>Ga0116228_10002059_pt1 | contig 17176 bp, 13 predicted proteins | sample S1TSphfallax_2_FD_89694 | JGI IMG/M metagenome (GOLD analysis project Ga0116228, IMG submission 89694) | Host-associated microbial communities from peat moss isolated from Minnesota, USA - S1T2_Fc - Sphagnum fallax MG | ecosystem: Host-associated > Plants > Peat moss > Unclassified | place... | reverse complement strand
TGGAATTGGGGTTTTAGTCTAGGATAAAAAAAGGTACCATGCTCATGGAATTGGCGTATTAGTTTAGGAGAAAATTGAGAACAAACACAACAAACGAAAAAAAAAATCTTGTGAGCAATGAAAGAAGGCAATGAAAAGGCCCACTTTTTTTTCTTTTGTGCACGTGGGGGGAGAAAGGTTTAATTTTATGGTTTTTTTTTTGGGAGAAGGATATAGTAATTCTCATTGAAGGTTGAGTGAATGGGTTTGTAATCATCTATCATCAATTCTTTGAAATGATGAGAATTCTTTGTGTTAAACTACAAATTGTTGTAAACAAATTTATTTAACTCAATTGAGGTTTGAGCTTCAATTTGAACAAGAGGCAATTTCATGATAAAATTCAAATTCAATTTTTACAAAATTATGAACTCTGATCCAGATACCTTAAAATTTACACCTGAGCCTGGACGTGGGAACACTCCTAGGTGAAAATTAGGATGAAAATTTTAGATGACACCCAAATCGTTGAAGGGGGATATTCTTATCTTTTGAAATCACGTGGTCAAACTAATCTCATTATTTCATCTTAAGTTAAAGCTAAATCTTAAAAAGTTGAAGATATTTTATTCCTTAGGTAAGGTATGTCAAAGCATTTATCACACATTAGCCCAAATAATATGTCACTTGTAAACTCATCTTTTGCAGTAGTTTATTCTTTTTATGTGGAGGGGATAGAGTTAGGGTTTGTTCTTAGAGTTCAATTAATAATTGATCAGAAGATCTATGTATGAAGGAAGGTAATTTTTTTGTTTTGTTTTGTTTTGTAGTTATGAGATCCATTGAACCGGGATGCTTCAGATTGTGTTCTTGGTGTTTTTGGAAAGCTCTCTATGAGGAGGGGTGCATGGGCTTGGTTTCATGGCGTTTAGACTTGCGAGTGCAAAAGTTCTTGAATATTGAATGATTTCTTCAGTGAAAGTTAAATTAAATTGTAGCTGAAATTTCGGAGGAATTGGAATGTGCCTTTGGTGTTGTTGGAAAGATCTTGATGAGCAAGATTTAATGGAATTCATTTGGTAAGATTTGGATTCAGAATGTGGGAGATATTGATTTAAAAGTGATTTCTGCCACTGAAAATTCAAATAAATTCCAAAAAACCAGGTTTTGGAAGGAAAAATCAGTTAAGGACTTGGTAACACTTGGGCCAACAGCACAGGCCACACTAGTAGAATTGAAACAAGTAGAGAAGCTACACTATATAATTTGACTAACTTGTCGTAAAGGACACACAATCAACATTTTAATGTACTAATCAACATTGCCTATTCAACATGTATTAATCAACAAAATAGTACAAAGTTTGAGTACACCCAATTCTCTAGAACCCGTCTAGAGTTCATAGTGTAACAATTCCCTAGTACACGTGAAAGGGAAGTTTGGCCTCATTTGGCGAATTTTAATATCAAAATGGGTACTTAATTTCTATCATGATCATTTAAGTTGGGCCATCTGGCATACTATGGCCCAATGCTTATCCCCAAAGAAGGAAGGAACTACCACGTACTATGAAGGGGTGGGGTCACTTACAAATGTACATCAAGGTTGATGATGGGCATTTGCTTTCCATACACAACACCATACGTCTAATAATTAATTACACACCGGTGATGAGGACAACAACAACGCTGATGATAATTAGTAACTAGTTATATGTGCAAAATAACCTAATGAATGAGAAATAGGAAACCAAATAAACTAGGTAGACTAATAAACAACAATGTTGAGACCACCCTTTTTTTTTTCTCAAATTTCTTGAAAAGGTCTGCTGATGAGGATTAAATGGCGATTGTCCTAGGTGAGTTGTAACATTTTTAGAAAAGTGCTGCTACAAGTGGTGACTTGGGAAGTGGCTGGGTCCAAATGTGACTAATTTATTTATTTTTATTTTGAAACATGGCGGAAAAATCCCTAAAGACCATAAATTTTTCGTTTTTTTCATTTTCGGAAAAAACTTCACCAAGTTGCGAAAATTTGCAGAAGAAAAAAAAGAAAAAAAAAAAAAAACTGGTTGGGATGGGGGAATTTAGTGGCAACGGATAAGGAAATTTGCCACGGAAAATTAAACATCCTATTTAATACTGACATCTTTTCCACAGTATCTATTTTAGAAAGAAGCATTTGAAGATATGGTTGAATTATATATATATATCTACCTATCTATATATTGGTCAATTATTTAAATTTATTATATGTATTCATAAATACAATAAATATCAATGTTCATCTCATTTCTAACTTGATAGCAAAATATTATGCTCCAAATACCAAATTAACACAAGAGTGACCTCCCTCAAGGTGTAGTTAACCCTCTAAAAAGCCTTGCACCTTTTAAAGGCTTAAAATTTAACTGTGAAATTTTCTTAAATGTACTTGCTGATGCATTAGACAGGAAAATCAGCCAGTTGTAGATCAACTAGCCATATTTGGCACTGGTTGGCACTGGCTAGCTCACCCCCCTCCCAAAAATATACATTCAACTTTGCTGCAGATTCAAAGAATTGTCGGTTCTGGTTATTTCCAAAATCTTAAAGAACTTTTGATTTTATGAAATAATCCAGAGTTTTATGACCAGTTATTTGATTTTTTTTCAAAATTTTGAGAATTGCAATTACATAATAGAACTGGTAAATTAATTTTTGAGAACCGTAATCAATTTTGATGGTTTCCTGAGTTTGATCCTGTCTTTCGTTTTTTTCCTGAGTGCCTCCAGTGCTAGGATATAGATTTTCACTGCTCCTACCTGCACAGCTACTATAATTCCTCTCGAACCTTTGTGCATTAAATGTACTGAGTTTCAGGATTTCATACTCAGATTTAATCATTTTTTCTTACTTTGCGGATATCATCAAAAGAGGGGCTAGGGGGTGAAAGGAGGCCCAAAACAGGGTGACTTTATGGATATCTCTATTGTCACAACATTTTTTTTAAAATTGTGAGAAAATAAACAGTTTTGGGTCAGGTTCACCACATTTGTATTCCCCATTGCAACAGGTAAGGAAGCTACAGACAGAAATTCTTTTTTTTTTGGACAAGTATTAAAGACTGGTTGCCATTTCATGCCACATCTTCTTGGGATGCTCGCCACTAATGCAAAAGCAACAACTTTAAAAAATAGAAATAAAAACTACTCTGTTGCTGCGCCCTTTTCTTTTTTCCCAAAATAATGAAAATTTCGCCATAAAAACCAAAAAAGAGAAGAAAAAAAACTCAAAGCTGCATATCGGTAGTACGGTTAGTGCTGTTGCTATGGTGTGCAAAGGTGTGCTGCAGTTGCAGTTGCAGCTCTTTTGACGATGGGGCTGCCCTGGCTGTCGTTGCCTCCATTTAGTCTTCACAACAAGCTATCCGTGGCCCTTTCATGCTCTTTGACTCAATGCACTAGTCGTCGTCGTCGACGTGGTCTTTTTTCCGTAAGATTATTCTTCTGACTACCAAGTATTGTGATTTCTTGAGAATCAGTAAAAAAATTGACTGTCGGTGTGTTAATATGCGTCAGTGAACCAGTGATCATCGCACATTTGCAGGCAGCAGTAGTCGCGAGAAGAATCTATTTCTTTCGACTTTGGTGTTCTCGTGCCGCAAGCTTCTTTTTTTTTTTGCTTTGCTTTTTTTGTGTTTTGTTTTATTTCGTTCCTTTTTCTTTTTTTCTTTTTTGCTGGATTTGCAGCACAATGCACATGATGATGACTCCGGCAGAAGAAGGCGCACGAGAAAGTGGCGCAGAAGAAAGGATGATGATACATGTGTATGCATGTCATGGCAAGTTGGCCTCCTTCACAATCACTTGCCACAGCTGTCGTTACGCTGTGCGAGCGGAGCCGCGAACGAGCGACAGATTCAAGCTGCTGCACAGTGATAGCTTAGGGAGTTTCGTGAGTAATAGGAGAGGTAGTTGCTGATGGATTGGTTGTGGTGATCATCACCATCGTCTTATATATTTATTCAGGATTTTGTTTTTGTTCTTTTTTCCTTTTTCCCCATTTTTTTTTCTTGTCCCGTGACTAGGAGAGACCGGGGGAAATTGTGACGTACAAATGTCGTCATGATCTTTTGCTCCTCATGTGCTTTTCGCGAGCATCGATGTAGGGGCGGCTCGACACAGATCTTTGGAAACTCGGAAGATGCCTTCCAGGAAAGCTCTCAATGGCGAGAATAGCTCGCCTCCGGAGCTGTACGATCGACCTTCTGGCGACATGTATCTCTCTCTTTCTCTCTCGCTCTAGTCCTTTGTGGCAGTTTCAAAAATATTAGTTCTAAAGGATCTCGAAGTTTGCGCTGAACACTAGACATATATATACATACTGTTATGGCCTTGAAAGATGCAGAGCAGTTTCCAGAAACTGTCCGGAAACTGCAGCTGATCATGTTGCTTGTGTGGCAAGGGATCATCAATTTGTCCAAGACACTCTGGTAGGCGGTAGGATAATCCAAGCGGTAGGATGAATACGATATATATTGCTGTGAAGAATACTACGCGATCCAGCTCCCTAGAGACAGGTTGATATGATTTCGGAGTCCTGGATGATATATCTAGATAGTACGTTGTTGTCGTTCCAGGTTGAAGATCCTCCTCCTGAGTCCTGCTGCGTTCGTGCTCATGCGTTCGGACTTTGCAGCTCTGCATCTAGTAGATTGAGCTAAGCTTGGAGATATATTAAACAGGTGATTCTGTGATCGACGTAGCCCCATCGCTTGAAGCTTCGGCTACAATGGGACGCGCTCCGTGTTGTGACAAGCAGGGGATCAACAAAGGACCCTGGACTGAAGCAGAGGATAGGATTCTCTCAGCTTACATCAAAGCGCACGGGGCAGGATGCTGGCGAACTCTACCGAAGGCAGCAGGTAATAAAACATCTAAGTATATATCAAAGCAAAGGAACATGCAGAGCTACGTGATCATGATGTGCAAGAACGTCTCTGATCTGCTCTAGAGACTAGAAGCAAGTTTGTCCACTAGTAGCGCTGTGACAAATTAGTGCTGTCAGGCGCATCATTCTGGTGCCGCAAAACGAAATTGCGATTTATCTATGGACCTAGTCTTCTGAAGCCTGCGTGAATTCTGGTAACAACGCTCCGTTAGATCTAGAAGCCTACTGCAGCAGATCTAGCAAGCTTCAAAAGACTTTCACAACCTGAGTGAGAGTGAGGATTAATTCCGATCATTGTATCGAGCTCCGTAGTATGCGTGTCTGCGGGGATTGACTCCAAATTTGTCGAGCTTCGAGCATGCGCACATATTACCGTGTTTTCTTTCCTCTTCGCGGCGCTTTTCAGGCGAAGAAATTAGAGCTCCCTCTATATGCGAAATTCTACGTAATTTGGTGTCGAGAGTCTAAAATTCTATGTGAGGACTTCTGAGATCGATCAAGAAGAATCATATCCACAACAATTGAGCCAAGTTCGTCTAGGATTTCTTCCGTCGTTTTTTCTCTTCCAAAGAAGTCGAGCGTCGTCCTTCCCTTTTTCTTCGTTTGGAATCGATTTAGGAGAGACTGTTTCTGTTTTCCTCTCGTGTTCACAGAAGTAACTCAGATGATCGATGCATATCTTCAAAAGGATAGAACATCAGGTCGTCGGATACAGATTCTTCACAATTGATTCGTGATAAGCTTGGCCGGAACAACCCCGTACTGAATTTGCAAAGAAACATTATGGTGACTCGAGTTTGCGCGTCCATGATATTACTGATGTCAAATTGCGCATCAATCGTCGCTGCAATCTTGTGCTCAGAATCAGTCTAAAGACGCTCTGTAAGGCGCTCGTGTGCGGCTTTCCTCCGTAGATACATTTGATCTTATGTCCTTCGAGGTTTCCAGGGCACTACTGTAGGAACTGTAGGATCTTGATCTTGTCATTGAAACATTTTCTTTCTTCTCCTGCAGGATTGGCAAGATGCGGGAAGAGTTCCCGGTTGCGTTGGATCAATTACCTACGCCCCGATCTCAAGCGCGGCAACATCTCCCCTGATGAAGACGATCTCATCATTACTTTGCATTCCCTGCTAGGAAACAGGTACGACCTCCTTTTCTCTAGATTACATCGCTCGCAGTTCTTTTCCTCGGTTCCGATTTTTTCTTGGTTCAGATTCCTAAATTTGCTTCTGCAAGCAAGAATCTGTGCATTCACTACTGGCGGTCTTGGAAGTGACAATCCTTCCGAGCCACCTTGGTGTTGATTATTCCGCTTCAGTTTTTCTGATAGAAATCGAACGCACTGTTCATGAATAAAACAAGTTCTCAAAAAGCGCAAGGATTCTGTGAAGAAATCAATGTCGTCATGTTGCAGAAGCTCCTCAATTCTTAACCAGAATAGCGAAGAATTGAGGCTAGAATTGAGAACCACGTTGGTGCAATCAGGAAGACATATGTATCATTGTCTATGGGAGTAGTGAACTTTGTGAGATGATTAGTGATGTACTGCTGCCTGCTGCAATTTGCAAATCATTTGTGCAAATTTTCTTAGTTTGTATTTTTCCAGCCTTCGCAACTCCAAAGAATGATAAGACAATCTTGAGCTTCATGATGATGCCTGGCAATGGGGTTTGAGCAAACTGATTGCAACACATATGTTGTTATGCCCTGGCTGTTGATGTTGTAATGCAGGTGGTCACTGATTGCTGGTCGAATACCTGGGCGTACAGATAATGAGATCAAGAATTACTGGAACACGCATCTGAAGCGCAAGCTCAAGAGCATGGGGCTTGATCCCTCTGGGAAGCACAAGCTGCCATCCTTTCCCTTCTTCTCCACCTCTTCAACAACTTCTCTGGCACAAGAGAATTCTTCTTCACATGTCAATCAAGCCCCCAAAGATGAATCTTCTCTGGAGCCAGAAGAAGAAACCCCCCATGTCCTGCATCAAAATAATTCATCTCCTTCCAGTTTGACAAGTCCGCCACAGTTTCATGATATCAAGGAAATAAAAAAGGACCGACTCTCCATCATGATGAGGACTGCTCAAGTTATGGCCACCCACTCCACCATGAGGACTGCCACCCACAACTCCACAGAAGCCGATCAATCCAAGGCCTTGAGTTTTGGAAATTTCAGTTCAGAGGAAGATTCTGATCGCAGCAGCTCCCTGATTCCAGATCCAGGACAAGCTGCTGTGGCTGCAAGATCAAGCTGGGAGCCAACTCTTGAGAATATTGTGAAAGCAGCTCAGGGCCAAGCACCCTTATACCCAAGCTCGCCAGATAGTGTTCTTTCAACATGCAAAGGATTGCACAAAGACTTGAATCATCACAAATCACAGGCAAGTCTAGTAGCACCTGGTCACAGTATACCACAAATGGTAGTAGCTGGTGCAACCTCAATGGAGATCACGCAAGTTCCACTTCATCATCATCTTCCAGTCAGGTCTAACTCAAACCCTTTAGGCATCATGGTCAGCGAATACAACATGCCTTCAACTTGCTCCACCGATTTCAGTACCGATGCAAGTTCTTTAGCTGAGCAGAATTACTCATCATCGTGGAACAACAGCACATGTATTGAATTAGTGCATTCAGAATCCAGCTCAGGGTTTTATAGAAATGATGCATCATTCAACTGTAATGATTCAGATTCAGGCTACTTCAACAAAAGTATTAGTGGGGAATCTCTTAGAGGAGGAGCAGCAGCAGCAACAACTGTCTTGGATTCTGCTGCAGCTGCTGCTCCTGCTGATCAGGACCCTTATTACACCCTAATGGCAAATCTAAGTAGCTTGAAGTACACAAACACAGATCAACTCAGTTCCATTAGCAGCAGTGGCAGCAGCCACTGTGGTGGCTACTCCTCCCCACTAGAAAATTTGTTTTCCCCATTTCCAGACTACACACCCGACAGCGATGATTTGCAGCATGAGATGCAGGCGTCATTGCTTGGAGATCATGCTTGGGGAGGCAACTTACAGCCATCACATAGTAGTATGGATTTTCTCAGCAACGATGATAGCTTGTGGGAGCCTTGCATAATGTGACTGACAAGGGAGAGATATGGAGACACAGACAGAGACACAGAGAAGTCATCATCAATAGCTGCTGAAGGGAAATGAAATCATACAGCCACTGAGGAAATCCATTAGTGCTTGCATCAATAACTTGTTTTATAATGCATGCGGGTCCATTTTTGCTATGAGAGGGAAAAAGAAAAATTCATGGTGAGGAGGAGATTTCTGAATTGTTTTTTTTGTAAAGGAAAGAGTAGGATACAGATTTAAGATGTTGCTACTATTTGAGAAATCCCGATTGGGGATTTAATTTGTACATTGGTAAAATCTTGGTTTCGGTTCTCAACTACGGTGTATATGAATTTGACATTGATGAGATTGAAGTTAGTGCAAAGCAGTTCTGAAATCCAGAACTGCAAATTCTGCAATGAGCAGTAAATATGCAAATTCTGCAATGAGCACATATATTCTGCAGATTGTAGTTGTTGGTTTCATCTTGAGATAAATTTGTCTGAAACAAATTACAAACGGTGAATGTTCTCTGGTGTGTGTGCATGATATGTGTGCATGAGATTCAATGATATGTCATTTAATAGCACATATCATGGAATCTCATGCAATCATGGAATATGATGAAAATCTGTGTTGTCAAAAACAAGGAACGTAATCTTGAGAAGGAGACAAATGAGCTTTTGGTGAATTGGGCATTTGGCATTAAGGACATTCTTTGATCTGAGAGGGTCTAGTCTAGTTAGACTTGAAGCATGTTCAACTCCTCGGTGGGCCTAAGTCAAGAGGCAAGTACTAAGCTTTTGGGTGGAGTGTCTATCTTGAGCTCTACTGCAGCAGCATCAGGTGGAAACTCAAATAGGGGATTGGACCCACCTGCAACAGAGGCGAATAGGTTTTTTTCTGTTGGATTTGTGGAAGCTTCTGGAAACTGCTCCTCCTCCTATAGTCTCAATAGTTATTCCTCAGCCTACAATTTCTAGTCCTCCTTTGGGTTCTTGGCTTTTGAGTCTGCCTGCGGTAATGGACCCTCAAACAAACCTTTACAAATAAAATCACTGCACTTGGCTTCATTCACAAAACACACCTTCAAGAACCTCTTAGTATTACCATTACCTAATATTTCTTTTTAATTTACAGGTGACTTTCATGAATGAATGCTGGATGTGAAGCATTTTTATATTTCAGGATCATTTTAAAAGTAAATTCAGGTGATTCTCATGAATGTTTTTTGGGGAGGGGGGCAGGTATCGTGCATTTTTAGTCAATAGAGATAGATTTTAAACATGAATCAGGTTTCAGCATGTAGAAAATATTACATGATATAAGAGTTTACACCTGCATGACACCCAAATTGTTGACAATGAAGAGAAAAGGTATATATAATATTCACTTCTAGATGTCATATTTTGTTGCTGGTTGAAAATAAGTAGCTTCTTTGGAGGGTCATCTGGCTGCTGTTTCTGACAGTAATATCTTGACCACCAAGAAACAAAGGTGACAAATATTGTAGTACCTTGACCATTGTGGCATCTTCTTGACAAAAAAATTTTCCCCTCATTTTTTCACTTCAACAAGAAAATAAAATTTAATTTAATTTAATTTAAATCCTGAAATTTCTCATTTTTCACTTCGACAATAAAAAAATAAAAATTTCCTGAAATTTCTATGGATGAGGTTATCCAAAACAAAAAAATGCCAAGTATTTTTGCACTACTTGCAACACCAAGCTTTAGGGCAAGCAGTCAATTGTCATGTCAAGCAAATTTCTAGAACTTTCAGCATTGTGAGCAGCAGCCAATTTTGAGAAAAATCAGCATCTATTCAAAATAATTCTATTACTGCTCAAATGGCAAAGGTACTATGGTGTACATAAAGAGGTACCTATGTATACCATAGTACCTGGGCCACTTCAAACACTAATTATATTATTTTCAGAAATGTTGAAATTTTCAAAAAATATTTTTTTTCGAGGATCAAATGGAATATTTGAGTATATATTATTTGTTGAAATGGAAATCTCAAAATTAATTAATTATTCAACAAACATGAGTCCAAATCACCAAGGTGAACTATACAGTACTTATTTATATGTGTATGTATGTACAATGTATGTATGTATGTGTGTGTTAGTCTTAGATGAACACGCAAAGGTTAAGTCTTGTGAGTGCAGGTGCACACTTAAGTCAAAAAGATACTTCTCAAGAGATCGGACAATTTTTTTCCCTCGAAGTACACAGCAACAGACATAGGTGTGAAGAAAAAGAAAAGGACTTCTTAACAGTACAGCTTACTCTTTGAATGTGTTTCCATTGGTCCTGTTCTGTCCTACATCTTCTCCTGCAAATAAACAAATGAAAGGAAAGAAACTCTGGACACATTTGAAGTTTCTTCAAAACACAACATCATCCAAAAAACCCTTGCATAATTGGTTATACTAACACTATCAACTGTTACAGAGATGAACTTGTGAATTAAGTTACAGAGAGAAAACTCCGCATGGGTTTCTTTGCAAGTAGATTCTGTAGCATACCATAATTACTTCTTTGGAAGTCTTTCAAGTTTCCATACCCCAAGTGCAACCACAAGCAAAATCTTCTTTTGGTCCAATGATATAGGGATCATGAGAAGAGAGTCATTAGCTGAAAATGCAGATCCTGTGACATCCATGGGGTTGAATAATTTCCAGTTGGCAAGGTTCTCCAACTGTGCGGATTTATTTGCCCACCACAGAGTTGTTGTACATGGGTTTGCCCTTGTTGAATGGAGAGAACACAAAAAGGTGTCAGAAGAGGAGGAAGATTATATGTCTAGGAACTCTGTTGTTTGAAATGTTGTTCTTTGGAGGATTACATGTCCATTCTGATCTTTGAGCATAGCACTCTGGATTCAGAATGCAATAGCACACCTACATACTGGACTTCACGATATAGTTCATCTCACCAGAATTCTTCAGTCTTCAAAGTATGCTCCTTTAAACCCAGAACCCCGTACTCCTCACATGCAACTCCACTTTAGCAGAGTAACCAACCCCATCATGTACTACTACCCCCCATCATGTTTGTTGCAAATTCAGGGATGAAACCACATTTTATGCAAGTCATGATGTTACAGCACAATGCTCCCCAATCCGGAACATGTCATTTACACATCCCCTTCCCTCTCCTTCTCCTCCACCAGAAAACGAAAAGAAACAATCCAACAAACCAAACCAAAACCAAAGCAAAGAGACTTACAGGTTTAGGGTTTAGGGTTTTGGTGGATTCAGCAAACATGAATTCTTCCTCCTTCCTTCTCCTTCTCCAGCCTCTGACATTAAGAAGAACCCATTCATGCATGCTGCAATAATGTCAACAACTGGAGCAATTTTGCACCCAATTCCCAAAGAAATCGCTTGTAGGAAAACCTAAATGCATCAAGGTCAAAAGCAGACATGGTCCTCACATACCCTCCCATGCTCTCAAAGTGTGGAGGTACTTCACAAGTGTCTGAAGGGAAAGCAAAAGTTTGCAGAAGAGAGAACTGAATTCGGTAGTGACTGAGAGTTTTTGACAGAAAAAAAAGATCTGCAACAAAACAGAGAGGAATGGGTGAGAGAATTTTTCAAGGAAGGATCTGCAACAAGAGAAAATGTGAAGGAACGCTGAGGATGGTTGACAGAGCAGTTCGAGGAGAAGAACAAGAACAAGAGAAGAAGAAAAGAAGAAGAGATTTGGAGGGAATCGCTATTCTTGCATGGTTGCCTTCAGGTTCAGTCTCGGGTCATTTTATTCACCCAGCATCTTCCACTTGCTTGGGACTCTTCGGCACTGGTAAGGATGGATTCCTGCCTGCCTGCCCACCCATTTGCTGCATCATCATCATCATCATCTCCAGAACCAAGTTCACTGAGAATCAAACTGTGGGTGCTTGGGTTTCTTTTCTTTTTCTCTTGTTTTTGGGTCGCTTAGGGTTTAGCGATGGGTGGTTAGCATTTGATTCTGACTCCACAATCCCACAATCACTTGTTGCAGAGATACCATGTGAGAGAGAATGCAGCCGAGGCGAAGATCACCGGTTGCTGAATTTCACCATCCTGGATTTTACTGTATGTTTTCTTTCTGACTGTTTTTTCCCCCCATGTTTCTCTCCCTCTCTCCCTAGTTTTAGGCTTGCTGCAGGGTTTAGTGGGGTTTCAACTCTTGAAGGAAGGTTGGTTCATCTTGCTCTTCTTGCATTTCCTCTTGTTGTTCTCTCTCTCTCTCTCTCTCTCTCTCTCTGCTCGTGCTTTCCTCTGGGCAGCCTTTTTCTGGACAGAGAGGAGTAGGGTTTTAGGCATTTCCACTGATCAGGTTTTACAACTGAGGCAAAACCAAGGCAGGTAAAGCACCAGCACCAGCAAGGGTTTTGCATGATCTGCAGTTTTCTCAAATCCTGAGAAGCAACTAACGTTGAAATGTAGACTGCAATCCAGAGTCACGGCAATCCAGCAACCTAAACCCTAAACCGCAAGCCAAAGAATCTCTTCATTGAAATGATGTGAATGAGACACAAAATGGGTGCAGCAACTGCAACCTGCACTCTGGCAGAAATTCCAACGTCTTAGGCAAAGATTGTCACACTGCTTTGATGTGGTCTCAGGCTGCTTTGATGTGGTGGTCTCATTGTTGCCAAACATTGCTTACCATCTTATTAACCAGAAACTAGCTCTCTTCCTGAAGGGTTTTTTTTTGGTGAATGACCAGACTGAAAGGAGTAGTTGAGTCAATGTGAGGAAATATGACAGCTGTGAGTATGAAATCCTGTGGACAAAAGTTCTTGTTGTTCAAGGTTCTTTGATGTTGGTTCTGGACAATTTAGCAATTTTGCTGCAACAGAAGTTTCCCTTCAAGATCAACACCACTGACAGCAATTTTTTCTTTTTCATACGGATGTGGAAGCAATTGTGGGAGTAGTTTGTGATGATGTTTTGTGTGTAAATGTAGACAAGGAAAGAGACATCTGTTGTGGTTGAGCGCAGGGGACTGGATGCAGCTCGCCTCTCCAGTGCCTGTGATATCCATGGGTATAGTTTTAGCTTTCCTACAATCTCCACCCAAATTTCCTTCATCCCTGCAAATGGTGCACTTTGATTTGCAGTTTGATTATTTGAAAGCTGAGCGCATGTGTTTCTTTTAGAATGTGACTGGTAGTACTGGATCCAGCACCTCTCAACTGCTGAGGTTTGAATGTGGGAAAATGCAGATGGGAAGAGGAGTTAGTTCGAGGGACAGGCAATCCTCAAGGAGTTGGGGACCAGCTACCGGTCATTTCATTTGAGTGTGAAACACTCAAGGCAGATAACAAAGCTGAACATTGCATAAAACAGTTCTTCCCATCTTTGCTAGGACTTGATGCTGTTGGTAAGGCCACAAAATCTTTTTTCTCTCAATTTCTTTTCCAAAGGAATTTTTTTCTCCCAGTTTCATTCTGGAAGCTATACAGTGAGACCCAACTGCAGGATCGTCAAGAAGCTGCAGGATCAAGTGATTCCACAAAACCAACAACTCCACTTTAGTTTCAATGATCACACAATTGGCTTGAAAACTTACTATCCTTGTTTGTGTTGCAGTAAACATTGGGACGATGACAATTAAGGGACTTAAGCTTGATGCCAGCAGCAGTGTTTTAGTGGATCCTCCCTATGCAGCTGAAGCCCATGCCTGTACCAAGGATCTCAATCTGGAACCTGTTACCAAGAGGGCTAACATGGATCTCTGGAAATTAGTGGATGAGGAGCTGAAGGCTGAGGGGCTTACTGTTGACAACAACAATGTCAGAAAGGAGATCTCATCACTACTAGAGACTGAGCAAAATATCAATGAAGTCACAGTTCTTCCATTCAACAACAGTTCCAACACACTTGAATCTGATTTAACCAAGTCTGAGAAACCAGGTGATGATCTATGGAGTTTTTAGGTGATAAGATCTTAAGCAAACAGTGGTTGTTACTCGGATTTCAGCAATGCACAATTTTACAGCTCTCTCTTGATTTTGCTTGAATAGAGATACAATGACTCTTGGTTCCACAGCAAACTCATAGTTTCGAAACTTCTGTGATCATTGTCTGTTGAGAAAAATAACAAACCCACATTTCCTTCTTGATCAGTCAATCAATCTACAATGTTGAGGTGCCTGTTTATGAACTTCAACAAGAAAAATAGATGCTCACCTATGGTTGAAATCTTCCTGCAAAGTAAGATTATTTTTCAACTAAGATTTTAATCTGATTGTTGTTTGCTTGCATGGTGGAAATGACTTCTGGCTGAAAACAAGATCCAGAAATGGTGTGCACTTGTTTTGGGGCACCTTTAAGTGAAGTCAGTGGGGGATCAGTAAGGGCAACTAGTCGTTGCAATTCATGATGAAGGTGATGGTCTAATACTTTGCATTGCAACACTGACAAGGTTATGAATGGACCCATTGATTGTAATTTCGGTTTTCATTTCAGTGGAACTGATGACATAATGGGTACTTCGCTAAAATAAAAGAAAAAAATCAACTGGAAGAGAGTTATCCTTGTCCAAAATGTTCAACCACAATTGTTATAAGATCAACCAGTGTGGCCTGTGCTGTTGGCCCAAGTGTTACCACGTCCTCAATTGATATTTCCTTCCAAAACCTGGTTTTTGGAATTTATTTGAATTTTCACAGCAGAAATCACTTAAAAATCAACATCTCCCACATTCTGAATCCAAATCTTACCAAAAAATTCCATTAAATCCTGCTCATTAAGATCTTTTCAACAACACCAAAGGCACACTCCAATTCCTCTGAAATTTTTAGCTAGAATTTAATTTAATTTTCAGTGAAGAAATCATTCAATATTCAAGAACTTTTGCACCGCAAGTCCAAATGTCATGGAACAAAGCCCATACACCCCTCCTTGTCAAGAGCTTTCCAAAGACACCAAGAACACAATCTGAAGCATCCCAGATCAGTGGATCTCATAACTACAAAACAAAACAGAACAAACTACCTTCATCGATAGATGTTCCTTACATGCCATTTCTTCTATGTCTAATTCCCCTCAATGCACTCTTTGCAATTTGATGTCACTACCTCCTTGTCATTATCAAGTGCAAAAATTAAAGACAATTAATTATCTTAAAGTATTCTAAAAAGCAAACACTAGTAAATCACTAAGACAAGTGATGTGCACTTGGCAATTATTGCCTTTCCATCAATTTGTCCACCATTGTTAGAAAGTTGTTCTCAAAATCTTGGTGAATGTTATGTGTAAGATTTGACATGCAATTAGTCAAGGTACAATGAATGCTTGCCTATAAGCCTTGTCAAAAGCCCCTAATCACAATGTTCCACTCTTCAACAATGAAGGTTAAGTTACATTATGGGTGTAGGCTATATTGCTATGTCTTCATCCTCCTCCATTTCATTGTCTTGGTTTTTTTACTCTTTTCTCTTTTGTGACACTTTTGGTAGGAAGAGTTAGGGTTGTGTCACCATCATCAAATCAAAGGAAAGACATTATGTTTCATACTAGATTATGATATTACTGCACCATGTTTACCTTAAACTATCTATTGGGATGTAAGAACATGGGAGCATGGTTTAAATCGCATAAGAATAAACTCATTTTTTATATATCATCTTCCATTTTTCAAGAGTAATGAGATTTTCCACATTGTACACAACCTATATATTGAAAATAAATCCTTTGTTATAGAATTTTGAAGACTTGATTCACAATTTAACTCATTAGTCTTTGAAGAAATATGGACCTTAATATGTTAAATTATTTGAAATACTTCTTCATCCACAACATTTTGCTATGCCTTTATTGTTTGCTCCAATTTTATTCCTACCACTCTACATGCCTATGTTCAAAGAAACCAATGTGATAGATAGATGTGTCAACTCTATTTTTTATAAATCTCTCCACACCATTGATGATTGAATCATTTTGAAAACAACTTTACACTTAAGTAAGTATTTTGCTTTGTCACCTTTCAATTATTTAATTGGAAAATATGTTGAATACATATAGTATGTTGAGAATATAGTAATTTTATCACATGATCTTACCATGTTGAGTTGCATCTTCATCATTCTTCACAATTTCAAATATTGAAACTAAATTTTAAATAAATGTATGGTATCAAAATTTCATGTAAGAAAAAAATTATAATTAAATTTAAAGTGGCTTCAATAATGTGCATATTATAAAACTAAATAATAATAAGGTGGGGGGGGGATCCTTTGCTTAATAGAAAAATCTACAAAGTCAAAACCCATTCCACCCTTCATAAATTGGGCTTCCATCTACCCTTTCGACAACCAATAATTAAAGTCCTTCTATATATTAAAAAACCGAACCCCCAAAGTGATCATGAAATAACATTAAATGCACAACATTGTAGTACATGGGTAGTTTTGGCATAAATTTAAAAATATATATTTTCTTAAAAAATTTATGAACCTTTTATATTGAAAATTCCAAAAAAATCAAATTTGAAAACAACTAGAAAAAAAGCCTTTAATGTTATAAATTGAAACATTATTATTGAACAAATCATGACAACCATAATGAAAGGAAAATGAAAAAATGAAGGAAGATTGGAAATGAAAATCCTAAGAACATGTAACATGAAATGTAGGTCACATCATGCACATCTATGGTTTTAAACTTGTGAAGCCTTAAAGGTGGACTCATTCCCAAAATATGGGGCTTGAGATGGAGCAGTAACCAAATTTGACTTCGCGTTAAAGTCTCCCGTTCATGGCTCTATATGCATTGTAAACCACAAAACCTTTACATAAACTTAAACATATGTAGATCACAAGGCATAAGAAAGGAGGGTTCTTACACATGCATATACATGTAAAATCCTTCCCATTTTTAAAGAGTAGGCTTATCCTTTTTCTTTTATAAAAAGGGCTATAAAAAAAAAACAAGGTTGTGCAATTAGCACACAACCCACTATTCTATAGATATTGAACTATTAATTCATTGAACACACAACAAATGTGAAAGTGCATTCAACCAAATGCAAAATGTATAGATGTTCAACACAATGTTTTCATAACAATTGTTGTCAAAGATGTCAATGCTATGGAGTTCATTCATTTGAATGTTCTTCCATGACTTGTATTAAACTTGTACTTAACTTTTAGTTTAGTTTCAATTCACTCTTGATTAACTTTCAATTCAATT
>Ga0116228_10002057_pt1 | contig 17179 bp, 10 predicted proteins | sample S1TSphfallax_2_FD_89694 | JGI IMG/M metagenome (GOLD analysis project Ga0116228, IMG submission 89694) | Host-associated microbial communities from peat moss isolated from Minnesota, USA - S1T2_Fc - Sphagnum fallax MG | ecosystem: Host-associated > Plants > Peat moss > Unclassified | place... | reverse complement strand
TGGTTATCAATGAAGGTGACACATGTATTCAAGAAACCACTTATCTAATGACATGTGGCACCTTCACTACAATAAATCATGGTTTTTCAAAAGGTTCAACTTGATTAAAGTGTCCACATTGACCAAAAGGATGTTCACTTTTATTAAAGGCATGGGTTATGAAATACACAAGGTTCTTTTAGTTGGTGTTTTTGATTGAAAAGACCATTTTGACCAAATGTTAAGTCATACATCTACTAAAAAAGGACAAAGTTTTTAAATGATCCATCAATATGCCCATGGCCTAATCAAATCGGCCATACTAAATGGCAATGTTTAGTCAAATTGGCCATATTAATTTGGATAGCTAACCTACTTGCTATGTTTACTAAAGTACTTACTTACCTACTTACCTAACACATATCCACCTACTTACGTACCATCTACCTACATATGTCTTACCTACCTATTACTATCTACTTATTATTTACCAAAGATACCTATTTATTTATTTATTTACCTATATTTTATTTATTTATCTACCTACCTATTATCTACCTACATACCTACTTATAGTTTACATAAATAAATATAAACATTTTAAAACATAGGTATGTAGGTATGTGTACCCTTTATCCAACTTGACCAAAATGCCATTTTGGATAAATTAATTTTGACACATTCATTTGACCAACGTATTTCCAACCTTTGTTTTGATTACATTATATGTTATTAAAAAGAAGGATTTTCATATAAAATATTTTTAGAATTAAAAAAAAACTTGTTTCATTAAATATTTATTCAAAAAAAATTTAAACAAAATTGTGTTACGTAATTAAGTAAATGGGTGGGTAGGCAGGTAGGTAGGTATGCGAATAAGTAATTAGGTAGGTCCTATTTATGATAATACCCTACCATAACCTACATATATTCTCCCCTTAGGCACGTCAATAGGTTGCATGTATGAGGAATTAAATCCCTTGCCTTCATGAAAACCAAATCCTTAATTAAGAAATCATAATTTGAAAAGGTACATAAAACCTAGATTGTCAATTTATTCACTTCACATTTCTTTCACATTTTGATGTCCGTTACTTATGTAATTATGTAAAAGGGCAAGCAAGTAGGTAACAAGTGGGCAGAGAGGTCAAAGGTAAGTTGGAGTTCGGTAGTAAGTAGATAGGTGCATTGGCCATGTACCTCCTATGTGTTGATTTGCTTTTGGTTTAATACTACTACACATGTGTACCCACCTATGTACCTTTAAACTAGTCTAACCTACCTACCTAAAATAGCCTATTAATCAAGACTTGCTGGGGGGGGGGGGAGGACATTAGTAAAAAAAGTAAAAAATATGTGAACAAAAATAGAGGATGGTAATATATTGGTTATTGGGTACAAATTATAAGTCAATCAATTAAAATATAAGGTACATTTTATTCAAATAATCAATTTAATTATAATATTTGGTATGTAATAATATGAAATAATGGATTATAATTAATATAGGGTGGTTTTAATATGTATATTTTAAAAATTAAGATAACAATAGGGTGATTAAAAATAGGTTGGATAATTATTTAATACCCCCTTTAAATATGGTCGTTTGATGCACGTAGATCCCAAATTTTACACTATATGTCCTCCCTCCTCAAAGACCCTTGAGATCAATACTAAGCCTAAAATATTTAGTAGGTTAGGCATAACTATTATCTAGTGTACTACCTAGGTTTAGGTGGGCAATTATTCTATGGATGAAATGCAAGGTTTTATTTGGAGCATTTCAAAACAAACATTTTCATTCGAAGGGGGCGGGGGAAGGAGAATTGTGATTAGATAATTAAAAATATTATTAGAAATTTATTATGAGAAATATATAATTGATATTATATTAGTAATTAATTATGTTCCAATCTCAAACTAATTATTTTGTTTTAATTTTTTTAAATTTTGATTGAAACTTATAGGTTGTCGATTTAAATTATGTGCATCCCAATGTGATCTTGGTCCAAAATTTTAATAATATTATCTAAAATATAATACCTTAATTATAATAAATACTATTGTGGCCTATGTTGTTGTCCCAAATGTGAACTCATTATTCAACCAATTCCCATGCCAATTTTTTTTTGTGTAGTTTAGTCAATTTCTAGTGACATCAATTTATTGTTTTAAAATATGAAAATAATTTATATGAATTAAGAATTATAAATATGAAAATTTAACCAACTAATTAGGATGCTGAAAATTTTTAAATTAAGAATTAAAAATTGAATTTGGGATTCATATTTTAAACAATCAAAGAATTTTATGAATAATTTAATATGTGTATCCCATTTTGAGAATTTCAAACAATCCAACAATTTTTACAAGTTATAAAATTAAATTTTGATTTACATTTCAAATGAAACAAATGGAAAATTATAAATTCAACATTTCAAAAAATTAAACAAGCAATTGGGAAGTTGATAAATTCAAACAAATTTAAAATAATTATAAACTCATTTGGCTTCATATTTTAAATAATTAAAAACTCCTAGGAGTTAAAAAAATTCATGAATTTAAGAATTAAAAATACATGGCATTTTGAAAATTTAAACAATTAACTTGAGAGTTGGATTCATGAGTTTAAGAATGTAAAGTCTAATATTTTGAAAGGTTAAATAGTCAATTAGAAAGTGCATTTAAAAAAAAATTAATTGATTTGATTTTTTAAAAATCTAAATGGAATTATGTATTCATATTTCACAAAATACAATAAATTCTACGAGTAAAAAATAATAAATTGCCACTTTTGAAAATTTTAATAGTCAATTAATCATTTAAAGCACATACAAAAAATATAATGTTTATCTAAGGATAATTTAAAAATTGAAAAATTGCAAGATCAACAATTTTGAGCTTAGCAATAATGTACAATTCTAAACTAAAATGACAGTTTATAATTTTAAAAAAAAAATACAATTACAGGAATGGACATAACCTCCAATCCAACAAAATTAAAAACTATGCATTCAAAATGTATTATATTTCTTATAGACGTAACGAAGGTACTCAAAACTCCTAAAATTTTATTCCAATGTTTTAAAACATTATTGAAGGCTTTCTTCATGTTTTGGCATTTTTTTAAGTTCATACCTTTCAAGTAATGTCAATATACCTTTGCCTTTCACATCCATTTTCAAATTATTTTAGATAGTATTTCCTTTTAATCACTACTTAACATGACCTTTACATGTCAAGATTGATTAATGTACACATGCACATATTGTATCATAGTTGATTGTTCATGAGAATTACCATATTACTTGTGTAGGTTTGGCACACAAGTGTTGAATAATTTATTCGTTTTAAATTTAAGATTTGCCATGTGAGTTTTTAATTTTGGACCTTTTGGCATATAACATATTTAGATATTAAATTCTAACTCAACTTCAAAGTTCTCTTATTGTCCTTGTGGTTAATCTATTCACAACTAATGTGTTTATTTGTATTAGGTGAGGGTTCATTTGAAGATTCATGCCAAAAAACAAATTGGAATTTTTGAAAACATGGCTAAAGATTTTTCAAAAGCTTTGGCCAAATAAAAAATTAATTTAATTTATTCTGAAATCACCCATATAATATGTTAATTAATCAATATATGGTTAGATGAAAAAATCAACCCATGAGCAACTATTGTATTTGCATCATGGAAGGGAACATGAGTAAATATGAATATAATTCTAACCCACTGATTTCCCTTGACCTTTCACTACCAAAACGTTAATTAAATTGTTGAAACAATATTTGGCAAGCTCGCTTCTTTCTACAATTTTGAAAGGACCTTATCAATCAAAAAGGTAGGAGATAAAGAAAGATTAATGACTAAACATGTAAAACTAAACTTGAAATTCTAATCATAGTATTAAACATTCCAATTGCAAATGAATGACTTTATGATGCATATAAAATAACAATAGAATCATTTGGAGCTTCTTCAAATTTGCACCACTTTTTTTTCTTTTTTTCCCCAATTCTTCAACTTCAATTTTGTTATATTTAACATGCAATGAAGTGAAATACAATGATGTACATTTCGAATCTTTATCAAATACATATAAGTGGAATCTTAAAAATACGCCATGAATGAAATATTTTCATGACTACTTCACAATTATTACAAAAGAAAGTAGAACCACTATAAAAAAATCATGTCATATGCAATCAATGATTTTTCAATTGCATGCAATAACTTGTTAGAGCAAGATCAAACATGCATACAACTATGAAATTGGTGTCATATATTTCTGGGCTATATAGTTGTTGTAACTAACATGCAATTAATGATGTACATATGGGCTAAATAACTAGTAAATACATAGGTTAATATTATTCCTTTAGGCCTATGCTAGTTAGTATGTTTATGTTACTTAAACCTATAACATTATTAACTATTATAACAAATAATAATAAATAACTCACCTAACCTACTATCTATAATAGTAATAATAATAATAATAATACTATACGTAATGTTTCAGGAGATCAAAATTTGAAAGTTTTTTACATCTTCCAAGAAACATGTACATGTGTCTATTCATAAAAGTTTAAAGGTTTTAAGGAACACCTATGACTTGTCTGTGGCTTAGTGACATGGTTCAAGAATTATAAGTGACACCTAGGCTTCATTATTAACCTTTTCAAACGTTATTACATGATTGTGGGCTCATAGGAAGGTTTTAATATACCTTTTTACAAGGTGTTTCAAAAGGCTTTCAAGTCTTTTGTTTTCACTCTTATCAACTCCAATATAAGGATGTAATCACCCCTTCTTGTTTTGGAAACTTTATTGGTCAAAATTCATTTCATTGCCTTTGAATTCCTTACATAGTTTTTGTCCAAATCATGTCTTATAACTCCTATGTTGTAAATAAAAAAATTACGAAACCATTTCAATGCACCCTTTTTCATCAAAAGTTTTCCAATGATACCAATAACTTATTGAGAAATGTCATGCAAGTTGGGGAGATTCAACATGATAAAACAAAACAAATTATTGCCTTTCTTAATTGATAATCGATATGATGTTTAATCAATTTTGATTTAATTTCAAATTATTTTTTATTCCATTAATTTACATTTGATTGAAATGTTCATGTTGTTTTTAAATTTTATCTTAGCCACATCCATCCCATTTGGTTTTCAATGGTCCAAATGTAGGTCAATGTCAATAAGATTATAAATCTAAATGGATTTTTATGATACTAAATCAATGTCAATTGTTAAAGACAGGTTAATCTCATTTAATTATTCGTCCCTTTCCAAACCAATTCAAATGGATTTTGATTAAACCAAGTTGATCCCAATTAAAGTTTTTTCAAGTGTATTATTTTAATTCCTTGGTTAAATTCTAATTAATTAGGGATAAATTGAGTTAATTTAGTTGTTTATGTTTTTCTCTCAAACCTATTCAAGTGTGAACGAAATTTAAGAGATTTTGCGGATGATATATAATCTTACTCTGTGTGATATCAAATCACTTTTGGTTATCTGAAATTCTAGAATACTCTGTTATTGTACTCAAGTTTTTATGTGTTTTTGTGCATGGTGGTAGTTTTTTCATCTTGTTATATGGAAGTGTTGGGCTTGGATTCTTGGTTTCATTGTAGGCAAGTGACCATTTTGAATAATAAAAAATGACTTATTGAGTTTTGTGCAAGTTTAGATATTCAAATATTTGCACGAGATTTGTTGTAGCAAATGTTGTGTCTAACAAGTTTTGTTTTTAATACCACATGGCATGGGTTTGTTTTGTTTATGTTGCTTGTTTTTGTTTGTTTATGTTGTAATTGGGTAGGAGATGTAGTTGAAGGGGACATTATTGGCCAAATGAATTTGTGATTTATGGGTTTGTTTTTGGTTTAAAACTCCATGAAGATCTGAACCTCAAATAGGACATGGTACGTTGGAGTTGTGAAAAAAATTTCACAGGAAAAAAGATGAACCTTTGCCACATGACCTTTTTCTCCTCATTTCCTCCCTTTTTCGATCTTTTTATCCTTCTATTTCTTGCACTCTTCTTTTGATTAACAATAGGGTAGGGACATCAACAAAAATGTTGTTGCCACCCCATCCTTGTCATCATTAGCCCAAGCACAAAGCTTGGTTGCCTAACTAATGTCAATAACAAAAAAGGTGAGGTGGCACGAGTTCCTTTTGTAGTCATCATTATTGCCACAATGCGATGACACCTATAGCAACGAAGGAAAGAGGGGTTGGGAGGAACAACCTCCTTGCCATCATTGTCATCTTACACAATCATCTTCAACATGTAAGTTTATGGGGGTAACAATAAGAAAAACAAAAAGGAAGATAATAAATAAAAGTAGAAAAAAAAAAAGATACGAATAAGGAAAAAAAAGGGTTGGGCGATGGGATGAGTTATGAGTTCCATCATCATTACCAACACCTTTGAAATTCATTTAAACTTGGACCAAACCTCTTAGGTTCAATGGGCTTCAAAGGTTCATGAAGCCTAAAAGAGGCCTAAAATAAAGAGGTTTGGGAGGGTTAAATCCAAAGCCCCATTTTGGTGGTTTTTATTTCAATTATTTCAAATTTTCATCCATCTTTTTTTTCATCCATAATGCAAATGTAAGGTAGAGGTACCCAAAACTATCATAATAAGAAGTTTGGCACTATATATATTGTTTTCAAATTAGTTTCCCGATAAATACAAGAAAATTTAAAACTTATAGTGGATGGAATTATAAATTTTTCTTGCCATGATCTTAATGTGAATAAATTTTCCTAAATGCAAATAAATGGTCATTCAAAATGCTTGACATTAAAAATAATTTTGGGATGAGAAAATTTGAATCACAACATAATACAAGTTTAAGGTTGTTCTCCATGACATCCAAAAACATTTATTGGATGACTTTAAAATGTGACAAATTAAAAAGAATCACCATGATTCACAAGTAATTTCATCTTTACACAACCTTTGTGATGTGACCTTAGGTTTCTAACATCTTTACACAACTTGAGGTTTTAATGGTTGCTTGTTTCTTCACATCAACTTGGTTTTAGGTTTGATAAGCAAATTCAACCTTTCTTGTTCATGGAATGATGATGATTAGTTCCTTTAATGGGAATGTTTTGGTGTATCCTTGCAAGGGTCAAAAAGTTTGTAAGTAGCAAAGGCGCATGATTTTTGAATTTTTGTTGATCATGGTATGCTTGTTGTGATAACAATTTTTGGAATTGAAATACCTTTTAAAGAACACCATTGCATTTGCATAGTTGGTGAAGGGTTTTTTTAGGAAATAAAATGACCGCAACTTTGAATAATTTTTATTTTCAACTTATGGCTAAAAAAAAGGTGGTTCGGTGGAATTATTCACCATAACACTCAAAACACCAACCATCCACTAGGTAACATTTGTGCATGGTAACTTTTTATTCTTTCATGTATTGTCACATTTCAAGTTGATATAATAAATGATGCAACAATTGAGTTGTGTGACATGGTTTTTCTTATGTTGATGATTTTTGACATGGCCCCAAATTCCTCAAGAGACCCAAAGGTGGGTCCCAAAACGAAACAATAGAAGAAAAATAAAGTTGGGGCACGTTTGTTAACTTGTAGCACTTTAAGGGTAGGGGGCATGTTGGAGCTCTGGGATGGGATTAGGACGAACTCACAAGTGAGAGTTCAAGATGAAGTCAACTTGCATAACCAAGAAAAAAAGGTGGTTAATGTAAATTAAATGGAAGTGGCGCGATAAACTTAATAGGGATAACTTCAGGCATAAGCTTTACATGGCCCACAACCTTTGGGATGAGGCCACCATTCCCCTCCCTATAATATATTTTGCGCCTTTCCACGAGGACTACATTTAAATGTAACTTTTCCTCATGACTCCCAAGTGGAAGTCCCAAAATTGGGATTCTTGATGTCCCAAAACTTTGGATGTTCATATCTTTTTCAAATCAAGTTTGTTTTAGAATGTGAGGACAATATCTTATAATCCTCAAAAAGATATTTTCAATAGTGTATAACACGCCTCATTTAGTCCTCATTTGACCCTTGCTTTCAAAAGATTTATGGTTGGGAGTCAAATTCAGAATTTGACTCCCGCCTCTTCTTTTGATCATAACTTATGCAAATCAAATCTAAATGAACAATGTGATGGCACTTTAAGAATCTAAGCTTCAATATCTTTGTAATGGTGTCTTGGGGGCCTAATTTGGTGTGTTTTTTCCATTCCAACCAAGGCTCTGAACATTCACTACCCTTGCGCGAATGCAATTCCCAAACTGGGAGTTCACATGGGAGTTATTAGGCTTCATCGCTTGCATTCTCCCCCATTTGTGAGAATGTGTTTCACACCTAAACACATTTTCGACCTAATGGGCCCTTACACTTCACATTTAGTTGCAAACCCAATGTTAGGGTTGCAACAATCTTGAAAAAAAAAAATTCTTTCTTGTGCTCATATGTTGAAGGAAAAATAATATTCCTTATTTTGTTTCTTGATTTTTTGAAAGGATTTTTGAGAATAATATGATAAGAAAATGTAAATTATTATTTTTGAATTGGATGAATTGTGTCAATTCAATTATGATGTTCCAAAAAGTAGAATTGGTTGTCATTCAAAATGTGAAGCCCATAGTCTTGTTTGGGTTATTGATGGATGTAGTAAATAATATATTATTATCATTACATTGTCAATAATTGGCATTTGCATGCATAACATTTCTATGATGACAACAAGGTATTATTTTCCCCATCAAGGAATCATGTTTTTTTTAAACCTTCATCCAACCATTCACAACATCCAAATTTATTTGTTGAACATGTTAACTTTTTTTGTAATAATGTTTAATTACATTGATTTAATTTTCATGAGTTCTCACACCAATTTATCTTTGGACACAAATCAATTAAGAAGTTACAAGGAATGGTATTATTCATTGTTTTAGTTAAATTTGTTTTTTAAGGTTTTTTTTAATGCCATTCATTTCATTATTGAAGCTTCATGCATAAACTATCTTTGTATCTTTCTTTTCCATGGACCATATCATAGCATTGTAATTTGGGCAAAACCATGTCAAGTTACATTTGATAATATGAGATATGTGTTAAATAATTGTTAAATATTGATGTCATTTTTCTATAAATGTTGTTTTTGTCCTTCATCTTTAGAGTATGGGGGCACTTCATCATTTCATTAGTACGTGGCCTCTACTTTTGAACATTTCAAATATTATTAATTAACATTTTTTCCATAACATTTTTAGAGGTGTTATTTCTTTATTTTCAATTGAATAAACATGATTTGTATATGTATTCATGTTTGTTGATATGTGATAAATTTGAAATCCATGCAACCTTATCATTGGCTCATCTTTCATTTATGTTTTGTTTGTGCTTAATCATAAGTATGTGGAAGTTTTTTGTATTCATGAAAAAATTTCCACTCCATGTATCTTATGATTTGTGTATATATAGCAGGAGAAGATTATTTGAACACCAATTTATGATGTTTTGGCTATTAAACAAAAACTACTAGTGTGTGTTCAAGCTTTTCATTCAAGTATGTATTTTCTTCAACATCTAATGAAATATAATGAAGTTTGGACATTGGGCAAAACAATATCATTATGATAAATCGCATCTACCAAAACCACATTACCTTACAACTAAAACTCAAAAAACAACTTATATACAACTGTCATGCAATTATCTTTTGGGTATTACAACTATTGTGCAACTATCCTTTTACAAATACGGTGTATTAATAAATAAATTGCCATGTCAATTAGTTGTATTATAATTGCAAGTGAGTTGAAAATGGGTTTTTCATATGATAATTTATACACAACGTACATACATGTGTTGACACGCTCCCAAGTTTCTTAATAGACTCAAATGCGAGTCTAAGGTGAAAACAACAAAAAGGTAAAGAGTTGAAGCACGCCCCCTACCTCGTAACACTTTAAAGGTAAAGGGTGTGTTGGAGCTACGGGACGGGACTCGAAAGAATGACAAGCAATCACTCACTCACACAAACCTACACAAGACCAAACAACAAGTTGGTTAATGCATAGTTAGAGCACTTTTGGTGTTAGGATGAGTTATGGGCAAATTCGGACTCACAAGATTCACCATAACCCGGACTTGGGGGAAGCCACCACCTTCCCCCTTATAATATACTATGTGCTTGGCCACGGGGCCAACACCCATATGTCATTTTGTCCCAGGACTCCAAGTGAAAGTCTCGAAATTCCCACAACTAGGACTCTTGCGATTTTGGGGGCCCATAATTTTGCGTGCAGATTTCCAATTGAGATGAGGTCTGAAACAAAGTTGTAGCCTTGTTGAGAGCTTTCCAACATTATGTCGCACGCCACCTACACATAAGGAAATTAGGGTGATTCCCAAATTTTAGTGGTCAAGAATCAAATTGCCAATTTGACTCTCGACCTTTCTTTTGGTTATAATTTGTGTGTTAAGTGTCCAAATGGGTCATGCAAGCCCATTTTAGACATCTACATTCCAAGAGCTTTCCAATGATATAAATAATTTGTCAATCCAATGAGTTTTGACCCCTACAATTGCTCTATGAAGATTTGGGAGTCCACCGAGACTCCAATTCCCAAAGTGAGAGCTCACTTGGGAGTGTGAAGGTTCATTCCCTCACACTCTCTTGCACTCTTGGGAGCATGAAATGTGATTCCTGGGCATACCTCTTGGCTCGCACCTTCATAAACCTTTGCCTTGGTCGCGAGCCCAAGGCTAGGGTTGTGACATATGTAATCAACCATGTTTGATTTTTAAAAGAATCGCATTGTAATTGCATATGGCAACTATTTTGAAACTATTATAAATGTGTCATTAAAACAACAACTATGGTACAACTAATGTATAATGTACAGACATGCAATTATGCCATGTGTCCACATCTCCATCACCGATTATGGGATACATTTGCAACTATTTTTTTATTATGATTATCATTTATATAATTAATACGGCCATTAATGCGCCACTACTAAAATATCATTGTTCAACTATGTTATGACTATAAAACAACTACTTATAACTTAATAAGGATACATATTCATTAGTTATTTAAATTTTCATCATATGCATTTCAATTCGAGTGATTTAAAATGTTATGGGAATGTTACTTCAAGTTCTAAAAATCATCTTTGAAGTGAAAATTAAAATGAGTAATGAAAAAATAACAATAAGAGAAATAAGCTTTTTAATTTATAAATTTATTATTTTATTTTATTTCCTTTGGGTCCCTCCTACTTTCAAACCTTGTAACTTTCTTCTTTCTTATATGTTTTAAAGTATTTAAAGTGTTATAGGAGCGCCATTTAAAATTCTACAAATGATCTTTGAACTCTAACAATAAAAAAACAACATACAAGGAATTTTGTGGGTGTTTGGGAACCGACCTTTGTAGCATTTGGTAGTTTTTTTTTTAGGTTTTTGACCCCTCTATTTTGAGGAGCCATAATTTTCTTAATTATATTCCATTTTTTACGATTTTTGATGCACTAGATGTGCTAATAGGAGCGGTTCAAGTTTTTTTTTATACACTAAAAATAGTGGAGCCTTCCCCTTGGATATGGCTTGCCTTAAACGTTTAAATGTTGTAATTACAATTCAATTGCAACTAATGAACAACTAAAAATATTTAACCCATATGTTTTGTCTTTCAATCCCACGTTACAAATTATATAAAGAAGGATTATTCTTTTATGTTCTCAAATTAAAATACATGTGCCATTTTGGGATGAGTTGAAAAAAACTTAACTTGAAGGCAAAAGATAAATAAAAAATAAAATTCATGGTTTTTTTTTAGTGCACTTAGTCTTATGTTTTCCTACCTATTTACCTATCTAAATAAGTAAGTAGGTTCTATTTTTTTACCTACCTATGTAGGTGGGTAGGTCCTAGGTAAATACGTAGGTACGTAGGTTTAAAAATATACCAACGTACCTACCTATGGTTATGTATGACCTACTTAGCTATTAAAATAAATAAATTTATTTATTTATTTCCAAAATATAATTAATATGCCATGTGACAAATTTTTTTATTATGCCACGTGTTGCAATCTTGGACTTTCATTAACAATCATAATGGAGAATGGAGATCAATATTTTGGAAAAAAAAAATGTCCAAAAGTCTTCATAATGCCATGTGATAAATTTTAATAGATGGATGACAATTAATGATGTCAACATGGAATTGAATAGTAGTTGAAAATGAATTGTTTTGATTGAATTGTAATGAATTACACCATATATATGGTGAGTTGCAACTTTTCAATTCATGCAACTTGTCTGTTACAATTCATAGCGTATAAATATAGTGAGTTGCAAGTGTTTTTTGCAACTTGAAAATTGAGTTTCATAACTAGTTGCAAAACACCCATTTTTCTCATAGTGTATCCATTTTAGAAGACGAAAAGATACTAAAAGTCATATTGGTGCAGTTGTATCAATAAGTTGCAAATATATATTTGCAAAGGAGTTGATAATATAATCCAATTTTAGGACCCTATTCACTTCATCCCCTTGTTCATTTAAATTTATTTGCTAAAACCTTACAATAATCATTAATGTGGAGTGGAGTTTTTTAGAACTATAGATGGGTTATTCCACAAGAAGTGAATGTTTTATTATTTTAGCCACTATCCATAACATTGGACAACAATGTCAATTACTATATGGACATGCCTCATGTGAGTTTTTTCCTCATTAAAAGAAAAAAATATTTTAAAAAGTATTTTTGTTGATAAGGAATTTTATTAATTGATGTTGTTATAATCTTCCAAGTTGAAAGGTTGAAGGTCGAAAAAAGGTTGGGCATTCCATGAATGGTGGTAGTTGTGATGTATCTTCTTGTTGTTGTTTTGGCCTTTTGATTGTAATGGCCATGTTGTACTTGCACCATGATGAGATAATCCCACTATATGGTGCTACATAATATCCTTGTTGGATTGGTGAACCTAAATTGATTACTTCATGTAATTGGTCACCAATAGCCTAACACCCTTTGATGACCATTGCTCATTGAAAATTGTCTTGGTAATTTTCTTTCATTTACAAGGCTTCATAGGTTTGTACTATCATGGGCATGAAAACAACCAAATCTATAGGATTTCCTAAACCATAAAAATAAAAAAAACATCTACGTCCAAATCCAAATTGTGAAACAAAACAAACAAGAACTAAAACATGACACATGCAAAATAAGAATTCAACAACATTTTATTATAAAAAAGAGACAAAAACAAAACGAGGCTATGATAAGAAAACATACTCAAAATTAATGTTGAACATAGTAAAGGTAATGGGGAATTCTACCTCTATTTATACTTATTGGGCACTTAGCTCAAAGAAGTGGCCCATGTTCACCCATGTGCGAAATATGAATGAAGTCAAATTCAACTTAAAATTAATTAAAATTCAAGTAAGAGTGAACTGATAGTTAATTAATAATTAATTAAAAGTGAATTGGAAGTGAATTAAAAGTTAACTAAAAATGAATTAGGCGTTACGTAGAAGTGAATTAGGACTTAACCAAGAGTAAACAAAAAATTAATTGGAAGTGAATTAAAATTTAATTAAAAGCTAACTTAAAGTGAACTAAAACTAAATAAAAAACTAGGTACAAGTTCATTACAAGTCACAAATAAACTCCATAACATTAACATTTGTGAAATTTATGGCGATAACATTCATGACATGTATAAATTTTGTGCGAAATTTAATTTTCATAGGTTCATAAAAAATCACATGAAGTCCATGTTATGGTTAATATGAACAATAATTGTAAATTAACAATCTTAAATATCCAAATGGATGAAACATTGTTATTAAATGACATGCATGAATGTTCATGTTTAATTTTCTTAAATCGCATAATTGTATGCAAAATTACATCATGATAATTGCACAAATTTAATAAATATATAAATTGTACATACTTCACATCAATACACAATAAGGAAAAAAAAAAACACATCATTTGTATATATATTTGTGCAATTTTTACATTTTGAAGCTCACAAATTTTGCACAAACATAGTTTTAAATTATTTTTAAACAAATTCTATTGAAATTTCATGATATTGAAAGTTTGTGATGTTCAAGTTCTGTTGCATTTTTAGGTGTTATTATAATGTTCTTTTTTCCATATTCTTGTTCAATTATTGCTTTTCTTGTTTAAATTTCTTTTTTATTGTTTTCATTTTTTGGTTTTTTCTTTCAAAACTTGTAAGTGTTATTCACTTGTCACTTTGATGGACTTGTAATGGATGGGGTGATGCAACAGTTTACTTTTTGGGCTTTCAAGTTGTGGCAAATACAAAAATATTGGAGATACCTTCATCTTGAGTAGCTTGGGGACAACTAACAATATTTGATTGCAATGTGGTTAGACATATCATGAACTCCATCATCTTCTTCCACAAAGTAGTCACATTGGTTTCCTTTTGTATTAGGTACAATTTCCTCCACCTCTTGCATTTCCAAGGTATTGACATGTGATGGATCTACTTCATCAATCAATGTGGTGTTTAAATTTTAACTCAAAATTCTTTGTCATAGAAAAATTTACCTTTAGCCCCATTTTCCCTTCCATTGCTTTTAGATCAAAGGGCTAAATTATGGTTCTTTCAAAACCTTTCAAATTGTTATTTTTTTGTCATGGATTTTTTCAAAGTCAAGGATATCAATTGTGATAAATCTTTTATATTTGAAAATTTGTGTTTATTAGCCAAGCTCCAAATGTTTCAAAACTTGCGAAATGTAAATTTGAATGACTTGAACACATTTGCATTCGAAGGTTAGTGTTCATGTGAAGTGAAGTTTGGGTTAGTAAGGTGAGCAAAGCCAAACACACCTTTTTGGCTTGGTGGACAATTTTTGAAGTGACATGTGAACCACGTCCATCAAGTATTAAAAGGTGTTGATTAAAAGGAGAAATGCCATCTATGCATGTGCTCACATATTTGACAAAATGAATAATCCAAAATAATTGGTTGGTCATCCAAGCCTTGGACTACATGGCCATTGTGGCACCATATTCACAACACTAAATGTAGTTCTTGCACATTATCTTCCCCATTGAAAATGTAGAAATTGGGAATTTAATGTTTCCCCCAACGTTGATGCAAGCAAACACAAACAACCATTTTTTCTTAAGAATAAAAATGTGCATTAAATGTGAAACCTTGTTTGCAAAAACCCTCCCTTAGCCACATTTTTGAATTTGTGCTTTTGACTCATCATAATTCATAATGTGGGTTGGGTCATAATTATGAAACTTGTAAAATTGTTTTAAGTTTCTATAAAAAATTGCAACAATTTTTGCATTTAGCCCCCTTGCCCTAGTCACCTCTAGCCTTTGAACCATTTTCAAAGTTAATTAAAGGTGTCTTGCCTTGAAGCATTTCAACCAACTTCTCCTAGGCACACCATTTGTGAATGTTGTTGTTCTCTCTTAAACCTTAATGTTCAAGTGACACATACAAACCATTGCGTTGCATCTTTAACACCTAATGAACAATTTGTTCCTCTTTTTTTTGCAAATAATATCCCAACTTTCCCATGCCTTTGAGATTCAATTTTTCTATTGAGGTGGTCCCTTCAAAAAAATGTTGGAATGCCAAAATGATGAGTTGCCATGTTGATTTTAACACCTTTATCTATTGCCTTCACAAGCTTTTTCAAGGATTCATCACTCTAATTTTTGATTGTTAATATCTTAAAAGTTGGGGGCATAGAATATGGACTTTGTTCAATTGCAAAAAATCATTCATCCATTAAATTTGAAACCCCATATCTTCTTCATATGATGTTGAATTGAGATGATTTTCACATTGTTGAAGTTTTGTAGACAAAGGATCCGCATAGACATTTTAAAGATAGAAGTTGACAAAAATTAAAGACTAATTTCCCATTTCAGATCAATTTCTCATTTAAAAAATAAAATCATATCACACTTGTATGATAAAAAGAGTCATAGGTGGTTTTAGGGTTTAGGGTCTAGTGAGTTCATGAGGAGGAGCACTATTGGCATGGGAAATTGTCATAAATAGGTTCTAAAATTAAATCAAACAACCAAACCTATGAATCTAGCACCAATTATCAATTTTTATTTATTTTTGGGTGAAACATTGGTTTTCAAAAAAATTCAAAAGCCCAAAATAGAAGGTTGTTTGTTTCTGAAAAATTTCAAAAAAAAAAAAACTTGGATAAGGAGGTTCTTTGATTAGGTAAATTGAAAAATTGAAGAACAGGAACTCCCCAACATTGAGTAGCACTTGAGAATTAGGGCACCAAGTGTTAGGGTTTGATGCTAATGTGGCCGTTACATCAAGCCCTAAAACGTTAGGGTTTGATGCTCGTGTGGCCGTTGCGTCAAACCCTAAAACGTCCGCCATGTAGACATGTGGTTTCGTTCCAGTTTGTGAAATTGCGGCTGGCCGCGTCTCGACAGCTTGAATTGGCGTCGGAAGTGCTGGTGTTTCTCTTCGTTATTTAGCTATGGCGGTAAGCTCTGTCACCACCTTGAAATTTAGATGTTTTTGTTCTATTGTTCCCTCCTTTGTCGTCTTCTGTTTTTGCTGTTATGACGATCGTTTTGGAGTTTTGGAGAAAGCAAAAAAACCAAATTCCAGAATGGTTTCGTTACATGTTTTGTTCCTGCATTTAGAGCTGTCTTAGCAGTGGTTATGGATGTCTAACGAGGGTTGATGTGATTGCAGACAGTTCCAGTAAACCCCAAGCCATTCTTGAACGATTTGACGGGAAAACCTGTGATTGTGAAGCTCAAGTGGGGCATGGAGTACAAAGGTATCGTTTCTGTTCATTACATATGTTTTAAGGATGAGTTCATTGCAGGTGAATCCTATTACTGTAGGTTGTCATGACCATTCTCATTGTGGAAAAAGACATTATGAAAGCTCACTATTGGTTATTCTCCTCGGCAGACCGTAATGTGTTGCGGGTGGTGAGATAAACGCTCTAATGCCTGAAGGGGGTTTGGTCTGTTGAATGTGAATATAGGTTATCTGGTCTCTGTGGACTCATACATGAATCTCCAGGCAAGTGCAGCTTCCCTTTCCAATGTTGGCGAGAAATATTTCTGCACATATGGGGACAGTTGGGGCAAAAAAAGTCG
>Ga0116228_10002056_pt1 | contig 17179 bp, 16 predicted proteins | sample S1TSphfallax_2_FD_89694 | JGI IMG/M metagenome (GOLD analysis project Ga0116228, IMG submission 89694) | Host-associated microbial communities from peat moss isolated from Minnesota, USA - S1T2_Fc - Sphagnum fallax MG | ecosystem: Host-associated > Plants > Peat moss > Unclassified | place... | reverse complement strand
CAAGACCCATTCCCAACTTGTCATAAGGTGTAGAACTATTATGTGATGACCAACCATTTGTTTTCTTTGCCCTAGCATTTTTCAAGTTAAATTTAGGGGAAATACTTGAGATTTCAGCACATAAATAAAGGAGGAAAAACAAAAGTCCTTTTCTTTGGTGCACTTGTAGAAGCATGTCAAGTATTGACAATCTCTAAAACCTAAACCCCATTGCTAGAATTAGTTCAACATTTTTAGTGCAATATAAGAGATTCTCCATTGATGTTCAATATGTCACTATGGATAATAAAATTAAATGTCTAAGTTTAGTTGTTTTTTTTCTAGCAACCTCACCAATCAAACTATAATTGGATTACATCTTTGTGGGGACTACTAATAACAAATCACCTGGACCAATCATTATGATCAACCAATCAGAAGTGGTGAGTTGTAGTCAAGTCCAATTTATTACACTCTTTTTTGGAGGTGCACAACTATGTTGCACCTTTTATCAGCCACACCAAGCAAGTTACACGGATTTGTGCAAAAAATTTAATTTCTTGATTTGTTGTCTTCGATGTAATTCAAATTAAACAAAGGAGCTATCGCAACTATCACCCCACTAATCAATTCCTCCCCTTAACAATTGAGGTATTTGGTTGCTTACACAAACATGTTGATGTGTTTTTATACAAATGTGCCAATGCTATTTGAGGATTGAAGAGGACAAAAGACTTTCATCTTTCTACCTTGATCACTTTTCTTTGTCAAAAAGTTTTGATCACATTACAAAGAATGCAAGCGTTTTCCATCTTAAGTAGAGCAATAGCCATAAGCTTAGCTATTTCTCGACTTCCACCCTTTCAAGACACGCCTCCTATCACCATGGCCGATCTATTGCAAGCTGTTGATTTTTGACATGTAAATATGATCGACCTTCCATAGGCAATCGGTTATGGACATGGACAGATTTTCAGAGCTACTTTGAGCCAACTTGATGTCTTGTCACTTCTCCCTTTTCTTTTATTTTACTCCTTTGTACATTTCCCTAATCTACGGTGTGTTTCTTAATACGGCTTTACAAGTCTTTGATGAATTTCCTGAGCTAAACCAGCACATTTTGATTATTTTGCAATAAATTTTACAATCTGGACTCACATACTCCACACCAGTGGAGATGCTCTAAGCTCCTGTACTTCAATCACTGCCAAGATCATGTTGGGTACAAACAGCATATTATTGGAAATTATAATCTTTCCAAGTTGAAGCACCATGGTCTATTTCATCCTGTGTATAGAAACAAAATCTGCTCTAGTGCAGAACTACTACTTACATATGTTTTCTTAAAAACTGAATTGGAAGACCTCTGTTGTTCTCTGAAGATTGAGTAAAGATCCAATCTTAAAAAATTTCTTTGAAATTGCAACCAAATCTACAGTCAAACTTAAAAGATCCAACACTCCTTTGAAACCGCACTGAACCTACAGTTCAACTTCCCCAACATTTGCAACACCCACCACCTATCAAAGTTGATGGACCCAAACCTTGCATCTATATCCAAGATGTGTAAAATTTTCACTACTTGACATGATCCCCTACAGATTACACATCCAAAGTTCCACTCATTCAGCTTGAATCTAGACTGCTAGTTCACCCATTGATTCCCTTGGAAGGCTTTACAAGTTCACAACTTTTTCTTTCTTTGCCAGTGCTTCACCCTTTAGCTCCATCTGGGGTCCCAAAACATACCCAGGATCCAACCTGCAATCGGATCCCAAACTTTTCAAGCAGCAGAAAACAAAATATGGACACCAGGACTGCAAGATTATCTTCCATTGACACCAAGCAGAAGAACTTTCAACAATTGGATATTTTTCATCTAATAGAATCAAACATAAAGGGGGGCAAAATATGGTGGGTACCTGGCAGTCCTTAAGCATGGATTGCTCCTGCAGAATCACATTGCTGCATATCATAGAATTTTGAAAGAGGCTTCCATCTTCAACTGTAAGATAGCTCATCACAACCAAATTTACAATTTTGAGATTAGAACCAATGTGACAGTGGCACCCGACTACTGAGCACTTATATGCTGCACCTCTCCACTAGTGTGGATCCATCCCCTAGCATGCAGTGAGGACTGATGGTAATTTTCCAACCCATCTCTGAAGTCTCATTATTTTGAGTCAAGGCTGTGTAGCCTGTCAAGTGAATAGCCTCGGGCCGTGCTAATCTTTATTTACATCAATGTATGACTGCATCCAATTCAGGCAGCAAAAACAACAACTTAAGTCAACAGGATCACACCATGTCAACTGCATAAATTGCTACACCAAAGGCATGCCTTCTTGTCAACACAGCAAATGACACTCCTCGGTGAGAAGGTCTTTAAGGTAAAAATACTGGCACCCAAAAACTGATCAACAGGGTTTCAGATTCTTCCTCCAGCACTTGCACAATATATGCCTCTTATCATGCTCATCCACTAACAACAAATGAGATCAAAAACTATGTTACAGAACATGGATGGCTTTTCACATGAAGGAGACAGGGTTCATCAGTTTGCAGCTTCCTGAGTATGTCCAGTGACAGTATATTGATGCATGTGGTCTATCTGTAATTAACCCATGACTTTGCATTCACATTCTTTTTACAAAGTTGGTTCAAAAAATTCACTGCTCACAGATGACTTGACATACTTACCATGCTGGAAGCTGGCGATTATCATCCTGACATAGACTTTACCTGCAGCGAATTGACCTGAGAGCAATATCTGTCTTTTCTTGTTATGTAGGTATTGCATTTCAAACCAGAGTGAGCCACTTGAAGTTCACTCTTTGCAAATGCTTCAGCATCTAGCAGTAAAAGATGATTGATGTTTTCTGCCTGATCCTCCAGAGGTGATCCAACAATGGTTGATGGCATCCCTAACCACAACTGTGATCTCACAACATTAGCAACCAAGTCATGCTTGATGCTCTTTTGTCCTGGCTTTGATTCCAAAACACCTGGCACAAGCAGCCTATTGAAGGGATACAAATGTGCGTCCACTAAGTCAGTCCGAATCTCCATCTGCCCCAGTGCTCATAACAGGGAGCTATGCACTTGGAAATCCCAGGTACTCTGCAAATAACACGGAAGGGGTTAAGAGTTTTGCTCCGAAATGTTGCAAAACCTAAATTGATGTGCAGGCCTTTCGCCTTAAATGCAGGCATAGAGGTCGAAGGGTCAGCAAAGATTTCATGGAGAAAGACAATGTAGACCAACAAACCTTGAGTCCAATCAAAGATCTCAACACTGAAAAAAAAACAATTCCCAAGCATCTGAGTGGAATAAATACAAGTTGAGATACTAAAAGAAGACTGACCTGCATGCCTGTAGACACATACAAGAGGTGTCGATGCATTGAATTGAGGCCAATAATATCAAATGCGGTAGGTTGCTTGGTCTTGTCACCAGATGCAGTTTCAGAATTGGGAATAGAGGGATGAAGCCACAACAGGGCTGTCACTAGAGCTCCCTGTTGCCTCTGTGCAGCTGCAGCTGCACCCACCAGGCACATCACAAACCAAATCACCACTCACCACCAGAAAATTGTGAGCTGTCAGTAAGTGCAATACCACGCTCAATGCTTCAGGTGTGTCCAGATCCTCTGACACCCAAACTACCTGTTCTCAAAGAAAAACACAAAACACAAAAACCCACCAAAATAATTGTCATAAAAAATTGAAAATAAAATCAGATATGACAATCCTCAGGCACCATGGCTAGCTAGATGCTCTAATAAATCCACTGAAAAAAGACCATGTGAGACTTGGATTTTTTTTGGCACAAACCTCAATGCACAGACAGTCACGGAAAGCTTCAGTAACCCAATTACCAATGCACAATGCTGCATCATCCCCAGACACTAACACAATAATATCCTTGATGTTGCTGGCCTCCACAAGCTCCAGCACATAGGAAAGCAATGGTCTATTCCTAATGCCTTTGGCAAGTCCTTCAACACCAGTGGGTATATGTTTCTGTCTCTGTTCTGTCTGTCTCTCTCCCTTTCAAGAGATTTTCAGCTTCAAATTGATGAAAAATGGAGAAAAAATATATTACAAACTAGTCAAACTGTCACAACAGGATCACATGTATCATGCATATCTGAAACCCACATGTGTAACACATCCAGATCCTTGTTCAAGAATGTTGAGACTTCTGGAAAATGTGATACAATGGGTGAGAAAAGAATCCACATGCATAAATGAGTACCATACCTTCGACTTGTGTTTGGCTTAATATATCATCATATCCTACTTGCTGCTTTGGTATTTTACAGCCAACAACAAAATCTAGTGTCATGATAATGAGAGAATGAAATATAATAGAGCTATCAACCTGCACATTTAGAATAAGAGAACAAATTGAATCCCAAAAGACTTTGTATTTGCATGATCAACCCAAGTGTTGTCTATATCTTGACATCTTCCTCTCTTCTCACCAGGGTTTTTTTCAAGGAATTTCTCTATGTAGCATCAGTGGCAATCATCCATAAGATGTATAAAAAAATGGTGATCATCATTAGGAAGATTTAGCCAAATCTGGCTATAAACCAGATGGTTGATTAAAGAATTGTACTACCTTTGTAGTTGATAATATTCACAAAACTGCCTTTTTGATTTTAGAAAAAGTCCTCTACTTTTTCTGCCTCATATTTAAAACCCTAAATCCTAAACCCTAAGACCAAAAACCTCCTTCAAACCCAATATAGTGACAGTTTTGTCACATCTGGAAAGTTGCAATGCGATGTACCAATCAATTGATGCAAAGTCCTTCTGAGTTTAGCCCTAGAAGTGAATCCCCTGTTCGGAAAGCCAAAAGAGGGCTTGGTTGGCAGCAGAGTCCTTGGCTTGCTTCTTGTCTGTCATTGGACGTCCTTCAAAATCCACCTCATACATGCCCTCTCCCAGTGCACATATGACAGTCACCGTGGAAATGAATCTAAATTACCACAATTGTAAACCAAAGTTAATAAATTCAGTATCAAGATTCAGAGCAATTTTTTTTGGGGAGGCAAAATTTCACATCCTTGTGACAAAAAGAAAACCCCATGTGACTCATTAATAACACAAAGGACTTTTTCAGGAAAAAATGGCTCAAAGTTGCCAGATTTTGAGGGGAAATTTTCTGAAATTGCCACATTTAGACAATAGGTTCCAGCACGTTGACAAAATATAGCTTGATTCCTAAAATTTTCTACTCTCCTCTCTGGGACCTCTAGCCCAATTTGACTAAAGTCCTCTTGTGGATCATCTCCAGACCATGTACCTCACAAAATTGAAAAAATAAATAAATAAATAAAATTTTTCTATAAAAAAACGGCAATGCTGTAAGAGAACACTTACAACCCACTTCCGTTTTGGGGAAACTTATAGTCTGGCTCTTTCCACCTGTGTTTGGCACAGAGTTCATTCAGCATGGAGCGTGCCTGGCCCTTCTCCAGAGCCCTGCTTTTGCCTCCTGCATTTGCCATTTTGTTTTATCAAAAAACAAATCCCTTTCCAACAGAATCTTCACATTTCTGCAAAAAGGAACTATTGACTTCACCTCTTGCTCACGCCCATCAGATCCCTTCAAACTTTACATCCAATTCTCAGAGGTTTGGAAAGGTGGGTTGGTGGGGGCTCTGCAATAACAAGCCTCACCTATTGAATGCCATCCAACTGCACTGTTAGTTTCTTGACCTGGATTGGGCGAAAACCAATGGAGAGAACCATCTATGCCCACATCCTGAAACTGACCACCCATGAATCCTGCATTGTGACTACTACTATTTGATGAATTTTTCAATCTCTGGCCTTCTTTGCATGTCTGGGGAGGATGAAGTTGTGAGAACATCTTCGATGACTTCTGTACATAAATCGGTGTTTGCAGACTCTCTGTGAAAGCAGATTGTGTGTAGTGTTGTTGTTCACAAGAGCTGTGTCTGGTGTCCCTGCAGAATTTTCTGTCTACACCTGCACCATCAAAATGTGGAGAACTAGTGGTGGCAACATTTGAGCTTGAGTGCGAGTATGGAATCTTTGACTTCGAGTCTTGTAATAAAAATGCACAGAGCTTTCCCAACTCAGAGTTCCCAGTTAGTCCATTGCCACATGTGGCCCCCCAGCCTCTCTGAGGAGGCTCAGGCATGTCAGATACCTCACTGATTTTTGCTTTGGACCCATGTACACAAACTGCTTCCTCAGTTGATTCTAATATGTTGTCTATCTCTGAATCTGGAGCTGCTTCTGACAACCCTTGTATGCAAACTGCTTCCTTAGTTGATTCCGATATGTTGTCTATCTCCAAATCTTGAGCTGCCTCTGAACCATGTATGCAAACTGCTTCCTCAGTAGTCTTATTGCAATCATTCAGACTTGCTCTCACAACCCTGCATTGCTCTGAACTTTGCTTTGGAACCTTATTGCTGTATGATCCAGGAGTCCTCCACCGCTTGTGCTGATATCCACAAGCCTGCAAAAGGTGTAGAAGTCAACTTTGATGTAACTGCAAAATGATCAGGCATTGTTTAAAAAATACCCAGTAGCCTACATTTCAATTGACATGCGCCACTAACTAGTGATGTATATCAGTGGAAGAAAAGAGGAGAGCTGAGACCAGACCTTGAGTGTTTTAAGAAGCTGGACACAGGCATGCTTTGTAGTACTATTTCCATTTGTACCCCATGCAGTCTCTGATATTTCCTTGCCATTTACAACGACAGTAACAGTTGAGAGCACATTGTTGTTATCATCCTTGATCTTGGTAGGTTTCCGGTTCTCAAATTTGTACTCATCACAAAGCTCCCGTAGCTCTCGAGTAGGTTCAATGGGTACAGTCTCTGCTGTCGCAAGAGGTGCCAATAACTTCTTGAAAACCCTCCATACAGTGTCACAGTTGAAACCAGAATCCAGTAGCACTGCCCCTGCTAGCGACTCCACTATGTCACCCAAGGTCTGTTGCCCACCAAAAAAAATCACATGAGTTTCAAAATTTTGATGAGGCAGATTTCTTGCATAAGTTGGCTCTTCAAAATTGATTTGGTTCTGATTTTTGCACTCTTTCATGTGCTTGAAGATTGAAGGGAACATTTTTGAAAAGGACCCAACTCCATCAGAAATCTATGGATTCATACATACCCCAGGATTATTGTCCCCCTCCCAACCGTAACAACTCTTGTCATCGGTCACTGCACTCCTCAAATGCTCCACATATTTGTCTATAATTCTTTTAAGTGGCAGGGAGTTGTGGAGAAGGTATTTATAAAGCTTATGGCGCACTGCGACCTGCGCAAAGTGCTCATTGTTGACTGCTGCTGACCGCAAATCAGTGAGCTTCCCTGGGTCCCGCTTCTCCTGTGCTGAAGTCTCAAAATAATGCTTGGTGATTGAGAAGTCCAGGACCGCGTCCCCAAGAAATTCCAGCCTCTGTAAAAGAGAGGAAGATTCACAAAAGGATTAAACAAACAACATCAACTTCTGTCACACCCACACAATCATGTGCTCAAATCAAAGCAGCTGAGCAACTCTTCTAAACAACTTTCCAATCAGAACCACAAGCTAGTGAATCTGATGCAAAGAGTCCACTGAGTGACAAAATCTGATACAACAAATCATGAAACAGATAGTGAACAAAAATTCTAGCAATGGGTACCTGATAACATGCGCCACAGGATCGTTCACAAGAGGCATGAGTGAGCGCCTGTACTAACAAGCCTTTGTTGTTGAACCTGTAATCTAGCAACATTTCCAGCTGAATGACATCTATGTTTTCCAGAAGGGTCCGATCCCAATCTGAGCACATCCGTGCTTGCTCTCTCAAGTTCAGATTCACCCCAACTTCCAAACCAAGCCACTTCATGAAGGAAAGCGCTGCATCGACACCGCCCTCAATATAATGTGCCCCTGCCCATTGTGCGAAGGTTGCAAACAAAGTAAACCCAAGTCATGGATGCTTTAAGCAAAGCACAGGTAGGGCATTAGAGCTGACATCCATAGCATGTGTCTCCTTGAAAAGAGAAATCTTTGCTGGACTGTTGGATCCACCAGACACCTTGATGGACCACAAGAATCCAAAAGAAGAGGATTTCATGACAAACACATCTTGGTTGGTCCAACTGCCCAAGATTTAGCAAGACTGTTACATAAAGTTTGCATATTTTGCATTACCAAAAGGATAGGATTTCAGAAACTGCATTTGGGTTGGTTAGACTGCCCAAGATTTACCAGAACTTACATAAAGTTCACATCTTTTGTATTACCAAAAGAAGAGGATTTCAGACACCACATTCAGGTTGGTTAGACTGCCGAACATTTCACAAGATTGTTACATAAAGTTTGCATCTTTTGCATTACCTATCAATGCCTCCACCACATCAGCGATTCTCTTCGGGGCCAGTAAACGGGTCTTGGCATCTTTGGTTTTTTGCAAGTCCAATGGTCGGCCTGGTGCCAACCAATCACTAGGAGAGAATTGTGCATCCTGGATATAACCCTGCAGACCATAAATAACCCATCAGAGTTGCAAGCTCATTCAAGAATGCCAGATTTCAATGTAGATTCCTACAGTAGACAAAGCCATTATTCATTAACTAGCAATGCTTGATTTGCCCCTGCTCCAAAATTTCAAGAGAGAAGGAACTGTGAAAAGCAGGTTAACCGTGAGGCCATGTTCTGTGCCAAGCTTTTGCAACATAGGATTGCAGATAATGGCTTTACGTCGCTTAGTCAAATGACCCTCATCAATTTGGTCGTGTATGAGGAAAAGCCGTTCGCTGACTGCAAACTTGAGGAATGAATCACCCAGGTGCTCCAACCCTTCCAGACTGAAGCTCTCTTGGCAATTTGCTGTTGTGATTGCCTCCAGCATCTACACATCAAATTACAACCCCCCAGCACCCTATATTAGAGAGATATTTGTGTGTTGAAATCTCAGCTCCTAAACCCTAAACCTGGGTCTTGCAGAGAAGAAGACAAACAGCACAGAATTGGGACAGCACTATTGGGTCTAGTTGTTGAACAGCAGAGGAGCAAAACACATTGAAACCAGTGTGTGCAGGTCTTTCATTTTTGAAAGAACTGCTGGTTCTGGGTATTTGCAAAAAAATCAGGATCAAAGAACCACCAGGTCTGGGTATTTGCGAAAAAAGAATCAAAGAACCACCAGATATCATGAAAGACCCAGCAAAGACCCAGCAGTTTTTTATGAATTTTTCAAAAGAATTGAGAACCATGCTTATATATATATAAACAGGGTATTTGTTTTTTGATAACCTGGTTCTCAACTTTCATACCCAGCAGGGGTCTGGTGCAATTTCTAATACCTGCCCCACTCTGGTTGAAACACATCAAGGCCTGAACCAAATTGACAAGACTCTGAGCAAAACAGATCCGTACTCTGTCAATTGACAATCGGGTGGCAGCAGGGTAGCTTTGTGAGAGCATATGGCGGAGTTGAGCGGCAAGGAGCCGTGCTTCAAGGCGATGCATGAATGATGGTAACAAGGAGACCCCATTCACAAGCTTGCATGAGAACCCTTGCATCTTTATGTAACATAGCTCCAAAGGCAACTCGAGCATGGCCTTGTCTTTACATTCAGGAGCACCTATCAAGAGCAGAAGAAGCCACTGAAAAGCATATCCTCCAAGGCATCCCCTCTTGGTGGTGGAATGGAATTCAAAACTAAGGGAAAAAAACCCATACTAACTGTTCTTTGGAGGCAATCAGTAGTATCCATGGTGTCAAGAGTCTGACCTTGAGAGCCAATAGTGCGAGGTGTAAGCAGGTTCTGGACCCCGATCAAGCGTGTAGCGTTCAACATTGGCTGGTTTCGGTGAACAAGTTGAACGGAGTGCCTGCAAAACAGCCAAAGATGCCACCCCTTTTCAGTCTGCAGAGAGACTGTACAATGGGTCCCCAAATAGATTTGAACTTGGAAGGCACAAGGCGTTTTGTAACATACTTTTCTGAGAAATACTGTGCATAGCAGCTGAAATTTTTCTTGATCCCTTGATTTCGCATAGGGCTATTGGCATTCAAATCCAGGATCAGTTCGCATCCACAGAAAAGGGATGGACCCGCTTCTCTACTGTGTGTTGTTTCAACGACAGAATCCAGAATAGCTTCCACAGGAAAACGACCATTAGCTAGTTGCACTGTACAAGTATGCAGAGAAAAAGAAGACGATGACCAATCAGTTTGTAGTGAAGTAGGTTCATTGAGGCAGTCCTGATCCTCTACAAACATTGGATCAGAAATCAACTTCTTGACACATTCCCAGTCAACTGGTGGATGTGGGTTGTCATCAAGGTCATGGCTTTGAAGTGGTAACAACAGATAGAGTCGAGACGGGCTCCATTCTCCTGCTTCTCTGCTGCCAGGATTCTGGTCCAAAAGTGCACTCAAAGCACGCTCTTGGAATATTTTTGCATCCTGTATCTGCAATGCCAAAACAGTCAGCTGGTGGGCAGTGCTGAATCATAGCATACAATTTGCAACATGTCAAAGAAATATTAGACCCCAAAGTGTGTGCATGCATAATTGCTGTGAATAGATAGATAGATAGATAGAAGATACCTGATCAGGTTTAAACTCAAGCTTCCCTGCAGATGAGCACTGAGCTTCAACAACTCGTTGACCCTGGAGCTCAAGTTGAAGGGGTGAATTCACTACTTCCTCTCCCAAATCTGACTCCACAAACAGTCTGAAATTGGCATAGCTTCGATCAGACGGTTTTGGAACAAACTTGATGGTGTAGCCATACAGGGTAACACATGAGGATGCCTGACTCCAACTTCCTCGAAACACATCGGGGACAAACAAGGGATGCAACTCTTGTTGTGCCTTCCCTGAAAAACACAACATGCATCACTGATCTGAAGACCGAGTGCAAACCACCCATCCATCAATGTTAATACTATCTCACACAGAGAGACAGAAAATAGTCCACAAACCTGAAGGGGTGTCATCATCATCAGCAGCCAAAAAGTCCATGTCATCATTCTCTAGATCATCGGAATTGATCAAGAACAGGTCACTGAGCGCCCCTGCTTCATATAGTTGCTTGCAGGCTTCAAAGCATGCAGATTGCTTAGCACCAATGCGTGTTGAACATGCCCACCCCTTGACAGTCTTAACGAGTGATTCTGGGGGCAAAACAATGCTGCATCTGATGTCACTGCTCTCCATGGTGTATGTGAACTTGGGGGCTGGAGTATAGAAACTGCATGAATCCCAATCGTGTTAAGCAACACTACCAGACTAAAAACACATGATCTAGTGCTGCTGCATATGGAGAAACTTGGAATACCCGGAGGGGGGGGGGACAGTGGAATGGGTTGTGAAAAAACTGTAATACAGATGTGTTGTATTTGGGACCCAATCATGTGAGACAAACTAGGTACCTGTCACGGGGGAGTCGACCACAGTATTGATGGAGTAATGAGATGCAGTATTGAGTGCTTATTGATGCCCCTGTAGTCTCAACCTGAAACATCTCCAGTCCTTGGGTTTGTGGTGATCCAACACTTTCCATCCTCTCTATCCTGCTCAATGCTTGCTCCTTCATCAAGCTCTCCTTCCATTTGAGCTGCTGCAAACGCTCAAACTGATCATTATTCCCCCTGCAAACACCAAGAAGAATACTTAAGTCTTGCTCATCCAATCTCTTTTTTGGGTTTAGGGTTTTGGCCACCATACTGATCACCATTCTTGGACTGTGAAAACATTTTACCTCTCCACAAGGTAAACATAGGTGGAGCCCTCACGACGGGCACGGCCTCGGGACTGGATAAGACTGGATGGTGTCTTGGGCAGGTCAAATCGAATGACCAGGCAGCAGCTTTGAATGTCCAGTCCCTCTTCTGCCACATTTGTTGACACCAGAACATTCACCTATACATCCCCTCCCCGCACACATCATGTTTCCAACTCAAACATTACATTTTAGATTGGGGCCGCTATGCACAATGTTCCCTAATCTACCACCCATGAGAAAGAAAGAATGGATGCATTGATCTCATTGTGCCTTTTTTGTTTTTGAAACCTTACATGGCCGGCTCGGAAGGATTGAACAGCTTCTTGCTGCAACTTTCGGGTCATGGCATCCATGCCTTCAGTTTTCCCTGCCAGCGGCTGGAATTGCAAAGAGGATGCAAACATGGCAATGCTGCTCAGAAAATCAGCCAGGACTTTTGTTGCAATTTTCCTCTCCACAAACACAATGCATCTCATATCCTTCACATCCCTGCACTCATTAATTAACCCATCCTATGAGCTCAATAACAGAACATAACCATTCTCTCTGCTGCCAGATGTTTGGGAGTAGGAAGGGACCCCAAAAAAAGGTTAAAAAAACCAGGAAACACCTTGGCTGTCCTGAGGTTCCTAATACATTGTACAGTGGTCACTTCCTTTCAGTAGATGAGTTCCACAAAAGCATCTAGAATCTAGAATCTGCACTTGAAAAAAAGTCCACAGGTTTGTGAAATTTCTTGGTGGATTCTTCAATTTTACCTGTGGTGCATGAGGATATCGACTAGTGCCTGCACCTTATTGGAAGCAAGGAACAACTTCCTCTCCTCATCTATCTCTGCATAACCCCCCATGCCACCACCATCAAAAACCAAACAGTCAACTTTAAAGCAACAGAATAACCTTGTACAACGCTACCAAAGGAATAAACAAAAGATTTTGACAGTGCATACAGTCCTGCACATCTTTACTCAGCAACAAATATTGTCTGTGTTTTCACTCTTGCGGATCTTGCAGATCACAACTTGGGTCTGTGAGTACAACCGAGAATAAGAATATCAAACCTTCCAAATTTTGAGCCTTGAGGAAACCAAGCACTTCTGTTAAGAAAGCTTCTTTGTGACCGCTTGTTTCACCCATTGTTGTAGGTCCTGTTTTGGAACCAATCTTCTTCTGACAGCTACCGATCAGAATTTCCACAGCCTGCAACCATAATATGCAACTGTTACATGAAGCAATTGCACTGATTGAACTACATCTATCTCTCAAGTTTGTGACTAGAAACTTCTTTGCATTGGGGCAATTGTCCTTACCTATGGAATGTCTCTCTTTTGGTAACTAATGAATTTGTGCACAGAGTCTTCAGACACTCAATGGATCAGATGACAGCAACTGATCTTTGGTTGCATATGGAACAAAGAAGATGCTGGAACAGCAAAAAGGCAAAAGAGAGAAACTGATGGGTGGGTGGGTTTCAACAATACATTACATTGTAGCAGCACCAAAGCCCAAGTTCATTCAGACAGTAGAGAAGTGAGCTGTGAAGTTTCTCTAAACTCTTGAGCATCTTCCTCTCGATTTGTAGAGCTGAATCTTGAAGTTCATCTTCTCCATTTCTGGAACCGGCATGAATCCCTCTTACACACTGTTTAACAGTCACCCCAAAAAAATCAATGCATCAGAGCTAGATGTTCTAGATATGGTTTGGGGTTTAGGGTTTTAGGGTTTGATCTCTAGAGTGGAAGTGACTAACACAGATCTATGAAACCAATGTGCATGAGTACCAACTGCAACATGTTCATGGCCCCCATGAGATTTCAAGGCATTCCACAAACAAATTCAGCATGTTTGGCAAATCCTTTACCTTCTCCATAATGGCTGCAAGTGCCAATCCAAATTTTTGAGTTTCCAGTTGATTTGGAGCGGGGGCATTATACAATTGAATTTCCTCTTGTGGACATGGCACCAACATATCCAGCTCGGATCGATCCTTCACTGTATAAACCTGTGCACTCAAGCAACTGTCAAAAAAACATTTGTAGCTAACCATGGAAAATAATACAGTATTTTTCACATAAACGATTCTTCTCCAACATAGAGTGAATAGTTTTTGTGTTTTTTTTTTTGAACATCAATCTTCTTGTGGGTGACGAGGATCTATGATGTATTGAAAAAACCTTTGAGTGAAGCATACTCTCAAGTTCGTCAAACTCGTGTGCTACACCCCCTCCATTTAATTCGACTTGTCCATAGAAAACAACAAAATCCAGATCACATCAGAACTATAAGATCATACTGATCAACTTGAAAGGATCAGGCTCATCCCCCCACCTGCCAACTTCTAGATCCAGAAAAACCAGAAAGATAGTCATGGAAGATGAGTCCTCAAAAACAGGGTCCTGTAAGATTAAAAAACTCTTACAAAATGCATATAACTCCCAAAATGGAAACATGATGGTAAATGATGCAAAAAAAGCTTCAAGACAATCAAAGAGAGAAAAAAAGCCACACCTACAATCTCACCTTTCCCATCAATGGGTGATGCAGTCATCCCAAGTATGCGAGGGAGCTTTGCCAATGTGTTTTGCACCCTGGTATGATAAAATTCCTGGGGGGATTAAGAAATATGGCAAAAAGATGAAAGTTAGATTGTCAAAAAACCTGTTGAACTGAATAGCTTGAACCACGAACAGCAGACATCAGGATCTGATTTCAGACATTGTTAGAAAATCTGTGGGAAAATCCCAGGACTCGAGCACAAAGTGGGTCCTTACATTGGAAGCTTATCCTGAAATTTTCAATATGCATACTCAAACAGGGTTGAAAGCTTTGGAAAACCCTTTGTTTGCTTGAACTCTACAGCATGGTGACAAAACCAGAAGGTGAAAAAGAAACCAACAACTTGACAATAACAACCTGAAACATCAATGAGTAGTACCCACAAACAGAGTGCAAAAAATAATAATACCAATTTATTTTTTAAAACCAACCATGCATAAGAAGAAAAGACACAACACACCTGCATAATACATGCATAACGATGGTGTTTTCGAGCATGGTGGCACTCATCAAAAATAAGAAGCTCAATTGACTCCATTGTCATAAAACAATGGTGGAGATTCTGGTATAGAATTTCAGGTGTCATTACAAATACCTGCAAGGAAAAACCCTCCTCTCTCTTAAGAACACCCCATGACTAGGTGGTTATTTTGTGAGGTCATCTCACCCTGTTCTGCAATTGCACAATGGATCCCATCTCCCTCATCCTCGGGCATTGAAATTGGTTGAATTACAATTGTAATGGCAGTTGGGATTTCTAGGGGAAAAAGGAAAAAACCCATATTGTAGCAGACATCTATGATGTACAGCAGTGTACAATCCTGATGAACAAACCCATCTTCCAGCAGGCATCAATGATGTTACATTGGTGTATGCAATCCTGAGGTTTGCAGTCTATCAGAGATTTTTTTTTTAAAAAAAAAAACTCATGGAAGCATCATCCGCTTGCATGACAGGTGCAAGTGCAAGGTGCAAAATTGCAATACTAAGATATGTCTACACATTACTAAAGTGATCAGGCTGTAAAGAACAATCCAAACAAAAAAGGAGTGCCGGGTGTGGGGAGGAGACGTGCCTCATATTGATTGAGTGCAGCTTGCCAAGTCTCACACTTCCATGTATCAACATTCATGTCACCCCAGTACATCCCCACTTTCAGATCCGTTAACTTCTGGATTTCACCTCCTTGCTACAGAAGAAAAACTCCCCAACAAAACATGAAACACAAAAGTACAAGTTTAGAATGGAACCCCCTGTAAGCTGGACTCTCTCTCTCTCTCTCTCTCTCTCAAATCCATCCACCATTGCATGAATTGCTGTTTGAACAAGATGTTTTGCTAACAATTATGTATACAGTAGATGATGTTGCGGCATCTATGACAAGGGGCGAGCAAGAGAGACACACAGAGAGGAATCCATCTGCCATTGCATGGATTTTTTGTTTGAGCAAGATGTCTTGCTAACAATTGTGTATACAGTGGATTATGTTCCAGCATCTATAATGAGGAGAGAAAAAAAGAGAGACACACAGAGAGAGTGTGTGTGTGTGTGGGGGGGGGGGGCGGCATTGGATTTTGGAGGTCTGTATGTTACTTGTTGGATGAGGCACACAGTGGGTCCAAGGAAGACAGCAATGTTGCGACTGGGCTTGCGAATGCGGTGTGCAATGGATTGAAGCAACATGGCGGCAATGAGCGTTTTGCCAGTTCCTGTTTCCAAGTACACAATTGTGTTCTCCTGTTTTGCCTTCTCCAGCACTTCCAGCTGATAACTACAAAAGTGCAAGCAAAAGATTGGATTTTTTCCGAAGATTGGATCTTTTTGCAGTTCGCAGAAGAGAAAATGGGGTTGTGAGAATTGGCACTTGGTACCTGCGGGGAACCAACAACCCATTCAAGGTTTCCGTCCTCTGAGGCGTCTGGACAGAATCTTGGGTCCATTTCTTCTTCTCCCCCATGGCTCCTGCTGCTGCTGCTGCTGCGATCTCATCCACCCACCTTCAGCAGCGTGCTGGATCACTAAACCCTAAAAAAGCAGACTCCCCTCTCTTGAAGGAGAGAACAAGACGTGAGCCATGGAGAAAGGAAAGCATCAAAGAAGAGCAGTTCCCTTTCTCTCTCACAGATTTCTCACTCCGACGACACCCCATTTCCTGCTGGGAATAGAACCATCATTTTCCACAAGCTAAAGAAGAAGAAACTGTGAGAAGTTTCTAGGATGTCGACCGTGGGATTCTCACGCACAAAAGTCCATGCGCGTAAGACCCATCGGTAAGAATTTGTTGCGTAAACAACTCCCCCGCCGTGCCTACGTACGTACCCAAAAAAACAGGAAAAAAAGACTGGACCCACAACCCCATTTTGCCGATTCTTCTTCTTCTTCTTCTTCTTCCCACTCTCGTTCTTTGTACGGAAGATTCTTGTTCTTGTCGCATACCTAGCTTGAGCTCCTTGAGCTTCTTCTTCTTCTTCTTCTTCCTCTTCTTCCGAGTTCAGAGCTTCTTCTTGTCCTTCTTCCTAGTCTCATAATGGCAGATGATGACAGATTGCAAGATGGGTTTTACCATGGATCCACCAAAACTGCAGAGCTGATTCTTCTGGCTTCTGCAGTGGTCTGTCTCAAAGGTGTTCCTGAATCAGAAAATCTCTTCATCAAGTTCAATGCTGGCTGCCATGATAGCTATATATGTGCCATGGATTCTGTCACCCACTGTTTCTTCCTCATCAGTACTGCCATATCATGGCATGCATTGATCTTCCTTCTATCAATCCTTCATGCATGTCAGTTTGAATCTTTCTGCCTTTGGAGGAGTTTTCTGAAGTTTCTTTTGGCAGAATGGAGATTTCTCAAGCTTTTTTTT
>Ga0116228_10002054_pt1 | contig 17187 bp, 10 predicted proteins | sample S1TSphfallax_2_FD_89694 | JGI IMG/M metagenome (GOLD analysis project Ga0116228, IMG submission 89694) | Host-associated microbial communities from peat moss isolated from Minnesota, USA - S1T2_Fc - Sphagnum fallax MG | ecosystem: Host-associated > Plants > Peat moss > Unclassified | place... | reverse complement strand
TGTTTTGCATTCTTTTCTTAGTACATTTAAGGTTTGTTTGCAGCAATGGAGTCGTTGCAAGGAGAGCTTCTATGTGATGTGAATGTTATTTCAAACAAAGAAACTTTCCTCCCTTACACCTAGTGGCATCACAATTCATCGAAGTTGTTTTGCTCTGACTATCAACACTATGGAGGATGTTAATAATTTTGGAAAATTTGACAGTGTAGAGGAAGACGAAGGAAACATATTAGAACTCGAAACACACATGATGCCACTTGCAGGGGTCATCAACAAAAGCCACTTGGTTTAGGAGGTATTGCCCATACACACATGGGAGGATCCTTACACGATTCAATTACTTTGGCATCAGAAATATATCAACATTATCTTTAATGCGCCTATAGGATGGGTAGTTGGGGTATATTCTTCGCTTAAGATTTGTTCCTCCTTGTTTTTATACCATTCATTATGTGTTAATCTATTGTTGTTTGATGTTTTGTGTGTGCATATGTACTTTCTGTTCTTAGTCTTCTTTCACATGATCTATCACAATCAAACCCTAAAAAAAAAACTTTTGACATCAAATGACCAAACATAAAAACTTTAATATGTTCTAGTTTTCACTTATTAATTCCATTTTTCCCAATTTTTTTGTCAATTCTTGTCGCCATTATAAAGTGGATATCAAACAAAAAAACCATTGTCTTAAAAATCAACCACTAGAAGCAAATTTAGTCTTATGGTGTTTGCCACAAAAAACAATTAGGTTGTAGTGTGTTAAATATCATAGAACTACATATCAATTGTAAAGAATTTTGTGAAGGTAATGCACATTGAAGTTGTTTTTCATTTCACAACGAAAAGATTATGCAAGTTAGTATTGGCGAAAGCTCGATGGTAGTTCTGTAATTATTTTCTGATTTATTTATTTTTTAATCACTATTCCATTCAAATTTTAGTTGTAAAACATTTGTAGAATCATGTCTACAATAGTTGTTTTGCCATGTGTTGTGGTTAATTGAATTATCCTAATAAATAGCTTGTCACAAAAAAAAATTGCAATTTGTTGTTTATCACAAAATTGTAGATTAAAGTTGGGATTTTGTTGTTGTGTTTGCAATTATGGCATGATCATGTGTAGGTTTTTGGAAGTCCACCCCACAAGAACAGAATCTATAAATGTAGCATGCAACAAAATAAAAGAACATGTGTGGCCTTGTGTCTTGAAGATGATTATAAAAAATTTACAATGGAAGCACATTTTGATTATAAATAAGCTAGCAACCCTATTTGCAATTAGCCTTCCTTCTAATGTAAGTTTTGCAAGGTTTGCATGAAAGATAAAAACATTTTTTCTTATCACAAAATGATGAACCAATGCTCTTCTTACAAGGGGAAGGAGCTACTGAAGATGTACCTGACTTGGAACAAGCATGAAACAATGGAAATAATTAGGTCAAGTTTGAAGTTTGGGAAGACCATACCCAACCAAAACAAGCATCCTACTTTAAATGAAATAGATATTCTTCCTAAACGGGTAGATGTGGGAAACACATGTTATGCCACCTCCACGACCCATACATGTTAAGAAGACATGTATCATTAGTAATGATGATGACTTCTTGCTTACTCCACATAAAAACAAAAGTAAGCAACCAAGAGTCACTAAACTTTCCATTTCTAGGAGCAACTCTTATGTACATGTTCCCAAGGATAAATCCCTAACCAAACTAAAATTGTCACACCATTCTTTGGTTCCCAATCTATTACAAACTAATCTACTACAAATCCACAACAAAATCTGAGAAGAACTAAAGTAGCGACAACAGCATTGGCTATTGCAAAGACATTCACAATAGAGGGTGATTGTGAATTGCCTCCAAAAGAAGTGTTAATGAATGGGTTGTTTCCTTGTTGTCAAAGACCAACACAATTATGGGTAGGACTCTTTGGTAAGATCCCCAAAAATGCATGGCAATCCTTATGAGCATGGAAACGATAAAAACTTTACACAATAGTCTTGTTGCTACATTTGGGTAATGGTATTTATATCCAATTATGAGTTTATATCTACCATCCATTCATGTTTAATCAATTTTTGCAACCATTATTACAATGTAATGTTGCATTTGTTTTCTTCATGTGTTATTTAACTTCTACATCATGCTCTAGGAAAATGGAAATATTGACAGAAGTTCTCAACCAAAGGCTATTATGAAGAGTTGTTTGGTTACTTGGACATCCAAGGGGGTTGAAAAGAAGATAATGCAGAGAATTTGGGAGATCAAGGGTCTAAAGGATTACCTACAATACCTAACTTTGAAGAAAAAATATGAAGCAAAGAAAACAAATGCTTCATTGACATAAAAAAGAACAAAGTTGAATATGTTCTACAACAATTTCATGTTTTTGATGAAAAGGTAAATTTCACAATGCGATTATTTTATCTGTTAGGAAGTGTATTTATGGCCATTAAACGTTTTGTTAATAGCCATCTTAGGTCACACATCTTAACACAATCCAACCATTAATAACATATGTCATCTTTGCATTAGGTACATCAATGGTTTGTTGATCTGCATGTAGGTTTGGTTTAAAGAAAAGAAGAAAATTTGGGGTTGGTGACCTTTGTATTATGTCCTCAAATGGCACCTATGGCATTAGGTCCACAATGCCTATGGTACCACATTAAGTAGGAGTTGCAAGACATATTGGTTGAATTATAAAAGGAAACAAAATCTTTTTCCTTGGATTATGGATGCCCTCATATTGTTTCGGCTTTCAAAATGTTCCACAAGTCATTTTATGGGAGGTGCCCACCATAAATACATTATGCCCATGTTGTATGTTCTTAAATAGGTTATGATTTCAACAACTTGTGTTGGCAAATGTTCCCTAAACTTTTTGGGTCCACATGTTGCATCCATTTGTTCATCCTATTCATGGTTTAATTAAACACAACATTTTACATTTTGCTTGTGATATGGCTCATTTTATTTGCTTAATGGTTGTGGTTCAAGATGTGTTTAACTACGAGTTTGCATGGTTTCCCAAGATTCATCAAAGTCATGAGGATGTTTATTCATCTTGGCATGATTTGTTGGGGCTTCTAAGTTTTGACCATGAGCAACAACATATGGTCATACAAAAAATTTAGAATTTCATATGCAAGATTACCCATAAAACAATTGTTGACATTCATCATGCTAAACAAATGAAGTTGTTGGAAGACATGTGGTGCAATGGCACATTGTCTCTTGAGCAACACCATCTCCTTGACCAATGACCACAATAAGGACCTATCTTTCCTCTTTTTATTCCTACAAGGTTTTTGTTTTTGTGTTTGTTATTAAGGTTGTCAAGATTGATAATATGCACATATTCTCATTATGTGCAAGTTGTTAATGATGTTTTGTTGCTTAAAGAAGACATAGACATTGGCTAGTTGTTTGTTGGGAAGGTTGACTTGGAGGAGGAGGCTACAATGCATTTCATTTCGAAAAGATGTAAAGATAATCTCGTAGAACTTTGTGATTATCAGTTGCAAAACATCATGGTGAAATTCAACAAGGCCAAAAACCCCAAGGGTGTCATTACAAATGTGACAAAAACTTATGACCAATTCTAGTTCTACCCTACTAAACACATTCCTAATGATGGTCAGCAAACAATTGGCAACATTGATGAGTCTATAATTATTCCAATAATCGATAACATCACTAACCTAGGTATGTTTCCACATTATTGCAAAAATATATATTGTCCTTGTTGGTTTGGTCTACCTTCATGTTTGTTGTTTTTGTTATGGGCTAGTGTATGTGCTATTTGCTTGGATTCTATTTTTAAAAGAAAAAATAAAATGTCCCAAAAGGGAGTTCTTCGGGTGAGGTTAAAGAGCAAGCACAAGGGTTGTTGCCTATTGATTTAAAATTGATCGCCAACATCCTCAACAATCTAATGAAAATGTGCCTAATCCATTTAATCATGTGTGAAGAAAAAAAGGAAAATTGATTTATTCTAATATTATGTGTCTAATCCAAGTTCGGTTACTCGAATGCATATAGCCCACCTCCCTTTTGATTTGTAATCTTTCATTAACACACCTTCCCTCTTTCTAGGATTGTGTCTTCCAAGACAAACTGAACATAGCCCCGTGCATCCCATCCCCAACCTCAATATCACAATGGAGCTTGTCCAAGGAATTACTATGGGAATGGAGGAAACTAACAAAGGAGAAGGGAGAAAACAAGAAAAAACAAAAACTCTCAACCAACCCATCAACAATTCTACCTTGTAAATGTTACCAAATGATAATGACATTGGATTTTATTTATTTGGGAGACTATGTGCTATAAGGTCTTGTTATTTCTAATAGTATCAAATTTAGGGTGTTTGACAAAAATAATGTTCTACAAAATGTTTGTTGTTTGTAGGTTGGCATCATTTGTGTAGGAGTTCATTACTAGCAAGGGGGGTACCAAGGAGGTAGCACTTTCTTTTCAGATTTAGCAACATTATACAAAATTGAGGCTTGATGCGGATATTTCACTTCTAGACAACCCCAATAAGCACCCCAAGCATAGATGCCATGGATTTTTTCAAGTTGTGGTTCTCACACTTTCATCACCATGCCAAAACATGTTTTTTGTATGACGTGCCCTATTCGGCTACAATGGCAAAAACACTTAGAAAATGGCATAAATGACTTAAAAACAACTAGAAATATGACTATAGTCGAACAGGACCTGTCATAAAAAACATGTTTTGGCGTAGTGCATATTGAATCACAACAAATGTACATCACTCATCTTCACCTCTAGGACATTGTAAGAAATTGGACCAAAGAAAAAGGGGAATCATAATAGATTATATTGCAATTTATCCAAAAGAAACTAGAAATCCTACTTTAAGTTAAGAACCTTACAATCCCATTGTAGTATGCCAACCATTAGAACATGATTATAATGAATGAAGAAAAATTCGTACATTATGACCTTCTGAAGATTGAAAACATCTTCCTATCTACATTGGCGCATCGGTTTTTTTTGCCAAACTATGGGTTTTCATGCAAAGTCCCATGTCTTGGAATGCTACTTAGAAGTGGGCCATAATAAACAATTCTTGGGTATGGTTAGATGGACCACAACAAGAGTTAAACTAAGAATGTGGGTTTTATGTTATGAGGTTCATAACCAGTTATTGTGAGTGGAAGTCTATGAATCAGTTTGATAACATTTAGGTATGTGTATGTTTGAGATCTTAATAGATGATCTATACATGATTGCAGCTCATTCTATAGTGCAACCTAACTTATTGGGTTTAGTGAATGCAAGTGATATCGAACATGTTTTCAAAGGCTACAACCATTCAAGCACGAAACACATTGTAGTCTATAATATTAAATGCCATGTAGCAATCAAGGTCATAAAAAATTAGGTGGATGGTTGGGGTGGACCTGCCCATTGAAGGTGTATAATCAACTTCAACATAGCTTCACAACGTGATAGGAGCATGACAAAGTGGCAAAACAAATAAGTTTGGTTCTTATGTTTCTCAAACAACAAATCATATATAGAAAGGACTTAACATATGTTCTAGTTATTTTTTGTGCTAGTAGATTTTGGTTACACTGTAGTTTTAGCATTTTGTACTATGTATTGTTTTACTCTCTAGGTCCAAATGTTTTGTGGGATTTATGGTCAATGTATGGCAATGAAACATTGCCAACAATAGATGTAAGTTATAAATTATGCCCATTCTATGGATTGTTTAAATCGAAGGATGTCAAGTTGTAGTTGTTGTTGCATTGTTGGTTTCCAAGTTGGTTGCATGGTTCTGAAATGTAATGTATGTATAAGTTGTTATTTGGGTGAATTACAGTGTGGCATTCATGATGTAAGTTGCATATTCATTGGGTGTATTGCAATAGGTTGTGAATGGTACAATTGAACAACAACAACATGCATAAGATAAATGGATTTAAAACATTGAACACAATACCATAGTTGCATCCACCACACAATATAACACTTACAATCTACAACAATATGTTCCCAGACTAAACATACATTTAAACCCCCACATAGAAGCCATAGAACATTTATTATGTTTACAATGTGTTATTACATAAATTGTGACAATAATGCCTACTAGATGTTCCTATAATTCCTTGTACAATGTCCCGTAGAAAATGTAGAAATCCAATATTTGATTCCAAGATATAATTATTGTGAAAATGTTGAAAGCCAAATATGGAGCATCCAACTAAATCACCCAGAGATGTAGGTAATGTTTAAATTGTTTTTAGATTCCAATAGACATTATTTGGTACACAAAAGAAGCCCAACAAATCACAAAAGAAACTTAAAATTGACCCCACCTTGGGGTACCACATTTAAAATGTGCCTATGCCTCGTTGTTCTATCCTTCAAATGGTTGTGTTTTTGGGCAAAAGATTTAAGCAATCCTCTATACATTTTCAATGCATTATCACCTATTGCATATGGGAATAAAACTATGGTAGCTAAGTGTGCCAAGTTCACAACACCCCTATGTTAACATGTTTTGATGTTTGCCTCTCAAAACTTTCAATGTTAAAAGCAAATGTAATTGTAAGGCTGGAAATTCCACGGTCATGGCTCTAAGGTTAGAAAAGACCTTGTCGATGACATCAATCACATCTTCATTTATTGTGGATTTAGGATGATGTTTGAACTCCAAGCTATTTTTTTGTGCAGGTTGTTCATCATTAAGATCATCATCTCTGGTGTCATTGTCCCTAAACTCACATTTAGGATTATTATGTTTGGGAACTACACCACTTTGTGTGACCCTGTGCAAGGTACCGGTCTTTTTAATAATTGAACCATCCCTAATATTTAGATGAAGCATTTTGAAAACTTTCATGACATTCTTACAAACAATGCCTTGTGCTGCAAAGGGGCTATCACATTTAAGACATTTTGAAGTTAGAACATGTATGGTCCACACTTTTCCCAAGTGGTTGGTGGATGCCACAAATGCAATGTCCTCCCCATCTAGGTGTAATAAGACATTTGTATCTAGAATGTCATGAGCTCATAAGAGGGCATTAACAATATTGTTTTCTTGTTTTTTTGTTTTTCACATAATTGAAAATTTTGCATTGCACCCTGACCAATAATGAGTTAAAACATCACCAACAAGATTGTAGATGAGCCAATCCATCTTGTGTCTTGTAAGCCTCTCTCTCGAAAAATACAAAAAATTCTTCATGTTGATGTGAAATGATTCCACAATTGCATTAGTGTTTTGTTTTAGATGGGGGATGTTCTGATTTCCAATGCACCACATCCTTGCTTTTTGCAACCAATGTTCTTTTAGGTGTTCACAAAAGCGGGCTGAATCAAAGTAATTGGTTGCCAACAATTCAAATTGTTGCCCATAAAATAAATTTTGCATAAAGTGGACAATCTTAGGAATACATGATGCTTCCAAGAGTAGAGAAATTTTTTGACCTCTCCTCTGCGCTAGTAATCTTTTCGACTGCATTATTAGCCCATGTTTTGTAGACATGCCACATGCACAAAAACACTTTGGCTCTAGGCCAAATGTTGCTACAAATGCAAGCTTGAGAATAAAACTATGATGTTTGGGCTCACAAACAAACATCCTTCAACATGGGATGGAATGAAAGTAAATATCAAAGATCCTTGATTTGTAACACAAGGAAAATTGTGGATGTGAAATTGTTGAACCCATAATTTCTTACCTTAGGACATTGATTTTGCGTATTGTCCACAATGATAACATTGGGCATCCAATTGATTGGGAGGCATTTTGATAATGCTTAGAGAATTGGGTGTAGGTCATTCACCTTACTTTTTCCAATAATGAAGGCAATTGGTATGCCATTCTGCCATTCGTTAAACACCATCAACGTATACAAAAGGTATTGCAAAGAACATGGAGCAAATATTATGTCATGCATTCATAAACAATGATCTTGTCATTACACTTCAATCAATGGAATAAAAAGGCATACCTTGTTTTGATTTGTTCCAAGGATTGCATCGAATGAAACAAAACTTTGGTCTCCAAAATTTTCCATCATTTCAAACTACTATGGAATTTGAATTCTGAATGTGAATGGTGTGTCATCTTGGTTCGGTAAATTTAGGTCCAAAGGGGCATGTTGGACATAATAAAAAATGGAAGTAAGGTTTCCAGAACCCACATTCTAACACTAATGGGATCCTTGGGGTGTTTTTACCATAACTCATCAACTTCATTTTTTGCCAAGTTTCTGAGATCACATGGGAGCACAAAAGTGTCATGAGTCATAGGTTCATTGTTCAATGCCTTCTCCCTGATATAGGCCTTGTGATGAAACATTACTTGAGCAGGAGAAAGGCCTTGCATTATAAGTCCCATCAAGTGTGCCTTCATACAAGTTGATAATTGAAATCCTAGGGCATGGTGGTATCCAAGTAGATCTTTCCCGTGGCATATTTGGCATTGTTTATTCTTATGTTTTCCATGTAAGTATACCAACTAACAAAGATTCAGGTCCAAATATGGTTGTTTGGCAATGAATGCTCTTTGACAACCTCACTTGATGAACATACTTGACATTGTTTTCCTAATTTGAGATTTGGATTATGAATGTTGGGTCAATTCTAGAAACTCATTCAAAGATTTTCTTCCTTTTTTTTTGGCAATAGTATCACTCCCTCTCCTTTGCCTATGTTTTTGTTGTGTAGAGATATTATGAGAAATCTTGCCCATTGAAACCATATTACCTTACAACTAAAACCCCAAAAAAATTCATATATAACTATTATGCAATTGTCTCTTGGGTATTACAACTAGTGTGCAATTATCCCCTTAGGAATATGGTGTATTAATAAATAAATTGCCATGTCAAAAAATTAGTTAGTTATATTATAATTGCAAGTGAGTTGAAAATGGGTCTTCTTTATGATAATTTATACACATCGTACATACATATTTAGTCAATCATGTTTGATTTTTTCAAGAATTACATTGTAATTGCATGTGGCAACTACTTTAAAACTATTGTAAATGTGCCACTAAAGCAATAACTATGTTGTAACTAGGTACAATGTACATACATGTGATCATGCCACACGTTCACATTTCCACCACCCATTATGTGATACATTTGCAATTAATTTTTGATTATAATTCCCATAATTGATATAGCTACTAGTGCACCATTACTAAAGTATTACTATTCAATTATGTTGTGATTATAATCCAACTATTTATAACTTAATAAAAATACATATTCATTAGTTATTTATATCTTCAGCATATGTGTTTCATTTTGAAAAATGTTATGGGAGTGTTACCTCAAGCTTTAGAGATCATCTTTGAAATGCAAAGGAAAATGAGTAATGAAAAAATAACAAGAAAAGAAATAAGCTTTCCAACTTACAAAACAATTTTTTCCTTTTTTTTTCTTTTCTTTAGAGCCTACCTAATTTCAAACCTAAGAACTTTCTTATTTCTTATTCATTTTAAACCATTTAAAGTGCTATAAGAACGCCATCTAAAATTCTACAAATCATTTTGGAACTCTAATAGCAACATAACAACATACAAGGATTTTTTAGGTGTTTGGGAATTAACCTTTGTAGCATTTAGTGGTTTGTTTTTTTGAGTTTTTGACCCCCTCTACTTCAAGGGGCCATAACTTTTTCAATTTTATTCCATTTTAGACAATTTTTAGTGTCCTAGAGTTCAAAAAACTTTAACCTAAAGGCAAAACATAAAATAAAAAATAAAATTTCATGTCTATTCTTTAATTCACTTAGTCTTGTGTTTTTTTACCTACTTATTTATTTATGTAAGTAAGTAGGTCCTATTTTTCTACCTACCTATATAGGTAGGTAGGTCCTAGGTAAATACATAGGTATGTAGGTTTAAAAACCTATTGACCTACTTACCTATGGTTATGTACAACCTACTTAAATACTAAAATAAATATTTATATTCATTTATTTATTCCAAAATATAATTAATACGACATGTGGTAATTTTTTATTGTGCCATGTGTCACAATTTTGGACCATCATTAACAATCATAATGAATGATGGAGATCAATATTTTGAAAAGAAAATCATTTTTATGTCCAAAAATCTCTATAGTGCCACATGTCAAATTTTAATAAATGAATGACAATCAATGACATAAACATGACATCATGGGTGCAATTATAATGGAGTTGCATAGTAGTTGAAAATGGGTTGCAAAGAGTTGCACCATATATACAATGAGTTGTAACTTTGCAACTCATGCAATTTGTCCATTAACACTCACAACATACAAATATAGTGAGTTGCAAGTGTCTTTTGCAACTTAAAAATTGAGTTGTAAGGCTAGTTGTAAAACATTTTTTTTTCATAGTGACAAGAAAAGCTTTTGCATGTTTATAGGTAGAACATTGGTTCTATCTTCTAGTCCAAAGTTGCAAGAGTATCTGCAAAACAAAGACAATGACTTTAAATGACCTACCAATGATAATAATATAAAGAAATGCCCAAATTGACTTTATGTGAATAGTCCAAAAGTTGCATTGGTGAATCAAATTAACAATTACACCCCATAAGAAAGTAAGGTCTATGATACGACATCAAACCCCACATGAAACAAATGTTTAAGGCAGGACATCACACCCCATATGAAACTAAGGTGTAGGGCAGTATATCATAAAACATTAGAGGACGTCATAACCCATATGAAAATAAAGTACAGGGCAAATAATGTGGGAAATGCTTCACTTTGGAAATAATAAATGAAGACTGCAAGATAGGAAAAAATTAAAAATAATGTTAGATCATGAAAAGATGTGAAGTACATTAGACAGTGGAATCTAGGCCAAATGGAAGCCTCCATGTCGAATATGATTCTTGTGGCAAAATCTATGCCATATGTCAAAAATTAAAAGAAACAAAGGTTTTACAAATAGTTAAACATGATAGAACAAGGGACTAATGTAACCCACAACAACTTTACAAGCATGGAAAGGAAATCAGTTTCCTAATTTGTTTCAAGCAAAAAATCATGTTTTGCAAATGGAGTTGAAAAGACAAAAAAAAATTTACAAAAATTTAGTGATTCAAATTTGTTGCAAGAAAATTGCAAGCCATGGCAACCTATTGTGTTGGTTTGCGTCAAATGTATTGTTGTGGGTTGGCCATGAATCTTATCACAATTAGTTTAATTTTAAACACAAGATGTGAATCAACTTCAAATGTGGTTTTGTTGCAACTAAAATCTAGAGCTTTGCGCAACAAAAACCAAGAACATTGAAGGCATTATTTTAAACTTGTTTTCAAAGTGCAAAAATGAAAGTGATGAAGATTATATGTGGTTTGGGGTAACTTTGGAAAATAGTAGCTAATAGTTTGGAGTTCTAGCCTATTAGCTAACTTCCTTTTGAAGTTGTTACCTATTTTCAAAATTCATCACATTCACATTTGAATTTTAAGAAAAATCTAATGTGATTACAGACCAAATTTGGGCGTGAACTTTGTTTTATAAATATGTAACTTGGTCATTATGAATGCCCATATTAAGGTGCATGCATAAACCTTATGTTTGAGTCCTTTTTTGATTGGTAAAACTTTGCATTCACTCTTTGGAATTAATCAACATCCCAAAAAAAATTTAACTTGAAAAATCATTTGTGTCATATTAGGGTGCACACATGAGTGGGTGCAAGCAAAGTAAGTTTTTGATATTTGCAACCTACTTGCAACATAAATGAAAAGTATCCATAAAATAAGTGCTGATATATATTTTAAATATTTTATTTAAATGATGAATAAATTAAAAAAATTGACAAGCTGAAAACACACTGTCATCCCCTTTGGGGTATCTTGTTTATATTATTTTTCAAGGATGTGTTTGTTAGAGTGTGTTTCACCTCAAAGTTTTATAATATTTTCACAATAATTTTGCATATTTTGTTAGAATATAACTTATGCAAGATATTTACAAAAAAACTATTTTATATCATTTTATAAAATGGGAGATTGGAGTATATTTGTGCAAACAAATGTAGTGTACCTATGTATTCAAAAGCACAAATATATTCCAAATTTTTTTTGATGATTTTTAATATTTATGAAAGTTGAAGATATATTGAATGATGTCATTTCACATAGTTTGAACCACACATTTGGATACTGTGTGATTAATTTGAAAATTTTCATATCAAAAAATGAGTTTTTTCAACAAAAATGTGATAAATGTGTGGTAAATTGAAAATTTGACAAGTAATCACATTCACATGGAAGATGACAAGCATAGTTAGATGGGTCATATTTTAAATTTCATTATAATTAATTATTTTAATGACTTTAATGAAACTTTAAAGTTAATGCAATCTAAATGAAACAATGGCCTTATTACACCAATGTATATTATAAATATACCCATGGATCTTCCAATATAGATAATGAAATTTATTATTGTTATTAGATAATATTACATAACATTAATTTTATAAGAATTAATAATTGTAAGACCCATATTAACCTATATGGTGAACATAGTTCAATCCTAAGAAGAAGGAAACATTTATTTGAATTTTTTTTAAATGTCATTATATAAGGCAATTAAATTTTTGTCACCCCATGCAAGTGGTGCTAAGGTGGCCTATGGTGGACCTAGGTCTTGATCACTATGGTGACCATAGTTGCATTTGGCTTAGCTTTTTGTTCATGAGGTTGACACTAGTGTTGGGTATGTATATATGGTTTTAAATAGACCCTCCTTATAAATGTAAATAAAAATCTAAAATGTATATACATTTTGTGTAAGTGTAAAGTTGTGTAAATTTATTTTACATCATGTAAAATTGTATATTTAAATGTAAATTTAAATGATTTATCCATTATTTAAATTACTGGAAATTCGTGTAAGAGTTTTTGAAAAAGAACATTTCATGCAAAAATTGTCAATATGGCTGCTAATGAATAAAATTTTCCCAAAATTTCAAAAAAATTGTTAATGATGGGCCAAAAAACTTAAAAATACACTACATATTATTAATATGCATCACAATAGGTACCTACATTCTTATAAAGAGATAGGCCAAAAAATTTATGAGCAAAGTTTACAATTTCGAAATTAAATTCAATGAATGAAGTAGGGCAACATGCACCCAATATGTGACAAAAAATGTGCACCAAAGATATTCCCCAATAGCACTATAGTTTGTCCCATATCCTCGGGCCAAAAGTTTGGGCTTGTATTGGATATATGTAGGGTAATGGGAAGCACTTTCTTACTTCTTTATTGATGGTAAAAGTTTTTATAATGGGAGAATTAAATATATTAGAAGTTTTTGTGAAGGGCCAGTCAAAGTCGCCCATTACAAAAGCAACATTGAACTTCAGGATGCACCCACATTGGGATGCCCCCACAACTAATTAATGTGGATTGCATAAAGGTGTAGTCATTAGGATTTATGATATATGTACTTACACTTATCCTACCCAAAACAATTACATGAAATTATGTAAGTGCAAAAGCATTTACAAAACAATAGGTAGGATAAGCAAATGTAAAAAAATTGGCAAGGTAAGTATACATCAATCACACTTACCCAATTTTTACACTACAAGTATATGTGCACCCACCAAACATTGGTTGACACTATAGAATGTAAGACCTAATCCTAGGTTATTTGCATTTCATAATAACCTACTTGATTACCTATTAACATTAGAAGAAAAAAATGGATTTTGTGACTAGTGCTTGTAACAAAAAATTTAGTCACAAACAACATGTACAACTAAGATCCCCCTAGTTGTGAAGGTCAAGTCACATGTGACCATAGTTGCAAACATGGGGTGTTGGATGAAAAAAAATTAACAATATACTAATTCATCCTTTAACTTCATTGTATGCATATTGTCACATGTGATTAAGATGTGATTATTTGATCACCAATGAGAACAAATGATGTGCTATCACATGTCCCAATTTTTAATTTCAATTTTTAAAAATGTTTTACTATAATTTGAAATAATTTAAGATGTCCAATTAAGATGCTTAGATGGTTTTAATTTTGACACATGATGATAGATATTTGATGTGGAAATTTAACATGAATTTTTATCATAATAAATATAAATAAATATCTAGGTAGGTACATAAATAGGTACGTATTGTGTAAATAAGTATCTAGTACTAGATACTTACCCAAACTTAGTCTACCTAGCTACCTACCTAGGTAGCTAGGTAAGTAAGTAGATTAGGGAGGTAGCTAGGTTAAAGTGGTGCATAATCATTTTTATTTTTATCTTGGGTTAAGCTTTTTGATTTGCTCATCCCACATGGCACAAATTTTTTAATGTGAAAATATAAAAATTACACCCCTTTTTAATATAATTTTCAAAATGGGAATGAAAAAAACCACTAGGGGATAAGTTTTGAAGTTTCAATTTATTCAAACACTATGTTACAATTACAAAAATTTCCCCATGTCTTTTGTTCTCAATTTTAATTTATAAATAATACAATTAATCAAGTAAATGATTAAGTAACTAAATAAATAATTATTAATTAATATGTATTGATTAAAAAATAACTATAAGTATTAATTATTTACTTTTCATTATCATCTACTTATGTAACTAATAATTTATTGATACTTAATTAGCTAACTAATTAATTACAAGTTATAAATACATAATTCATAAATAAATATATAGATAACTAATAACATACAATAATTATTTAAATATTAAGTTTTATTCTTCTAAACATATTAATAATTTGTGTAAACATTTATGTTGTAATATCAATTATTAAATTCATCTAATGAAAATAAAGTTAATATAATGTTTTTGAATAATAATTGTAGTGATTTGACAATAATTATACATTAGTTAGAACAATTACATCAATTTCTTTAATTATGGAAAAATTACTATAAAAACATAAAGTAAAAAAATGGTAATTATAATTTATAGTTTAAAAAAATATTAAATATTAACTTAAATTATGAATGCTATAATTATTGTAAAGAACATGATTTCTTTTATTACTAGAATAATAATAACAAGAAATGAAAAAAATTAAGAACTCAAAGAAATAAACATTATGGTCATTTTTATTGAATCAATATTTTAGCTAGGAGGTAGTTTAGCAAGATTACCTATATGTTATTATAATGTTATTATTATGCCATTCAATGTTGTAAGTATAATTAATTATATCATTCAATAGTCAATGATAACGATAATAATGAAAGAAAAATAGTTTTTGTAAGTTTTTGGGATATTGTCCTAATATTTTCTATGTATATTCCAAATACATGTTTAATAAACTCAGAATATACATATGCATTAATTCATGTTTGATATATTTTGATTGTGTGACTTGGACCCAAATATGTTACATGATTTGCAATGGCAATAGAAGTGAAAGCATTGTTCAATTTTTTTAATTGTTGCACAAGGTGATTGTTCATGTGAAGGATAGAAATAACTTATCCATCCTTACAAAAGTTGTTTTTTTTGTGATTACATATGTATTTTGCTATTGGCACACATGTCCCTTTATCATGAAGAACTTGTTTTGGGCATGCATGTAACAAAACATGCCAATATAATTGCAATTTGATTTGAAAGTTTGTGTTCATTTTTGAAAGATCAATTTAAAGAATTGCAAGTTGCTTTGCAAAAGATAACAACATGAACAACAAAGTTAGGTAAGGGATGCATTGAATGGAAGATTGTGACATATTTAGACACAAGGCTTCACCATTGGAAACTCAAAACTTGAATAAAAACCAAATTTACCAACAATGTAGTTCTATTCCATGATATCTTAAAGAATATTAATATACCATTCATTTGTGTTATGGAAGGCAAGAAAGCCAAGAGTTGCAAGGTCATGTACTAAATCCACACAGAGACAATTGGCAAAACCATTGTTTCCATTATGTTTTTTATGGTGAAACAATGTATTTTCAATCAAATTCAAAGTTATTGGTTGCTTTTTAATAACCAAAATATTGTGATTTCTATAAATGTTTGCCTATAAATGAAAATTGTCAATTTGAGGTTAACTCCATTGTGTTAATTAAAAAAAAATTTGATTTAGAATTGCAAGCTTTGTGCATATGTAGGATGAAGAAGTTGCAATGGAGTTAGCTCCTTTTTGTCATTTTTGAATATTTTTAATGTTTTGAAGGTTCATAATATGTTCACATTGATGTTAGACAAACAATTTAAAATTGGCCTTTATATGCTGACCACTTTGGTAGGAAGGCCAAATTAGGTCTTTCATATGGTTGCAAAATATGATAGTACAACTATCCTGTTAATTTTGGTGCCTACCTTTCATTTCTTAAACCTTGGTGTTACATTGCCCCTTTTGAAGTTACAAAAACTAATAAAAAATATTCAATTTTTGGAACTTGGTGACATAAAATTTAAGGGAAACCAAATTTCCAATTATTTCCAAATAATGTGCAAAAGAATATAGGGTGCAACTTATCAAAAAATAATAATCCATATAATTTATTTACATGTAAATAGGATGCTTGGAATTATTTATGAAAATGTATTGAAAATATTTTATGCTTGACTTGATTGTTCGTTGGAATTGTTATTTTATAAAAATGTTATTGTTTCGCCCAGGGGAAAAAAGGTAAAAAATATGCGACTAAAAATATAGGTGCAATATATTGGTTGTTGGGTAAAATTATAAGTTAATTAGTTAAAAATTGGTACATTTTATTCAAATAATCAATTTATGTATAATATAGAGTATGCAATAATCTGAAATAATGAATTATAATTAATATAAGGAGACTTAAAAAATAGATAATAATAGGGTGATAAAAGATAGGTTGAACAAAATATATAATACACCCCAAAAAATGATCATTTGATGCATGTAGATAGCCTATTTACACTAAGTGTCCCCCCAAGTTGTTTCGCCATGCCACCTTCATAAACTAAAGCTTGAAGAATGCAAATTGCTCCTAATTTGCTAGAAATTTCATCAAGCCAAGTTTTCAAGTGCTTCATTTGTTGCATGCCAAATTCAAGGTGTTCTCAATTCACAAACTGAAATTATAAATCACATCTTTCACATACCTAAAGTGTTGATAGCCTATGGAGATGTTTGTTGGGATTTGAATCAATTGAAAATGTGGACAAATTGGTGATGATCTT
>Ga0116228_10002053_pt1 | contig 17188 bp, 13 predicted proteins | sample S1TSphfallax_2_FD_89694 | JGI IMG/M metagenome (GOLD analysis project Ga0116228, IMG submission 89694) | Host-associated microbial communities from peat moss isolated from Minnesota, USA - S1T2_Fc - Sphagnum fallax MG | ecosystem: Host-associated > Plants > Peat moss > Unclassified | place... | reverse complement strand
TTAAAATGAAATTTGCTCGATGTTGTTTTGTAAGTTCCTTTTTAGTTGTTCTTGCAACTATGGTCATTGCTATAAGAACTTTTTTAGCTTGCTTTTCTTGCTTTTTTTCCCTTCAATTTTCTCTTATCTAGTCTACTACCTCCTTATTCATTGTTTTTTGTTGCATAACTTTCAGATATTATTTTTCTAAAGTTGAATAGTTGCAGGGTAAACAATCCATTTTTTAATGTCAAAGGGGTATTTTTTATGGGGAACCTTTAAGTTTGGTATAATATGTGTTGAGGTTTAATTGAAAAATTTAAAAGGGATTCATTTAATTAAACTATAACACTTGAATAATCAAATTGAAACATTTGAAGATAAAATGCCATCATTTCATTACAAGGTGGATTTTTCAAGTGATTCAAGATGGATGATCATAGTCTATCAAATGTGTTACAAACTTTTATTACACAATAAACATATTCTAATTGTTTTTCTTTTCCCTAGTATGATTGTGAAGTTATTGTAATATTAAAATAAAGGTTTTTAATCAAATTTAATATTTTAATTTATTAGGATTCTACAAGATTACCAATAGTCTAAAAAGTCCATAACTTATTGAAATGGAAAAATTGATAAAATGTTGTTTTGTAAAAAATGACATTTCTAGCCAACATAACATCTGCCAATTATAAAATTTCAAAAAATCCATGTTTTTGCTTCTAACTTTTCCTTTAGTTGATTAAATCAGAGCACATGTCATAATTTGAAAACTTTTAAGTTTAAAGGTTAGGTAGTCTTCTTGCCTCCTACCTTCAAATGGACTAATTTGCATTCCCAAAACATCAAATATTTACATTCAAAATTCTATAAATAAAAAAATTGTGGAGTCCAAAATCTAACACTTTTGGTCCACCTTAAAATGCAATCATTTAGTCACAACATGGTTCAACGAATAAACCACTAAAGGCTTTCATCCATGGGTCCTTCTTGTCCATAGATGCAACAATAATAATAAACTCCTCCTTACTAATACTTCTTTGAATTGAGCATTTTGGGTTTTTGACTGTTACTTCCACATCCAATGATATCAATCCAATAATATAAAAAATTGAAAACCAATTTTGAATGGGCTTTATGTGGTGATTAATCAACTTTTGAAATCCATATGAAAAGTTGTCCATCTAGATAATTCTTTGACATACATGCTAGGGGGAAAAAATATTAATCCAACAAAAAATGACCAAGAGAAGGACTTATGAAAATAAAGTCCAAATTTGGTCCTTCAAAAGTCCATAGTTATTTGTTGGTGTAAATTTTTGTTGTAATTCTTTTAAATCCATTTTTTTTTTCCATCAAATATCATATATTGAGTCCTTATAAAAATAATTGAGATCAAATCATAACAAAAAATGCATTTGAAGGTTAATGCATAACCTAGACCATAGTCCATATGCTCACTTTAAAAGTCCATATTATATGATTGGTGTATGTTTATTGAATTTCACCTCTCAATAAATATTCTTATTCAAGTTGGCAATTTTAATTCATAAATATTTTTGTCAAATTGATGATTTTACAATGTGTTTGTGGCATTTGAATAGAGTACACTTTGCAAAAAGTCCAAAAAAGGACAAAAAGTGAGTCACCTTAATGTGCATTCATGTTGTTACAGATTCATGGTTAATGATTATTAAAGACCTAGGCATATTTACATAATACCAATGCTAATCTTGAACTAGATCATCAACTATTTTCTCATGAGTTGTGGATTATGTTGTTGTTACCATGTTGATCAACACATATTTAATTAATTTAGGATTTTTCTTTATTTCGTGGATGGTATAAACTTTATTTGGTGGCCATGAAATTTTAAAATGTAACCTTATATTCAAGTAAAAACAACAATCATTCACAAAAATAACGTCCATAAAGACATTTTGTCTCAATAAAATTCATACCAATTTAATATTATGCTAGTTTCAAAATTAATATATTATGATCAAAAGAATATTTTGCCTGGTGCCCACCAAGTGAAAATTATAGGACTAAATTTTTAATTTAGGATTCATACAACTTAATGGATGGAATGAACTCCACCTAATGGCCACTAGACTTAACAAATTAATGATCATTTTTTACATGAATGTCATATTATAAAAAAAATTCAATACATTATTTCCAATAAAAACAACTTTGTAACCAACAATTCCAAAAAGATCCATGTACACATTATGTTAAAAACATTCATATCAATTCTAAGACAAGACAATGAATTCATGAAAGCCGAAATGTTAATGCTCCCATTTGACATTAAGAGATTCATCCACAACATCAAAACGTGTCTTTCATGACTTGGACATTTACAACTAATGTCCTAATCTAATCATGTAGCCATATGTCCTTAGTCATATATTTTTACTCAAATTTGTGACTACATGGTAATTGCATTATGATTATATGACTAAATTAAAACTATTTTGTGACTACATTGCAATTACATGACTAGCTTACATACATTAATAACCTACTTATGTTAGTAGTTTAATTAGGTGCTAACTACCTACTAGTTATTTACTAGCTACCTATAAAGTAGCTAGTACCTACGGCTAATATTATTTATTATCTACTTTCCTACTATGTGGTACATACATACCTACCTACTTACCTACCTACTAAATAGGTAGTATGTACCTACCTACCTACTTACTACTACCTCTAAGTACTACTTACCTATTACCTACCATGGTAGGTACCTACTAGGTTACTAGGTAGGTTTTAAGTTGTTAGGTACTTAATTTATAAAGTAGGTTATAAGAACATGTTTATAACAACATGGTGACAATTTTTGTCATGTAAAAATCATGTGGTGCAATGGTTAAGTGGGGGTTATGGACTTCTTCCCTTAATTTGGAAGTGAGGGGTTCAAGTCCTCACACTTGCAACTTAGGTAACTAGCCTAACTAGCTTTGCTTGTTAGTTAAATGAACCTACATTCCTAAGTAAGCTAAGGCATATATTCCTAGGTAGGGTAGGGCCTACATTCCTAACATATAGGCTAGGTTTTTAGCCTTTATACCATGTGTTTACATGGCATTGGTGGAGAACATATTTATTTCATATTTGATGAATCATATCCAACAACCATAATTTATGGATCTCATCAAGCAATAATGACCTCCATGACTTTATAATCGCATAAATCATAGTTATAAATTGTCTTGTAATTGAGCCACATCAGCAACTAAGTGTCTTAAATGATGTGTCCTATTCGACTACATAGTCATGTAGTCATAGATGTTTTCCATGACTAACAAAGTAGTCATAAATCAAGTTGCAAAAGACAACTTTTCTTGTAGTGAACCCTTTGAATTTGAAACAAAAAAAGAGGCCAAATTGGCAAAACTACAACATCACACTATCACACAAATTTTATTAATACTTTTCAAATATATATACACCATAAAACTTTTTAAAATATAATTGAATGCATGGTGGCCACCAGGTGAAACATAAAAAATTCTAAGCTATGGAAACCAAAGGACACAACTCCCATTTAATGTGAAAAAAAAGAACTCAATGTTTTGAATCTAATATATTGATAACATGCTAAATTTCTAACAATGGCAACTTGATCCATCCATGTTAATCGTACAATAATAAATTTATTATGTTTCAGATTCCATATGTAATTAAAATAATCTTGGTGCTTAGCAGGTGATTATACATATTAGATTATCAACTAAGAAAGTCACAAGTAAATGCTCCCAATATAAATAAATAAAAATTCAATTTTTTGAATTACAAAGAAGGCATAACATACCATTAACAACAAAATTTATGCATACAATTTTATTATTCATGTTATAACAAATCCATTATTTTTGGGGCTTTACATACCATGTAGGGAAATTGATGTTTGGTGGCCACTAAAGATTAGGGATGAAGTGGAACGAAATAGATTGTTAAGTATTACTTTTCAAGAATCACATACATGGATAAATTTTAGCAAAATAATATTTTTATTAAAACATACAACAATAATTTTTTTAAAAATGTTTTAAAACATCAATCCAATCAATAAAATGATACAAAAGACATCAAAAAATTACAAATATAATTTAATCAATGTCACCAACATCCTTCACAAATTAGTTGATGCATTAGCAGCATCGATATTAACATTAACTCTATTAACATAAGTATTATGAATATTAATTTGACTTTTGTTTGTTGTATTTTTTTTACAGGAAAAGAAAAATAAAATAAAATGTCAAGCCATTGTTTTGGATCTACTAAATTACATTTCCACTTCCCATTCTAACAATTTTCATACATATGTCATTCATCCAAATTTGATCCAATCTTCACAAGAACCCACCATTGAACTTTCACCATTTTAAAATATTCATTTTCTTCATCCTTGATAACATCACCTTTCGCTTTTCCCATATAAAGATGAACAAGATTAGGATCATGCGGTTTCACAAACACAAAATCTTGAACATTAAGATCTCTAAATGGTGTATGTAGGTAAAGGTTTCATGTTCTTTGGCCCACAATAAAAAAGTTGAATTGGATCTTTTGGATCAACAACGTCCATCATGGTTGATAACGAAACCCTAACATAGTTAAACCTCTAATTGCTTGAAGGCCAGAAGCCCTCCAAAAGAGTTATACTTTGAAGTAGTAATGGTCTTGACAAATGCAACAAAACATCTTCATAGTACTCCACATACAACTTCATCTTCATTTCATATATGGAATTTTCTGCAATGCCCACCTTCTAGAAATCCATGTATTTAGATAGTCTACAACTTATAAACTTTTCTTTTTCCACTAACCTTGATGCATCATTGCCTGGATTGAGCAATATAGAACAAAGCTTGGAACTCTAGTAGATGACTTTGGTGAACCGTCTGGATTGACTTTCCATAATTTAATCAGAAGCCCATGTATTGGACTCCACACAATATCTATGGGGGAAACTTTGTATTGCATCACTAGCCAACATGAAGAATCAACAAAAAATCTAAACAGATGCATATCAATATGCCTTACTAACAATTCAAGGCCATCTTTCAAACAAGATTTGAAATCTGGAATCTTTTGAATCAATTGAGGAATGAACGGTTTCTCATGCAAGATCATGAAAGCTTTCATCAAATCTACTAAAATGTAATTGTTTTCCTCCTTCAATGTTTTGGACAAATAGCTAAAACATCCATCTATATCTTCATGTGTATGGCCAACTATAAGAAATCCCAATTTGACCTCCTCAAAAACATCCCTCACCATCAACAATGATAAAAACACTAACAAATGCCAATTCTTATTGTCTTTAACACAATTATCCATTTGGAGTAACAAATTTATTGGCAAAAGCTTTGGACCAACAATTTGATTTGGGGTGTATGATTTGCATATGCAATGTGATTTCCCTTGCAACATACGTTCAAAGAATGAGTTACGAGGGGTGTTCAAACAATAATTTCGATTTGAAATTGGGGCTACCTCTAAAGTCCGCAACAACCACAACAAGGACCTAATTGTGAAATTGGGATCATTTGGCCACAACTCATTAGAATATTGTGTATATCTTTCATCCCCATGACCATGCACTATCATTCCCATAAGGGTAATGGGCAATTGTCCAAGGCTAGATATCATTTTGTTGCACACTTGCAAACTTGGAAGCATAGTTTTTTGCATGGTCCATCTTGTCATCAATAATGCATAAGAACTCATCCTTCAATCACATTGATTCTGTCCTCCAAGTATGGTATAAGTTTTTACATGATTTTTGGTGTAGGATATGTTTTTCTAGTTTCGCTTCATACTTTGGAACCTCATTGCTATTATTTCCCAATTTGGATATGAAGTCCTTTAGGGGTTTACAAACAATACATTTCGCAAACATAGACCTTCGTTTTTGCACATTGACATTCAAATGGTGTCTTTTCCTCAACCTATTCATCATAGATTAAGAAATACCTCCAATGTTTAATTTTTTGTTTATCTGCCATTCCACAAATACAAAAAAAAACAAAGAAATATTAAACTCTCCATGATAGACGTATACTTTCAAATATACATTCAAAAATATATTTCAATTTTTCAAAAAATAATTTTTCATGAAAAACACCAAGTGGCCACTAGGCATTTGTCACCAGATAGGAACAAAAAATGTTGCACATCTTGTCTACCATTTCTAATGCCTTTCATTTGAAACGTCATCATATTTGTAGACAAATTGATTAACGATTGAACATTGAACTTTGCTTGCCAGATTGAGATATGTAATTTATGTGTACCTTTATTCCCATGTGGTAAAAACTAACAACCTTGCTTGTTGTCTGATTTGTACAACATACATGTTGACTTGGAGAAACCAACAATTTCATACCAAACAGTTTCATAGATGTCTAAATCTTGAATGAAGTTCAACTCACAACCCATCACCAATCATTATTACACCCAAAAAACCCCATAAATTATGTAAATATGTGCAATTAAAGCCCTATGGTTGAACCATCAAATTTATGGCTGGTCATAATGGTGAAAAATGCCAAATGCCAATGTCCATCATCAAACATTTAGTGATAGGCTAAAGTGACAACATCCATAAGATTTTTTATGATTCAACATAGGCCAATTCTTGCACTACATGTGTTCAATAATTAGCCTATGTTTGGTGATGGACATGTTTACCTAGTTGTTCATTCTACAATCTTTAAGATGTTAAGTGCACATATATGCATAGATGTTGTGCTTACAACATATATTGCACAATATAACAATTAATTTTGATTGATCCAAGTGATTTGTTTGAAGTAATTTTTCACCTTTTTCATGTTTATTAGTAAAGCTTGAAGACATGAATTATATCATCTTGAATCTCAGAAATGTTCTTGAATGCTAAATACAAAGTATGGCTTGAACACTCTTATACATTACATAATACCTAATTATCCAAAATAGAAAAAAATCAAAATCATCTTTAATCCTCCTAAATTCAATTGTTGAATTTGGTAATACCTATTTGTTTTTAGGGGTACTTTTTTTTTCTTTGTGGAAAAGTGGTAAGGGTCTTCTTGCATTGTCTTCCACATCCTTCTCTTTGCTCTTCTGTGGAGATTGTTTGTTGTTATAGGTTTTTTTTTCAGCCTTGAATTACACACGTAACGGTCATAGTGTCAATGTAGAAAATATTCACAAATATGGTACATTGAGCCCATGGAATAGGCTTGCACCCAGGGCTGGGAAAAAAAAAAGAGAAAAAAACTTATGTCATTAATTATATTGTTAGAATGGGAGGTTTTCCATTGTTTTTGAGGAGTCTATCACTAATTAGATCATTACAATGAGAGCTTTCAATTGTTTTTAGGAGTTTGTGACCAACAAATTGATGTGTTTTTACACAATTGTGCTAATGTCATTTGAAACTTGAAAAGGGTCAGAGTTTCCTCATCTTTTTATTTTGATTTTTTTTTTTGGTAAAACAATTTCAATCACATTGCAAAAGTTGCAAACATCTTCCATCTAAAGTCAAGTGGTAGTTGTACACCTAACTACTTCTTGACTTCCAACCTTCCAAAACACACTTCTCATCACCATAGTCGACCTATTGCAAACAATCAATTTTTGAATGAAAAAATACGACTTTTTTGACATTGAGAGCTTTTGACATCTAGTTTGGGCTAACTTGACGTCTTGTGAATTCTCCCTTTCCATTTTTCTTATTCTTGTGTACACTTTCCAATTTTGTGGTGTCTTTATAAATAAAGTGTTATAAGGTTGCATCTTCATTTTCAATTGTTTTGAGTAGTTCACTTCAGGAAACTGGCACTTCAATATTGTAATAACTCCTAAGCTTATGCCTAGATGTGACCAAATCTTTTGGTGTCCAATGAGAATTTTCAAATGCATGACTTGAGTTCTTTTTAACAGTTGCCGAATTAGTGAACTAATTCCTCCATGTTGCATGCAAAAGACATGCAAATTGCAAAGATCATCAAATTGCAAGGAGCTTTCTACAACAATTTTAAACTGTTAACACATTTTTTCTCTGATTTTACTGAGTTCACAAACCCTAATAACATTTTGGTAGTACAATTTCAACCTTGCAACCTCGTACTGAGAAACAGGGTTCTGGCGCAAACCCTAACAGTTTGGTCGACAATTTTGACCTTGCAACCTCCTCCTCATGCTAACAGACAGGGTTCTGGTACATTACTTGCTTTGTTGGTTTGTCCCAGTTTGGATCTCCGGTGTGGAATTTGAGGAAATTGTTGTTGTTGTTGTGGTGGAGGCGGTCATAAACTGATCCGGCGTCATTCTGCTTCCTTAGATTCTTCTTTCTTTCTCTTGTTGTTGCACCATGCAAGGTATGGCAATGGATGTGAGTCGGAGTGCGGCGGTTTGTAGAACTCCGTCATTATTTGCTGCTCCCCCAATAGTCGCTCCTGCGGGAATGCACTCCTTTGTATACTTGGAGGATCCGAGGACGAAAACCCTCTGTGGCAGTCTGAGTGACAGTTTGAAATTGGTGAGAAGGCAGCGAGATAGTATCATGCATATTTCATGCTCGGCTTTGAATGATTCAAGAGCTGGAGATGATGATATCGGTGCTACTTCTTCCTCGAAGAATGCCGAAAATGGAGCCGCGGCCGCTAACACATCGCCCATGGTAAATTCGAAAATGGCCATGTCTGCGTGGCAATGTTCTGAGCATTTGTGTTTTCTAGGACTAAACTTCGTTACGGAGCTGCGGGTTCTCACTAAGGTTTTTAGGGTTTCAGTCTAAAGCTGGGAGAGCAAGTGAGAGCAGTGGCGTAATATCAAGCAAGGGTGGGGGGAATGCAAATGCTTCTTCAACAGTAGTTGGAGCTAATAGCAATCGTGCTGGATTGTTCCGCACTCCAATATCAGGAGGTGTGCAAAGTGCAACATCATCCCATGGCCTTCCTGACCCTGCCATTGCCGTCCGCAACCTTATTGAACAGGTTCAGTCTTCTCTTGTCATAGTTGCTAGTTTTGAATTCTGATAATTTTGAACAAAATAGGGAAAAGACTCTGCAATTCCTTTTGCCTTGATCACTGATCAAGAAGATCATGGTGAAGTGATACAACGTGCTGACAACATCTCTTGGGAAGTCTGCTTTGCTGAGGTTATTGGCAAATGACAACAGTACTTGGAGAATATTTTGACCTAAGTCTGCTTGGACATGGAAAGCAACCAGTGGAGTTGAAATAGAATTTTCTGTTTAGTGTTGTAGTTCTCTCTGTGATGCTGAGAGAAGCAGCATAATGTATTTTTGATGGTGAGATTGTCTTGGAGATGGTGTAACTTCAAACCTCCCAATGACTTTCTACCCTTGTACACAGTGTCACTTGTGGAATGATGGCTTTCAAGAAGCTTCAAACCTAACTCTTTTCAGGACCGTATGCAGGCACGATATGCACACTTATGTACTATCATGTCAAGGATGCATCATCGTCGTCGAGGGTACCCATTTGGCTCATTGGTGGACTTTGCGACTGATGCTTCTGGACGTAAGCATCTGTTCTTGAATTCTTTGACCCTTTTGCGGAAAATTGGTTGTGTGAGTGTGTTTAGGGTGACAGGGATTTAATATTCTCTTCTGTGAATATGCACAGATCCCATATTTTCGTTATCACCATTGGCTATCCACACTAGAAACCTTCTGGCAGATCCGCGATGCACTTTGGTGGTTCAAGTATGCTCCATTTACATTTTCTTTTGCATATCTTCTTCTGATAGCAGACTCTGGCAGGTCTATCTGATTGATGCTGTCTAGCATTCATTTGTGAGTATTGTTGGGGTTCTGGCACTTCCAGCAGATAGGTGTTTGGATATTGTCCTGTTTGGAGTTACTAGATAAGGCTTCACTCATTTTTATTTGTGGCTGCCCACCTCCAGGAATTGGGATACTTAACCTATTGGCTGGAGGGAGATGAACTGACATTTGTGGTGAAGACTCAATTGACCAACTGATTTTTGGGGAAATGGTAGATACCTGGATGGAGTGGGCTTGCAAATGCTCGGGTCACAATTTTTGGGGATGTGTATCCACTACCTCAGGATCAACAGGTTGCAACAAGATCTTCCTCCAATTGAATAGTGAGAAGATTTGTTGACATAATTGTGCAAATGATGATTAGTTCTTTGAATTGCACATTCTTGTTTTGACATTCCCAGTCTTCTTTTCTTGCAGGACCTTGCACATAAGTATTACATTGCAAAGCACCAACAAGGTGCCTCTCATCAATGGGGGAACTTCACCTTTTTTCGTATGGAGAATATCAGGTCCCATTTTTGTCTTCTCACTATAGATGGCTGGTAGGGTTGAATTTCTCTGTACAGAGAAAGGAGATCTGGATATCTAAATGTTCGAACATGTGTAACATACATTAAGGTTAGAACAAGCCAAGTCCCCTGAGTTTGTGAATTGTAGACTTGAAATCAAATCAAATCTACTACCTTGGAAATTTAGAGTTGTTAGAAAGTTCAGGCTGTAAAAGCTGATCATATCTTCATTGCTCATTCAAGGATGTTGATTCTAAGTCCAACCAAAAAGTCCAGTATCTTAAAAAAGTCAGCTTTGTTATTAGTAGGTATGTTAAGGACTAACATATATGTTGTGAAATATGCAGTGACATCTACTTTGTGGGTGGTTTTGGAACTGTAGCGTGGGTGGATGTGAAGGAGTATGAGAAAGCACATCCTGATACTATTGCTGCCAATGGTGCTGAGCAAACTTTAAAGGTAAATTTATCCCATGCTGTAGTGTCTGTCAGGTTATCAGCATTGACCGCTGCATATTTTCAACCATGAGTCCATTCCATGCTGGCAGTGTAAGGTTGTTGAAAGGTTAAATGCTTGCCTGAATTGACAAAGTTTGCATCTCTTTACCCTGCTAAGGGGACCAAGATTTTGGTCTACAACTCACCTCCCTATTGTCTAGATGGTTTGCTTTTGTAGTTTAGCAATTCCAACTGAGCTCTTAAAAGTGATTTCCTGATGTGACTAAGTTCTCAGAGAGTTCTAAGGTCAATATTGCAAGGTACAATCTGTTGGGTAGTGTTCTTTTCAGAGTCCTAAACTGCATGAAAATCCTAATTTGTATTATGGCACATGCCTGTAGGTGCTGAATACTCAGTTTTCAAGACCTCTAAAAGAGTTGTTATCAGTTGAAGTAGAAGTGGATGATGCTGCCCTCATTTCCATTGACAGCAAAGGTGTTGATATTCGTGTTCGTCAAGGTGCTCAGGTAAGCATGCCATGTTTTCCTTCATTGAGCAAAACATAAACTTTGGTAACAAATCCATTCAGAAATTTAAGCAAACAATCATGCAAAAGTCCACATCCTGATTTTCTCCAACATTTCTGGAAGCAACTCAGTCATTATGTTCACTTGTAGTTATCTACATCCACAGTCAGGAGCTGATGAATTAAGTGGGGGAGTAATGGCAGGCTAGTTACTGCTAGTTACTGCCAGTCACATGATGAAAATGATGGGGTACATTGTGAGTGACCCTCACAAGGTTATGACTGCACTCATTCTTGTCATCCTCTCTTTGGTTTGGCCAGAACTGAGATATTGTTATATGTTGGAGTTTTCTCGGCAATTTAATAGATATCTTGTCTGAGGTTGTGTTGTATGCAGTTCAATGTGCAGCGAGTGTCCTTTGAGGAAGGTCATGCTGTGGAGACTCTGGAGCAAGCAAATAAAGCTTTGCAGCATGTATTGGACAAGGCTGCAACTCGCACACCTGGTGCAAATTAGGGCCTGTGCCCTGTGGTCCTTGCTTTTTCCCTCACTTCATCAATCTTACATTGTAGCTGGAATCTCAGGTACAAATTACAGGGTGCAAATCTAAGCTGGATCATACATGTTTAGGCTACATTCAAGAAAGGATCAGCCAAGCTCTGCCCACAGCTTTCAAATTGAAGTCTGCATGATTCTGTTAAACTTGATGATGAAGGGACATGGATTCAACAGGCTGTGATTTTGGTTGGGGGACATCTTCAGAACTGGTGGATTGTCCTATCAGTCTACACTTCTGCTCATCTATAGCTTTGAAGTTGATTTTTGAGTTTCAGGTTTCTGTAAGATAAGTTGCATAGGGAGTTGAATGTGTAGAGGGTATGTTCAGGGTGCAGGAGGCCCCACACCAGTAATGTTTATGTAGGCCTCTCTATGCCTTAGGCTTAGATACTTGCTTGTGCAGGGACAAGCTGAAATAAAATGAAGCTTTCCCTCACGAGCTTTTTGCAGCTTGAATGAGGATACTTTTGACTTTTCTTAGTAGTTATGTCTCTTGAGGGCTAGTCAACTTCATGCTTGAGTGTTCTTGCTTCCGGAAATTTGATAGAAATGCAAGACACATGCTTTTGTATATTTGTCTCCAACTGTCTGGAGCTGATGGGGAATCAAGGGAGCAAGTCACTGCTATCCGTGATCAAAGTGATGGTCTGATACTTTGTGAGTGACACTCATAGGGTTTTGACCCACTCGTTATTGGTGTGTTCGTTTAGATTTTGCTGGAACTGAGAGACATGTTACCTTCAAATTATTGTGTGGTTTTCTCTGCAATCTCATAGAAATGATATTTGAGTTGGAAGTATGTATGGTATGTGTTTTGGATTCTTGTTACTAGACAACATGCTGATCTGTTTGAAGTCCTCTTGTTGGTATAAGATGGAGGAAGAGAAAAGGAAACAGGTGATTCTGTCAATGTTAATATAAATATTGATGGACTGTGTGCAATTTTTTCTGGAGACTTAAGGGAACGGTTCTGAAGTTGTCTCAGGTGTGCAGAGCCACCAGTGTGAGGGAGTAGCAGCTTTCCAAATGAGGTCACATACCCAAGGCAATCCAAACAACTGTTGTACTGTGACTTTTCTCTCAACTTTTCTCACTGATGCTAATAACCCTGAAAAAGAAGGTGATCAGAAAGCTGCCCCTAAGTGAGGCAATTATGGGAAAGGATGAAGAAGGGTGTGCGGTTAGCCAGAAGGGGACAGTTGACTGAGCTGAATGCAGGAGTTCATGAGAGTGCTCAGAGTTGTAACTTGGACTTCTCGAGATGAAGATGACAAAGGATTTTCAGAAACTGTGTTTTCATGTTTTGAACTAGATGCTTGAAATTTCCATTCTGTTTTACACTGTGAACCTTCACACTATAATCAGGTAATGACCCACACATTTTTCACAATGTATATGGGCCAATTGACAAGAGAGACAGTATTTTAGCAAATGGAAATATGGTTGTATGAAGGATTTGAGTTCAAGTATCTATCCAACATTTTTTCCAAGTTTTGTATTCATATATAGGAGACATGTGATGGTCAAATTTTTAATGTTTTGTTTCTGTACTTCAAGTACTTCAAAGTCTTCAAGTACTTTGTTATCATGGATGTAAACATATCAAACAGTCAAATGCCTACAGCTTTTTGGATGCACAAACTATAAGTGAAGTGAAGATGATTATGGCAAGTATCCTGCAAAGGAAGTATTACAAGCAACAACTTGTTCATCACCAGCATCATTTTGTAGACTAAATTTGGTTTCAATACCATTAGCGGATGGCAATGTTATCAATGTTGTGGATGGATTTCATATGCTCATATTGACCATTAAGTAGGAATTTCTAGTATTTCAGATGGCCACCCCAGTGGTATTGACATTTGGGGTATTTTTAGAATTGCTTCTTTACAGTTGTTGGCAATATTGCTGACCTTTTGTTCAAAAAAGGGAAAGAGTCTTTGTAACCTTTATTATGTTCCTCAACTAATTGTTCACTTTATTTGATAAAGGGCCATTACTAAGGGTTGTGGACTAGCTCCAATGGCACACAAGACCAGTGTTGGCAGATTCTGGGATTTATAGGTTAGGTTTTAGGATCTTCCAATCAGAGGCTCCAAGTTTTGTTGGAACCATCCTAGGAACCTAATCAGGTAACTAGTTTTTAAAAAAACTTGAACTCTGGGTGCTGCCCCATTTTAAACAAGTTCAAGCTCTCTAGGTAAATAAGTATAATTTAATGAAAGAAAGTATAAGATTGGCCATACATTTTAAGCAAGTTATTGCATTAATGGTTGTACATAGTTAATACTAGATAATCTTGACCTTGAACTATGTGTACTAGTTGAACAAACTAATACTGTGTAAACTTTATAAACTTTTTTTTTGGTTTATTTATGTGTATTAGAGATGGAATTAGACTTAGTTTTAAATTAGATCAGCTTTGAATTCTTTGTGAAAATAATTAAACCTGAAGGTTTTTGAAATCCAAAGATCTAATCTCAAGACCACACCAAAGGGCTATTTAAAAATCAGAAAAGAAGAAAATTGAAATCAAGATCAAAAGTTCCTTTTGAAAGCAAAGAACTAAACAATATTATTCAAGACCTATCCCTCATTTGACTTGTCATGCGTCCTATGAAACACATTTTGAGACCACTTCACCTTGGAAATGACTCAAGTTTCCATGTGTAGTAACATGATCGAACACAATACACTAATTTCACAATATACATTGGTCCAATGAAAATCACTTAATGACATAAGTACAAAGACAACCACATTTGATATGAGCTTTTAGTACTAATTTTGTATGTTGGGTTTTTGGGGCGTCAATGTGTGTGTGTGTGGTGGGCAAATAGCTTTAACCATCATTTTCTTTTGGAACCATGCAAGTCAATGAAGATGAAGTTGTTTGAATCTAATCCATATAACAATGGTAAATCCATTGACATCATATTTGAGTATGCCAAAAGTGGACTTGTCATACACTTGTATTGCAACATTTATTGGCCCTGCCTTGTAAGGCAGGGATATTGTGTTGAGAAACATTATAGAGTATAGTAGCTTCAAGGATTTTGCCCCCTATCAACTAGGAAAGATGATTCATCCTAATTTGATTGGCAAAAGATTTCACATTCATTTTTTGACATTTTGTATTCTCTGCCACCTCCTCAAATGTGCACCCAGCCCAACTGACTTTGTCACCAATTTTTAATCACAAAATTAAATATGAAAATATTTTCTCTAAAAATGATTATGACACCCATCATACACAAAAATTCACATAATTCTTTCAAAATGTGACAATGTGATTGAAAAAATTCAAACACATGTCATGATGAGTCTTTTTTTTTGGGTTTGAAATTTTGCATAAATGTGAAAAATAAATATGAAAAGAGTCACTTTTTTATTTAACAAAAAATACGTTAGATTTGCGACATTTCCCTATTGATTTTAATTTGGTAACAAATTTTTAAAAGGTTCTAAAAGGGATCCCTTTTGGGTTCCTCATAACTAATGTAATGTAAAAAACTGAAAAAAAAACCATGAATTTTCTTCTTTTACAACAACATGATGTACATTAAAATAGATTTAAAAATATTTTCCCCTAACTATGACCAATTAATCATAAATATCAATTGTTGATATTAAATTGATGGTAGGGCCATTGTGTATAGCACACCTTGTTCAATAAGAATTTAGTTGTAACAATCTTAGATCCCATGGCTTCTACAACTATTTTGTAGGGTTTATCAACAAAGATGAACATAATTAAAATTAATTCGATGCACGTTAAAAGGTTCATACAAAATCTTAGAACTACCAAAATTGTCCCTCAACTTTTCAAAATTTTTTTGAATGATTCATCTTGTAAGGTTTTCAATATTGCTTACCAATGCCATGCTCTAATGTTGTGAGAATTTGGTGAATTTTGCATTGAGACTTTGAAGCACATGTAGTTGAAAGAATTTACATTTTGGTTTTAAATTTGGGACTTTTTAAGCACAAGGCCTATTTCAAATTTGCATAATTTTTCCATAGGAAACCATGATATATAGTTAATGAATATTCATAGTCACCAACATTCAAAACATTACATCACCAATTGGCTACATAGGGAAAAAAAAAAATTGGATATGGCTATCATAATTTGTGTATGTTCTTGACTTGTTAGCAACATATTTTTAAGTGTTATATGTTCAAATGACTAAATCTTTCTTCAATATTTAAGTTTGACCAACTATTGGATTTTGACCAATGTAACATTGTGCTAAAAAATGTTTCAACATGGGACGATTGGTGGCTATTGAATGTGAAGAGTTGTTCATCCATGCTTGCTTTGCTCCTAACCATGCACAACAAAAGGCACTTAAACCATTATACAAAGTTTACATCCTTGGTTTCTATTTTTTGTTTGAAAACATATCTATGCAATTGAGTTTTATCAAACCAAGTTTGCACTAGTGAAAAGCTAAAAGGAAAACTAGCAGAATCCTACAACAAAAGAAAACAAACCACATATATAGCCAAAATAATCGCACTTGTTTTCATAAACCAAGAAAAGAGGACCGTTAGAAAGGGGATTGGCTCCCAATTTTCCATTGTCTATGAAACATACAATATAACATGGCAATAAGGGGAATAGAAGGAAAGAAAACAACAAGAATGTGGGTTGTTTTTTAATAGTGGGGATGTTAGAAAGTTGACGTTTTTTTACACCTTGCCATCCTCATCTTGCCATTCCCCCCACAAACAAATTTTAACCAAATGAACCTTGTAGCCCATTTATCTTAGTAAACCATATTAATTTCACATTTTGATTTTCAAACCTTTTTTTTCTTTGGTTCATTAATTGTGGGTTTTATAGAATCTTTAGAAGAGCATGCAACAATTTCTTCACAACCTTTTCATTTCCGTTTCAAAATGCACTACCCACAAAAATAGACATTGTAAAACTTAAGATCACATTAGGTGATATAATAGTTTTAATTGCATTTGGACAATTGAGGTTTGCAATGCTACATCCCCTCTTTCATTTTCTAATATGTCAGAACTTAACCTTTTTTTTCACTCTCAATGTGCTTGCATTCAATGTGAGCGTATCTGAACCCATTCACATTGCCTTAAGTTTCTCTATCTCATACTCTAAAACCTATCAAAATCCCAACTTTCTTTCACTCTCTCTTTCTAAACTTTTGTCATTTGACTCACACTATCTAATCCTTCTCTCTCGAATTCTCTCATACTTGTTAGATTTTTTTTTTCTCATTCTCTTTTTGCAACATTGATTAGTAAACATTTTTTTCTTTTTAGCTAGGTTTTTACATTTCTTTTTCAATCTCTTGGCTCTAAATGTCTTGCCCAGCTTTATG
>Ga0116228_10002049_pt1 | contig 17194 bp, 14 predicted proteins | sample S1TSphfallax_2_FD_89694 | JGI IMG/M metagenome (GOLD analysis project Ga0116228, IMG submission 89694) | Host-associated microbial communities from peat moss isolated from Minnesota, USA - S1T2_Fc - Sphagnum fallax MG | ecosystem: Host-associated > Plants > Peat moss > Unclassified | place... | reverse complement strand
TTCTGTACGACAATTTTCTTGCACGATGGAATGATATGCTGGAAACTCATGCTGGTGATAGTATGGGGGAACAGTTATTTGTGATAGCTTTCTTATGTGTGCTATTGTGTAGTGGGAGCTTACAACTTCATGGCCTGACTCCTTGGGGTCTTACTGCAAGTGCCTCCTTCAACCTTGGGAGTCTTTGATTGGAAATGGTGCAGTCTGAGTGGTGAGTACATTGTTGCATGTCCTTTAAAATGGCTTTCTAATAAGTTGTGCTCTCTTCCTAGAAGTTGCTTGGACGCCTTTATTCACTGCTTTAACTCTGTGCCAGTAGTGAAGTGTGTTGTTAAGTGCCGAATGGTGATGGTCTGATACTTTGCAACACTCATGAGGCTATGACTATGTCCATTCTCATACTACCTTGACAGTATTGGTGCAGTTCTCCAGAATCTCATTGATGTGCTATCCATTGGGTTTAACGGATGTGTTGTATCTAAGTAGCCACCAGTGGTTTGTCAACTCACTGGTGTAAGGTCCCTCCCTGCCTACAGGGGTGGCTGTCTCTTGATCTACACATCCATCATGACTTCTTGGTCTACAAATGTTTAATTCATCGCTTGTCTTGTGCTTTACATTGGGTTGATCTCCACAGTGCGGGCATTCTTGAAGTGCATGCCATGGCTTGGGTTATGCTGAAGCTCCTTGTTTCAAGAACACCCCCACCCTGGGGTGTTACCTTACACAAACATCGGTAGTTTAAGAGAGGAGCCTGTGCTAGTCACATGACCTTTTGCATCTGGGATTGCCATATTGTATAAGGTGAATGTTCTACAACTTGGGAATTATTGTCACCCATGTAGCTTGTGGAGAAGTAGCTGATTTCTATGGTACTAGAGGCTTTAGATGATGAAGTGGTAGAATGTGCTCGTCTTCTTGTTTGGAACCAATTTTTGGTATACCATACCTATCACTCATGTTTAATTAAATTTTAAGAGGGCCAACCCAAAAAAAAAGGAAAAAACTAAGAGTAATTTGCTGAAATTTTAGAGTAAAGATGTTCAAGGCTCCATGTTAATCTACAAAGTTCTTAAGGATCAAATATTTAAAAAAATATAACCATTCAACAAATGGGTTTTAATTAACTATTTTCCATACATTCTTGGGAATGACAATGTTCCCATCAACATAAAGGTGGTAAAACTTCACACTCTCCTATGTGTTTCCATCTTTGAACACATGACAGTGCAAGTGGAAAAAATTCAAAGACATGAAAAGAAAACCCAAATGTGCAAATACCCTAATCATGACTAGTATGATCAAATGCCAAATGGGTCAAAACATGTTAAAAAAGTCAAAATGGGCATTAGAATTTAAATGTTAGACACAACCAACTTAAATAAAAAATATATTTATATTTTGTCATTTGAAACCATGGCAACCTTTGCAAGATGTTTTTTCTCCTTCACATGAATGTGAAGAGACATAAATTAAAAAATTGTATTTATTCAACAAAAATAAAATAAAAATGCTATATTCAAACACCTTTAAGTATTTTATAATAAGTTACAAAATATTTCATTCAAAAATTCATTTTCATATATGGAAAAAATGGACTCACATTCTTGTTTAAAGTAATGTTATTCACTCCTTTTTTATTGCGATTGCACCCAATTCTATAATTCAAATAAGGGTGTTAAAAGACATGGTCACAAGAAGGTCAACAATTACCATATGGACATAAATTCAAATTATAATTGTGTACCATGTGATGGATGTTACATGAAATATAATGATTAAAATTAATCACATGATAATTTTGGGGAGGTTATTTCCAAATGACATGCAAAAAAGGTGTACCTTGATGAAACAAATATGTTTTATAATTAATTTTAATGTAAATAAAGTGCCAAGGATTGGATTATAAAAATACATTTAAAATAATTTTAGAATAATTTTAATTTTAATAAAATAATTTTAAAATTTTATTATTTCATAATAAGGTATTTTTTAAAAAATCCTCAAATAAGGCCATTAATGAGGCTCCCCAACATTAGTTAACATTAAACAATGAGTGTCCTAAATGAACTGTAACATTTTTGCAAAAATGTTGTTAAAAATGGCCACCTAGGAAATGCCTAGGTTTAGACATGGTTAATTCAATTATTTTTATTTTAAAAAACGACCAAAAAAAAATCCTAAATATCACAAAATTTTAATTTTTTAAAAAAAAATTGACCACAAAAAAGAAACACTATTTCATAACATTAAAACATGCCCTTCATGATATATATAAATAAAGTAACCTCCTTGATAAAATAATTTGCAGGAGTCACATTTCATGTTCGTAGGAGTGTAAGAGGTGTGAGAAAATGAACCCACACACTCCCAAGTGAGCTCCATTTTGGGAGTTGGAGTCCCAATGGACTTTCGAATTTTTTGGAAATGATTACAGGGGCCAAAACTCATTAGATTGAAAAGTTCTTTATAACATTAGAAAGCTCTTGGAACTTAGATGTCTGAAAGGGGGCTCGCACATCCCATTTGAGTACTTAAAACACAAGTTATGGCTGAAAGAAGGGTCGAGAATCAAATTGCCAATTTGATTTTTGACCACAAAAAGCGAGGAATCGCCTCGATATAATTGCATGAAATTGACATGCCACATATTGTTGGAAAGATCTCGATGAAGGCTACAACTTTATTTTAAATTTCACCTTAATCGGAGGTTTGCACAAAACGTTATGGGCCTCCAAAAGATTTGCCTTGATTGCCACATGTCACCATATAATTGATGTGAAAAATGAACATGTGTCAAATGGTCAATGAACATTCCATGGTGTGCCACATGTCATCATCTTAGTGGCAAAAACTTTAATGATTGAGATTAATCCAATGATTTTTTAATTTCGAAAACATAAAAAAATTAACTAGTGACACATGTCCACAAGCTAGTTGTTTAATTTTTTAACATGTATCATATTTTGATTAGTTGCATTGTAGTTGCAAGGAGAGTTGCACATAAGGTGCAACTACATTTGGATTGGTATGGATGAACATGTATATTAAAATCGTATATACATGTTGCATACGTAGTGTCACATGCAACTGAATGTCATGTGCAACTTATTTTAAGCAACTACACAAATTTGTAGTTATATGTGTCGCATGCAACTAAATTTTAATTGCAAATGATAGTTATAAAATCCAAAATTTATAGTAGTGTTTGTGATAGATATATGTAATTGAAGGTGGATAACATCTTAAACTATCATTATACTGTGAAATTGATGCACATTTGAATAATGCAATGGTTGATTAGAGTACATTTCTAACTTGTAGGAATGTATCACAAAGACTATAACATAGCAAAAGGACCAATAAATAGTAATTTTAATGGGAATTTGTTCATGAAATTTTTCACAAACAAAGAAATAACCATAATGAGCTATTTTCTTCATGAAAACTTTCGATTTGTTTTGAAGACATGATGTTTATATTAAATGATAAATAAATGTTCAATAATACAATGTATTATGATAATGTTGATGATTATGATACTTTAAAATTTTAAAATGTTCTCTTGTTAAATATGTAGTTGGCCTAAGTGTTGTTTTTATCATTGTACAAAGATCAAATGAAATTTTAAAATTAATGAAAAATGGTAAATTGTTGTTCAACAAGGTTTTTTTAATAAAATTATCAAATTATTGGTGCACAACTACATTTTAAAGAATGAATTAATTACATATTCATGGTTTATATAATTTATTTTATTGTTATGGCTCAAATAAATTGTATGTGATCTTTAGAAGAATTCAAAATGAGTGAAATTTTATGTGTGAGTATTTTTGATATTATATGTATTTTTAATTTCGACACAAAGTGTGTACATTGTACCATGGAAATACACTAAACATGTAGAATGTTCAAAGAGCGATTGCAAAGGTCAAAACCCAATGGCTTGAAAAATTATTTATACCATTGAAAGCTATTGAAACGTAGATGTCTAAAATGGGCTCGCATGACCCATTTGGACATTTCAAACATAAGTTATGGACAAAAGAAGGGTTGGGAATCAAATTGCCAATTTGACTCCCAACCACTAAAAGTCGTGAATTGACCCAATTTCCTTATGTGTAGGTGGCGTGCGACATATTGTTGGAAAGCTCTCAAGTAGGGCTACAACTTTGTTTTAGACCTCATCTCAATTGGAGGTCTGCACACAAAATTATGGGGCCCCAAAGTCGCGGGAGTCTCAACTTTGGCAATTTCGAGACTCCCATTTGGGAGTTTCGGGACAAAAAAACCATTTGGATGTGGGCGTTGTGGAGAAACACAAAGTATATTATAAGGGGGAAGGTGGTGGCTTCCCCCCCAAGTCCAGGCCTTGGTGAGTTTTGTGAGTTCGAGTCGCCCATGGCTTGTCCTAGCACCAAGAGTGCTCTAATTATGCACTAACCACCTTGTGTTGGTTTTGTGTAAGTCTGTGTGACGAGTTGATGCTTGTCACTCTTCCTAGTCTCATCTCGAGGCTCTAGCATGCCCTTCTACCCCTTTAAAGTGTTGTGAGCCAGGGAGTGTGCTTCGATTCCTTGTTTTTTCGTTGTTTTTAGTTTGGACTCACATTTGAGTCCATTAAGGAGCTTGGGAGTGCATCATTTAGTCAAAATAACTAATGATTTTTAGTCAAGTTGAAAATTTTGTCAAAATGGCCAATGATCCTTAACCAAATACAACATGATCTATTAACCCTATGTATTTATGTCTTACCTATTCATCCACTTATTTATTTAATTAATTAATTAATTACCTACCTATCTACCTATACCTTCTCACCTAACCACATATTTACTTATATTTTTCACCTTAATCCAACCTACATATTTATCTACCCACTTACCTACATATTATCTACCTACCTAATTTTAATCACTAAATGTAACCATTAAGTTAATCATTAGATTTATTTATTAGGTTTAATTTAAATTTAACCATTAAGTTTAACCATTATATTTAACCATTAAATTTAGCTAATAGGTATAACCTAAGTTTAGTCATTAAATATAACCTAGGTTTAGCCACTATGTTTAATAACTAGAGTTATCCATTAAATTTAACTTAAGTTTAACCACTAAGTTTAACTTAAATTTAACCAAATTTTAATCATTATGTTTAGCCACTAAATTTAACAACTAAGTTTAGTCAAAGTTTTGTTATTATGTTTAACCATTATGTTTCGTCAAAGTTTAACCATGAAATACGTTTAACTATTAGGTTTATTAACAAAGTTTAGCCACTATGTTTAACCATGAAATTTAACCATTAGTTTTATCAACTAGGTTTAACCATTGCTTTAAGTCACTAAGTTTAGTTGTTATTTTAAGTCACTAAATTTAGTCATTTAGTTTAGTCATTATTTTAAGTCATAAAATTTAGCCACTAAGTTTGACCATTATGTTTAGCCATTACTTTGAATATCTAAGTTTAACTAATAAGTTTAGCCTTTTTTTAAATTAGTGAATTTAATCACTAAGTTTAGTCAATAGGTTTAATCATTATTTTAATTCACTAAGTTTAGCCAATAGGTTCAACCATTATTTTAAATCACGAAGTTTAGCTAATAGGTTTAGTCATTATTTTAAATCACTAAGTTTAGCCAATAGGTTTAGTCATTATTTTAAATCATTAAGTTTAGCCAATAGGTTTAATTATTACTTTAAATCACGAAATTTAGCCAATAGGTTTAACCATTATTTTAAATTACTAAGTTTTACCAATAGGTTTAACCATTACTTTAAATCATTAAGTTTAACCAATAGGTTTAACCATTATTTTAAATCACTAAGTTTGGTCACTTGATTTAACCATTATGTTTAGCTTAATTTTAACCATTAGTTGTCACCTATGTTTAGCCATTATGTTTAATGATGTGAAATAAGAAATTTGATAAAAATTGAACACATTTGATGGTGTAGTCCATTAGTAAAGACTTGGTTTATCATTATGAAGGTTTGGAATTCAATTCTTTATATTTGCAACCTATGTGCATGCTTAGAAGGTTAGGGTAAAAAGGTTAAACTAAGGTAATTTTGTGAAGTTAGATTAGGTAGGTTAAGTTAATTAAGTTAAGCTATCACCTACCTATCCAAATGCCTTTTTTGACCTATTTACTACCTACCTACCTTTTTAGAAAAAAAATCCAAAAAATGATTTAAATTTATGTATAAAATTGACCCAATCAAATGGTCCATTATCTACTAGTCAAATATTTAATCACTTTGTTGGTCACTTTGCCAATCAAAATGACAAGGTTTAATTTGATTGCTTAGTTGTGTTGGGCATGTTTAAAACAACTTGTTTAGATTAACAGGGTGGTTTTTTTTATGCCCATCATTTTTGGGTTTTTTTTACTAAAAACCCTAGTTGAAAAAACCATGAATTATAGTAGTGGTAATCAAAATGCATGATGAGATTACACCAAAGGAAAATAATAAAAAAAGAATCCAAATTTCTTCTTCAATCCAAGATGATTCAAGTTTTCATTTGTTTCTCATGTTTTGCATGTGTACCAACTAAGGGCCTACTTAGATTATGGGTTATGTAAAGGTTATTTAAGGGGGCTACATAAAAATTACATAAAGGATTAGTTAGGAATTTCTTAAGTTAGGGGATACCTAAAGCTTATTAGGGGTTACCTAAGATTGGTTCATTCTACAAAAGGGGGTTACATAGGACCTACATAGGAGGCTACCTAAGGACTACTTAAAGGCCTACCTATGGGTGATTCATGACCCCCCATGTAGACCTTATGTAGCCCTTTAAACAATCCTTTTGTTAATCCCTAAATAGTTTTTATGTAACTTCATGTGTAAGCTTTTGATAGCCCTTATATTAGATAGTTCCTAGGTAATCCTTTAATGTTCTATAGGTAGTTTTCTAAGTTGGCCCTAGATAGCTTTTAACATAGGTAGTTTTTTTAATAGCTCAATTGGTAGACCATAGATAACCCATAGGTAAGTACTCCTACCCTAGTTAGGCCTTAATCTATAATGTGGCAGTAATTTAACTAAAATATAATGTGATTAGAATAGAAACTATGGTGACCATTTGAAGTGTTTATCTTGAATTTGAAGATCAATCGCCACTTTGGTGAACTTTATGGATCCTTTGAATGGGAAGCTGAATGGGTGTAATGAAATAGTGATGCCCAAAATGAGGATTATTTTATGGGTAACTCTTTTATCATTAATGTGATGATTACGTTTTGCTTTAGGTTGGTCATTCTAATGAAAAACTATGGGGAAATTTTTAACTACATCTTCTAATACATTAATGTTTTTTTGAATGATCTATGTCAAATATTTGGAGTTAAATTTTTGGCCAATTCATTTTTGTGTGAATGGAATCAACATTTTGGAAAGAAAGATCTAAGCTATATATTTTCATTAATGAAAAAACATTAGTATTTTGTGAACTACATTATTGTAATTTTCAACTTTGAAAGATCATTAATATTTTTGAATGTGGGTGTTTGTGACCTTTGGAAACACCTTCACTTGATAAAAATAAGTTGTTGTATGAATGTAAAGTTTCATGTAATAAAATTGTGAAAGGAATTGGGATTTTTGTTTTAAAAGGTTTTGGTATAATTTATGTGAAGTTTATGGTAGGATAATGATATGGCATACTAATTATACATAAACGATAAAAATGTCAAAAAATATTTATGTAACAAGAACATAGATTTCCATAGCTATGTAATAAACATGCACAGTTTCGATCCTAAATTCGCTTGTGATTTACAAGAACTCTGGGGTATGATATGAAGTTTGTCAAAGAAATTTTTTATATTGAAGTAGGATTTTTTTCATTCCTATTAAAAGCCTAAATGAATCGTTGGGGAGAAACTCTATGGGTTGTTCTTATGAAAATTGATTTTGTGTAAGATCAAAATGGCCTAGAAAGGTCCAAAGATATCTGATCCAACCTCTTTGCCAACAATTTTTATTAGGAGTTAGCTCTTTTACACAATTTGGATCAATTTTTAGTTAGTTCTAACACACTATATAAAATGTATAGTTCCGGGAAGATTTAGGTAGTAAAAGTAGTTGAAGTATGCCATGAAGCAGATCTGCTGTTAATAAGTTAGTGATTTGTTGTGTAGAAATGCCAATCACATGTATGAAATTCCTGAGGCATTAGATTGCCTCCTTTTTATGTTACACCTGTATTTTTTTATAAAAATAATTTATACCCTGTTAAGGTATTAAAAAATATTAAGGTCAGGGTTTAAAATTCTATTATTGAGTGGTCAGTAGCGAGTTCCGACTACCGCCCTAAAAACTAGTTTAGGGTTTTGGAAAACTAGTTTAGGGTTAGAGTTAAGGAGGCGCCGCCGCACAGTGGCTTCCTCTTCACACTTTCAGAGTAAAGAAATGTATAAGTACGTGTTCTTCCTCACCCCGCACCAGTGGTATTTCGTGCGGTGTGGAAAAGCTCGAACTTCTCCAGGTTCCAAGCCCCTTTAACTTCTAGTCCTGAGGCGAGCTTTGATTCTGTTCTTTCTCTGTTTATTTTTCGGTCTTGTGTGGTTCTCAAGTTCAAGGTGCTTTATGACAACTGACGAGGTCCTGCTACCCGAGTTTTTTTTTTCGCTGCTACCAGTAGTACTTCGTGCGGTGTGGGAAAGCTCGTAACTTCTCCAGGTTCCAAGCCTCTTCAACTTCTGGTCCTGAGGCGAGCTTCGATTCTGTTCTTTTTCTGTTTTTTCGCTGCTACCAGCAGTACTTCGTGCGGTGTGGGAAAGCTCGTAACTTCTCCAGGTTCCAAGCCTCTTCAACTTCTAGTCCTGAGGCGAGCTTTGATTCTGTTCTTTTTCTGTTTTTTTCCGGTCTTGTGTGGTTCTCAAGTTCAAGGTGCTTCATGACAACTGACGAGGTCCTGCTACTCGAGTTTGTTTTTTAGCTGCTACCAATAGTACATCGTGCGGTATGGGAAAGCTCGTAACTTCTCCAGGTTCCAAGCCTCTTCAACTTCTAGTCCTGAGGCGAGCTTTGATTCTGTTCTTTTTCTGTTTTTTTCCGGTCTTGTGTGGTTCTCAATTTCAAGGTGATTCATGACAACTGACGGGGTCCTGCTACGCCAGTTTGTTTTTGTTGCATTTTTTTGTTTATAAGCTTGTTATGAGTTATATTTTGGGTTTAGTTTGCATGATCTGTAAACACATGCCTATTCGCTTTGCTAATTTTTTATTCTTTCTTTCGTCTGGTGGCTGCAATTGTCGGATAGTTCATTGCAATCTGGCAGATTTGTTGGTGCGATGCTGTGATTTGTCTTAATTGTCGTTGCGGGGAGATCTGAGCTGGGCTAGTCTTCCAGTTACTGAATTCGTGCTGAGGGTAGTGTATTATCCGTGCTGTGGGTGTGGAGCGCTAGTTATGTCTATTCGTAAGCAGCTGAAATGAGGATTTTTCTGAGTTATCTGTTGCAAGATCTTCTGTGGCTTGCTGAAATTCACTGATTGGTTTCGTGCTCATGTCTTTCTTCGATGTACATGTCGTTTTAAAGGTTGACTACTTTTTGTCCATGTTAATAAGTCTGACCTCAAGTTGACCGCGGACAGATCATCTTGAAAACTATTTGTATTAGAGTAGAAATATGGATAGTACATGGGGAGTGCTTAATAACATTTGCATGATTATCGTAGGCTGATTCCGCAGAGCTTGATCCGCAGGAAAGTTTTAGACGATGGTTCCTCTTTGCCCAAGTTTTGATATTGGTGTTTTTTCTATTGCTTAAAAATATTTCATTTTGACAGGGCGGCCTAGAAATCATTTTTTTTTGCTGACTTCATTGGAGACGAAGTGGAACTCTCTTGTAGCTGATTTTGAGGCTGGTAAGTGACACGTATACATCAAATATTGAAGTTTGGTCTGGCAGTTTCATTTGATTGTGGCTGTTTAAAATGGCGGGAATCTGTGGATTGAGTTTGTTTGAGCAGATGTGGCCAACAAAATGTTTATTGCCTCATAGCTGCAAGGGAAATCTGGGATCCAGCACTTTTGTCACTCGCGACATGATAAAATGAGAATTTCGAATAATTAAAAGTTTTGTGATTGGAGCTCTATCTTGGAGTTTGGATAGTGGTTGCAGATCCCAGCTTGGAGTTGCAAAGCTTTTGGTTGTTATCACCCTAAATCTAAGGCTTATTCTCCGCTGGATGCACTTACGAGAGGTTGTTGGTTAGGTTTATAGTGGTGGTTGAGCTATTTTAGGGGAGGGTATTGGGTTGATTCTCGGTTCGGAGTCCGGAGTAGTGTGTTTGTAGAATGATTGTCGTGGCCCAATCGCTGAGATTATGTATATGTGGAAGTGGATATACTATGCTGACTTAAAATTTTTTATCCTCTACATGGATGGGTTTTTTTGAGCAGGATCAAGGAAGCTCGGCGTCCAGCAGTCAAAAAATCACCTGGAGTCATCAAGCAATTAGTGGATCGCTATTCGTGAAGCATACGTGGATCTGTCTTCTGCAGTCTGCTAGCTACGGGCTGGTAGAAGTTGGAAAGGCTTGGATCACATATCTGATCTCACTTTGTCTCTTCACTGCAGTACTGTTTGTAATCGTCGGTAGTTCGTCTCCGTCTAGGATAATTCGGTGGTGCGAAGTCACTTTTGTTGACTGTCGGATAAGGCCATCTCGAGTGGCAAGGTTTAGTGCATCTGGTCTTGGGAGATAGTGAGTTCGTTTCGAGGAAGATGCCACCTGCTACCAAACATGAGATGATGGATAGTGTCGATCTAAATTTTCTTCGACCACAGATTGAGTCGTATTGGGATGTTGTCTTGACGTGTGGAGATGAGAAGGACAAGCTGAACAAACAGATCCATGATTTAAATGTCGAGATAGGGAAGCTGAAGTCTGCTCGAAAAAATGAAAATTCTTCATGTAGCGCCTGTAGCCAGAAACTGAAAGAATGTAACAACCAGTTGCAAACATGTCAGAAGGACCGTGACTACTACCGGGACGAAATGAAATCCTACCAGAAAAAGCTCAAGAACTGTCGGGACGATCTGCAATGTTGCGAGGAAAAGCTGCGGCGTTGCAAAAATAGGTCACCGCAGTACATTATACAAAACGTCACACAGTATGTCTATCAGCCCGTTCAGTACATTACACGGAATGTGACAAAGTACGTCACGCAGTATGTGACACGGCCCGTTCAGTACGTCTGTCAGCCCGCTTACCGGGCGTGGAACTCGTGTTGGAACTATTGTCGTCGAAGGTGCTGGTGAGCTGATAAACATATGAATATATGTTCACTGCGCTATATGAAGTGAATTAGTGTAAAATCACTGTTAGTAGCAGACAGGCAGTCACAATCTCCGTCCTTTTTGTTTGAAAATTTTATCGACCAGTCTGTAAATTTGCACAAATCTTTTTTTCCAGAGTCGTGGAAGGGAAAGAGTCTTAAAAGACGAAAAGTACGGTTATTAATTCTGCATTGCAAACAAGTAGATACTTGTGGTGTTCAGCGAATTTGAGAAGCTGTAAAGCAATTTAAAAGTATATTACAACTTATTTGAGAAGTATATTTGTGCTGTCATATTGCAAATCATGTTTGGCTATGCAAGCATTATAGTTAAACAACTTACATAAGTATGTTTGTTGTGAAGTAATGTTTGTCTATTATTTAATTTCTCCAAACGAATTGAAGAAGACTACGAATTGAAGAAAAATCTTTATTATTTATACTTATGCGTAGTTATGTATTGACATAATTTTTCTATGACAAGTAATTGTCCTTCAACAGTAACAACAAGCTGATAAATAGTGATAATAAAACCACATCTCTTTGGAGTCAACAATCCATTCACTATCAGCAACTACATGTGGGTAAGAAAATAAATTTTTGCATTTAAGCTTTTTGACAGTATATTTCAAGATATTAGAACACATATACATATATATCTAAAGGTAATATTCATGACCAATTGTTAATTATACATGGTAAAATTAGCAGTATTTGATTCATCTTTTCTATTCTCCGCTGTCAAACGTCTCCAAATTAGAACACTGTCAAAATTCCTTAATATGCTGGAAATCAATTTGGAATATGGATCAAGATCCTTGCAAGATAACCTATTTGGTGTTGCCCTTCAATCAGAGAGAAACTCTTTCTACTGCCAAATAGTGCTATTTCAATCCCCTGTATAGGGAAGATGAGAGAAAATAACTAAACAAAACGAAAATGCCATGTGTATTCTTAGCAGTTTTTCTACTAGGTTATCTTTGAGTCTGGCTTCATATGAGCCATTGAATATTCCAATGGTTTTATTGAGTTGAGGGAAAGATTGCCAATAGATGGGCAAATTGCAATGGCCATTACTTCTTGTTTTGCTACAACTATTTAATCAACAAATTAGTGCTTAGTCATAATTCCTCAAAAGTTTGATGGGAGTCTTGCACTTGAGAGTAACAAAAAAATTGAATCCAAACCGGTTGACCAAGTCCAAACCGGCTAGTCTTTTTATATGTTTAAAGCACTCAAAAATAGTATGATAAATTAATGCCAATGTTGATAAAAACCCAAAAATGAAGAATTTGACTATTGTCGTAGTGTGGGTGTAGGCACTAGTTCACCTAATCCTAAAAGAGTGTGACTTGCAAGTAATAGATAGAGGGCAGTAGGGAACAAGACCAATACCAGGAAGAAATAGGTATACCAAGTTGCTAGTTGGAACAAAATGAAAAAGGGAATGGAAAAGTGAGAAAAGAAGGCATTAAACAAGAACTTTGTAGCATCAACAAAACCGCTAGAAAACGGAGAAGCACAGGTAAGTAAAACCAACAAACCAGTTAACAAACAACCAGTACACTTGGATTAATGGCTGTTACATGAGATGGCAAATGTGGCATGTAGGTAGATGACCAATGCTGTGGGTACCTAAGAACATCTGCAAAGTTCTGTAAGTCTCTGATCTTACCCCGTTACCCTTTGCATTATCCACGTGGGAAGGTTTGTTCTTATAGTTACATTTCATTAATGCTCATTGACATTTCCAGTAGCTACAAGCCAGTATTTGTTTTTTTCCAATTTCTTGGTGGAGGCTAAAGCCAGGATAGCTAGCATCCCTATGCAGATTCAGACAGATTTCGTCAATTTTGGCGATAATATTTGAACGAATTCCTAAAATTGTAGCCAGTAGACATAATTGTCGCCACACCCTCCCCCAAAAGATCAATTTCCAGTTGTTTATAAGAGGTTTAAAATGAAAAGGCCCCTCTTTTTTCCTTTTGAATTGGTAGCGAAGGTTTTTCAAAAGTAGAAATCTCCGATAACTCACCAGAAAAGAAAACAGAGCTCCAAGCCTGCTGGTCTTCTGCCCTAGTGGTAGAGTAATAGTGCGCAATTTAGAAACCTGCAACTTACAATTGTACCTAACAAATCCCAACAAATTTTTTTGGCATTCCCTATAGGGAAAATGATGGAAACCTCTAGCAAATGGATGTTGAATTAAGAAAACATAGGAAAACTCTTCAAAGCAAGTGTGGGACCAATATTTCAATGTTTTATTATAATTTTCCCATTGTGAAATCAGGGTATTTTTTCAGCTTTGCCAGGTAGCTTTGAACATGGCAACCAACCAAATTTGGCTAGAGATCAGAAACAAAAGTAGATTTTTTTCAAACTCCAGTATACACTTGTGACATAAAAGAACCTATGCTCTAAGTATGGCCAGTACTTTTTTTTCTCCTCCAAATGTGTCAAAATTTTCAAGAAAAAGTCCTTTCGACAGTTTGCAGCCTTTTTTTTTTCATCAAGCGGCGAAAATTCGCCATTAAAAAAAAAAAAACCCTATGTCAAATAAGAGGATCTTTGTATTTTCCCGTTCTTAAACAAATCATTTCATGTTTGCATAGGGGAAATTCAAAATTTCTTGATGGCCCCACACGGATCCCAAAAAAAATTTATTAAATTACAATCTCTTCCTGTCAACTCATGAGTGAATATTAATTGGGATGTTATCTATTATTTTCTCTGTTACCGATTTTGTGATAATTTGGGGTCCATAATTTGTCCTTTGCATAACCGGTGGTGCTGCACACTTGTTACCAAGCTGGCAGTTTCCCACACGCTACTGGCAACACCATAATATGGAAAGCACATAATGCTCCTGTCTGGAGGTCAATTCAGTACTAGAGTCTCCATAAACGCCCTGCTCAGCCTTTTTTTGTCCTATAGTGTTTGGACTGTCTTACCGATTATTCACAATTAATTCTTTATCATGCTTCTTAAGGCAAGCCTTGGGTGAACAAGCCCCCACTCTGCAACCATTATAAAAATATCAAATTTCTTTTAAATTGTTTCTAAATATTAGAAATGTTTCATGCTTAGACTAAATCAGGGTCTTTGAGTTCAAATCTAACATTTTGTGGGCTTATTTAATACGGTCCCTAAAAGGCTTTAATGAAAAGGTGAAGTTATTCATGTGGGTGTGTAACTTGATGTATTTCAACCATTATCTATGTAATTATTTAACATGTAAGTTTAATGATTTATTTGTTAATAAAATTTTATAATTTGATTTGATCATAATGTTTGATCTTCACATGAAAATTTATGTAAAAATCATGGAGGTGCATTGATTTTCACATATTAATTTATATGAAAATCATGTAAAATTATTTATATATATGAAAATGCATTGATTTTTATATATTAATTCATGTGAAAGTCATGTGAAAAATCTTTGCATTTTTTTATTCATGTGAAATCACATGGGGTTATGTGATGTGTAAACTTTAAGAAATTTTTTGTTTAATTTTTTTTTGATTAGTATATAAATGAATGTTTGTAACCTTTGAAAAACACCTTCATTTGATAGAAAGAAATTGTTATATGAATGTAAAATTTTATGAAAATAATAGAGATTTTTGTTTTAAAAGGTTTTGATGTAATTCATGTGAAGTTCATGTTAAAGGAATGGTGTGGCATACTAATTATACATAAACAATAAAAAAAATGAAAATATATTTATGTAAACAAGGACATAAATTTTCATAAATATGTAATAAACATACATAGTTTCGATTCTAAATTCGTTCATGATTGACAAATGCTCATTCTTATTAATGGTCGTATTAACCCCTAAACATGAGACAAGTTCAATATGAGTTGGTTTTTGGTGTAAATTCTCTATGTCCTAAAGTTTCCAAAGTTAAACCCAAAATATGTTTGATTTGAACTCAAAGACCGTGATTTTAGTGATTTCCTCTTAACTAATTTTCGCCATTTTGCAAAAAATATTCTCAAAAATGAAATATTTTGTCAGAAGTTCTTTATTTCCGTTGAAAACAACTCACCAAATTTTTTACAATTGCTTACAACATGAAAGGGTGCTTAAGATTTTATACTTTCATATTTTTAATATTGCTAAATTTAGTAAAATTTATGTATGGACTATCACTAATTGAACAACATCACGAAAAGTTGAAAAAAAAAAAAACACTGACTGATTTAGTCTAAGAATATTTAGGAATAATTTAAGTAGATTTTGAGCTTTTTTTATTTACCATGGCACCAATGTGGGACCTGGTTCACTCAAGATTGAGGAAGAGGGTTTGGATTGTTTTACCGATTGTTCGCAAAAAAAACCTACTTTCTTACCAATTATTCATAAACAATCTACCTACTTCCAGTGTACTTCGGAGTTCATTCAAGTATCTCCACCCAGAGAATTAAAATGGCTACTGCACTACAGTTTTTATGAAATGTAATGTTAAAAATAATGTGAGAACGTCATTGCGCCTGTGAACATAGTACAATGCCCTCCACTAAGGTCCTTTTATGAAGGTCATTTACGAAGTACTGTACTTTTGTCAGGTCACTTTCATAAAAATGGGCTTGTAGGACTTGACTTCTACCCACTGTACACAAAATGTGCAGCACTTTCTATTGGTTTGGGAAATTGTCCATCACTGCACAAAGGGCCCTCCATTGATGGCAACCTCCTAATTCCATGGGCTGCCCCGCCCCTAATGGCACTAGCCTATGTAGATCACATCACCTGATAATATAGCAACTAACCTGTTGTTGGTCCTACTAGCTTCACTTAGCCTAACCTACTAGCAATGGGCAGGGCAAAAACATTTCGAGCCCTCTAAAGCTTGAATCACAAATGCACAACTTCTTTCTACCATGAAAATTCTCATTCAAACACTGCAACACAAAAGAAATCTTTTCACTTGCACAGACCTATGACACTCTATGAGCTGTCATGTTTTTCAAATGAAAAAATGGCTACGTTTTTTGAAGTAGAGAGAAACCATTTACCCCAAGGTGAATCTGATAACCTTTCAAGGGACATCTAGTAGGGTTTAGAGTAGTAGTGGAGTGTAGAACTAGCACCTCCACTATTGGTACCAGTAGTGAAAAAGTAAATTTGTACATTTAACATTTCCGTAGCCTCCCCTTCATCTAATTTGACATTTCCTAAGTTAAATATAGCCACTAGGAGATGTGCTTTTTGTAGGTTATATAGAAAAAGGGGTACATGGCTCCTTCCATCAGTGCAACAACAGAGAAATAGTTGATGACCCCCTCTTTTTCCGCTAAATATTCCTGAATGAGCACTGTTTGGGCATCGCGCTGTGATGACACAAGTGAGAAATGAAAACAATTTGTAAGCCTTAGCCATTCATAGATATATGAGGTCAGCAAGGGACATCATTGGGTAATGTAGGAGTGATATCAAAAATAATGAGAGGACAAGATGAGCCAAGTCCAAGGGATCCATGTGGCCTTCCACCAAACATCAAAAAATATATGTGAAACTTAAGCGATTTAATTTTCTTTTTCCTCAAGATTCCTTTTGACAAAAGAGAATGGGCTAAATTAGAAATGCTTTAGGACAAAAATTCACCAGTAAAAATAAAAAGTTGACTATGATCCCTCACTGAAAAAGGTCAAGGTACCGGTGTGGGACCTAGGTGCAGGGTTCACTATGGCCCCCTCTTTCTGCATGCCCATTTGATGCTTTTGACTCTTGCAATGCCTTGTTTATTCACTGAAAATTTAACTTTTCCTTCCAACTTGCCTACCCATACAATAGAGTTATCCACAAAGTCACCCTGTTTTTGGGCCTCCTTTCACCCCCAAACCCCTCTTTCAGTAGTATCCGCAAAATAATAAAATTTTATTAAATC
>Ga0116228_10002048_pt1 | contig 17199 bp, 15 predicted proteins | sample S1TSphfallax_2_FD_89694 | JGI IMG/M metagenome (GOLD analysis project Ga0116228, IMG submission 89694) | Host-associated microbial communities from peat moss isolated from Minnesota, USA - S1T2_Fc - Sphagnum fallax MG | ecosystem: Host-associated > Plants > Peat moss > Unclassified | place... | reverse complement strand
TGCATATTGTAGGCAATTGTGCCAAATATTGGCAATCTTTTTTTTTTTACATTTTTTTTCCTTTTTTTGGTGAATTTTTTTCTTTAAAAAGAGAATATGCAACAAAAAATTATTGTTTTAAAATTTACTTTTTTGCAAAATGGCCAAAATTCGCCACTATTTTTTTAATTTAAAAACAAGTTTCAGGCGAATTTTCGCCACCTGGCGACTCCCACAAAAATCCAGCATGACTCATACAAAGGGATTTTCGTGGAAAAAAAAATGGCACCAAAAAGTCGCCAGATTTTGAGCAAACAATTTTGTGAAATCGCCATATTTAGACAACAGCTTCGACGCGTGGCAGCTTCGGGTAGTGGCTCGGTCCGAAGCTAAGGTACGACACAGTAAGAGAGAAACAGAACAGACGTGTTCGTGTTCGTGCGGCGACGTCCTCAAGACGAGAACCAGCAGCAGCTATGGCGACAGAAGCGTTGTTGCCCGAGCGAGCGGCGCGCGAGAAGATCCAGTGTAATATTGCAGTAGCAGCAGCAACTAGTGCTGGTGAAAGAAGAAGAGTTGAAGAAGAAGAAGAAGAAGGAACGACGGAGGAGGAGGCCCAGGAGAGCGCGTGGCGGGAAGAAGAAGAAGAGGTGGTGGTGGAGATGAGTGTTGGAAGTAGCGGTGGTGGTGGATGGCGGCAATACCGCGTTGTGCGATGGGGGAGGAACAAGGTTTACGAGCCTTTGCTCATCATCCTCCGGAGGTACCTATTATCATTCCAAACACTGCATCCGGGGGGGGGGTTTACAAAAAAGACAGGCAGATTCATATAGTGTGCTTTTCCTTTTTTTGTTTCTGTCTTCGTCAACTGTAATTCCCCTAAAATTCTCCTCTCTGTTCCGTTTCTTTCCTCCTGAGGGGCGGGGGGTTGAGATTGGCAGTAGTTTTGTGATTCCTTTTGTAGATTCGGGCAGATTTTCGTTCCTTGTTGCGAAAGCTTGAAGACTTCCTGTTTCCACGGCAGGAGGCGGATTTGCGTCTCGTGTAGTGAATTATTGTGTTGTTAGCAACATAATAGGGTTGGTGGTTAGAACGTCAGTAGAGGAATCACCGGGACCTGTTTCGTGTTATATGTGGCTCTGACCTTACGATTTGATCTGGTCTTTTTTGGTTTGGATTTTTTCCAGAGATTTGGATTGTTTTGATGTCATAATACTGCAACGGTCTTGGTAGATACAAGAAGCATCAGAGTCAACATGAGCATCAGAAGAATCCAAACTCAGCTGACTCTGATGCTTCTTGTTATCTACCAAGACCCTGGTAGTCTTATGACTCTGTACAATTGGCGAAGGGGATGATGATGGCTCATGCTGACTCTGATGGCATCTTGTAACAACTTGCAAGAACTTGCAATAATGTCTTGTTGAAACAGAACTTCAAGAGGAGGGAGAGAGAGAGAGATCAACTGACATATCTGTGTTTGATGGAAACTGCAGAGGTACAGAGCCAAAGCAATTAGCACTGTCTGGAGCTTTGGGCCTTACATTAGGTGTCTTTCCAATTTGCGGTGAGTTCCTAACTGGCATGCATGCATTAGGGTTTTCCATTGATGGATGGGGGAAAGTGGTGTGAAGAACCATTTCAGGTGAAACTTCAGAGGTCTAGAATATTAGAAACTGCATGCTTGTGGTGGCTCTTCTTCCATTGGGAAAAAGCCACATTTAAAGCCTCCATGTACCTCTGTTAGGGTTTTCTTAAGCTTTTGATGTTGAAATCCATACTGATGTTGCAGGAAACTGGGTGGTTGTGGGGGGACAGGAGTCACAGTGTTTCTGTGTGCAGCAGCAGTGGCCATTCTAGGGGGTAAATGTAATGCAGCAACCGTGATGCTTGCTAATTTTGTGGCCACACCCATAGAGCTTGGGTGAGCAATCAGAAAAAAATAGTCGTTTTGGACAGTAGGACAGCTCTTTCTCATGTGGACTTAGTGATGTAGAGTCCTTCAAAGTTTGATTGTTCTCTATTTATGTGTTATGAGTTTGAGATTGTGGGGGCCTAGCAAACACTGAGTGTTTACTTTGTCTATTGTTGTCTACTGCGATCATCTTGATGGTTAGTTTTCCTGAGCACTTTCCTAAGAACTAGATAGTAAATGGCATGTGTGGACTGGTGCAGTTTGATACTCCCATTTCTTCGTCTTGGTGAGTGGATATTTGGTAGCCAGCCCTTTGAACTCTCCAAAGATGCACTCTGGCAAGCAATTTCTGGGCAAGCTTCCAAGAAAGTTCTGCTTGCAATCTTACATGCAGTAAGTTTTTCAGTTTACCCTCTCTCATGCAACCAGTTTTGAGCATGGAGACATAAAAGCTTTCAAGCCAATACTGTATGTGATAATATATTGGTGAAGGTTTATGGATTACATTAAGATTTTTAACCAATTAAGAATGGGCTGTTGGATGGGTGGATTTGTTTCTTGGCAGTTGGTGGGCTGGGCAGTTGTTGCACCTTTCATGCTCATTGCCTTGTATTCTCTGTTTTTGCCATTGATATGGTGGTCAAGACGGCATTTCAGTGCACAAGATCGTCCACTGAACCAGCGTCTGGTTCTTGTGAATGAGGAGGTTCTTCTCCCAACCAAAGATTTTGGGGAATGAAAAGTGTATATATCCGTATCATGTGCATCCTGTACAGTAGGATGGTTGTACCACTTTCAGTGAACAGCTTAGTATATTGAGTAGCCAAAGTCCTAGGCCTGATGAAACAAAATGGTCCATAAATTGACACTGTCTCTGCAAGTTGTGGAATGATGCCCTTGGTAACACTAATGAAAAAGTTGGGAGGCCCAGGCAAAAGGGTTTGAGTCTCATTCTCAGTTCAAGAGACAATTTAGCATGAGGCATGAGTGATGGAAGTTGGTTCTGATGATTTTGAACTATGGACAATTAGTTTGTTACAGTGCAGCTTGGGTTAGCAGTAGTATTATGTGATCCAATTGAACCATTATTTCACAAAGGTGTTTGCTGCACCCCCCCAATTCAGGCTAGCTCATTTTTGGTGAAACATGGGTAAAGTCTGTACTGAAAAATCCAGCTAAAATTCTTGGTGAATCCTGATTATGTCCCTTGCAACTAAATGCCTTGTTATATCTTTTGCAACTAGATGTCTAAATGTCAAGAGTTACACAAATTGGTAATCACTAGTTGCATGTGTCATTAATATATTGCATTTGTCACAATGTTAGCTGCAAAACAAGATTTTGTTGTTGTGTTTTGAAGTTCACCATTGTAAAAAACATGATTTGTTTTCAAAATGAGCAAACTTCAAAAATCAAATGTCTTCCTTTCTTTTTTATTTGGTGTGGAGTCCTTTCATGTCCTTCCCAAAATGGCAACTATCACACACCAAAAATGGCAACTATCACACACCAAAAATGGCAACTATCACCTTGACATAGATGATAGTCACACCAAAAAAGTTGAGTTTGGGTGGGTTCAATAAATGCCATTCAACTTACACAAATGTTGTGAGGAATTGTTTTGGCATGTTTGTTGTTTGATCATTGGTATTTATTTGGCATAATTTAGTACAACTTAACAGATAAATGTCCACGTGTTTTCATTTTTGGTGCGCAAGCTTTGGTGGAGGTTTTTCCTTATTAACTACAATTCATATTCCCTACACCAAAAGCTTGATTTCTCTTTTCTTTTTCTTTTCTTTTTCTTTGAACTTGTTATGATTTTTTGAAAAAAAAGAGATGATTTTTTTGGGAGCTACTACAACCATTGTTACATCTAGATCACATTCATGAATGACCATTCATCTACTTTGTGGAGAATGTTTCTCCATTAAATGGTTCATGATTATAGGTTTTGGTGGTGTGGCGCCAAATCAATGTTTGGTTGGGCAAACCAATTTTGGTGGATGTTGCATCAATGGGATCTCAAGCCCATCATTTATTGTGGATGTGGACCGACATAACACCATTTAATTTGTTGCAATTGGCATATAATTTGGTACCTTGACCTAAGGTTTCACCGTGGATGCCATTTTTGATTTAAGACACATATCACAATTGGTGCAACATGATGATCATGAACTGCCTTTTGCCATTGTCAACAATGTGGGCTAACCATAGCCTTGCTCAAAACCATGAGCTTTCCAACTTCACATGTGATTCATGATGATGGTCTTAACACAATTTGGGATTTAAGATATTCTTGTTGGGTGGAACCCAATGTGATGAACAAGAATGTGTTATGGGGTTCCATATGCACATTACATAAATTTTTGGCCTATTAGAAACCATTAATTGTCAAGTCTTTGATCAAGTCAACTTGAAATATTCATGAACAATGTTGATATTCAATTCCCACCCATTCACCTCGCATTTTTCTTTTTTAATCACCTCTTACATTTCATCTTGGGTCAAAGCCATTCATACAAAGGGGGCAACGTGATCATGAGATCACATCTAGTGATCCCAAATGAGTCAAATATCCTTAACAATAATGGAATTTTACATGAAAGGAAATTGTGATGGGTGCCACGAAGGGTTAATGTTCGGAGTGGGGGGAATACAAGTTGAATGCATCTAAGATTTTGGACTTGTTTGGAAAAGTTGAAAAAACTTTAAATGCACGTGGAATAGGGGCTTCATGTAAGGATGTTTTCATATTAACCTAGTAGCATTTACAAATTTCATGCAACCTTAATCTTAAGCACTAAAGATGAGTCACCATCAAAGCCCAAGGCACCCATAATCATAGCAAATACATGGGAACCAAAAATTGTTCCCACAATGACAAGAGGTGAAGCACATGAGATGCAATAGTTGTTACAAAATTATGTTCATTGTTTTGTTTTTAACCTTAAGGAATTGGGGAAACTCAAGGTGCAAGAGGTACACATCACGTTGGATGATGGTACCCCTATTTTCCAACAACCATAGGTTGAATGACATGGAACAAGCTCTGGTGAAAGCTTGAATGAAGGACCTTTTAGAAGTGGGTTTGGTGGAGCTTTCCAAAGGGGAATATGCATAGCCATAATTATTCATACCAAGAAAAACATTTTGGCAATTGAACTAAATGTTAGGTGTATGGAAACTATAAAACTATCAACAATCAAACATGATATGACAAATATTCCATGCCATTGTTAGGGGAGATTTTTAATTTTATGGCTAAATTAACACTTTGGATATATGGTCTAGATATTACCATTTGCCTCTTTCCAAAAGGACAAAATGAAGATTACATGTTGGGACATTGACCAAAATGGGAAGGACTATTTGTATCAATGAAAGTTCTTACCTTTTGGGTTGAATAATGCATTTGAAGAATTCCAAAGGATGATGGATCAAGTTTTTGTAGGCTTGGATTTTGCCCAATGTTACATTGATGACATCATCGTGTTTAGTTCCACCATGGAGGAACATGGTCATTACTTGCAAGATGTGTTTGAGCACTTGGGGGTGCATGGATTTAAACTACACCCCAAAAAAATGTAAATTTTTCTAATCCCAATTTGAGTATTTGAGCAATAGGATTTATGCAAGAGATTTGGGAATCCAAAATACCAAAATGAATGTAATGTCCAAGGTTCCTAAACAAACTAATGTTAGTTGGTTGAGTGCATTTTTGGCGTTTGTAAACTATTACCAATAGTTTATCAAAGGGTTTAGTTGAATTGCCAAATCTTAGACTCAATTGACCAAGGTTGATGAAAAGTTCAATTGTTAGGGATGTAAAAGAACAATCTTTTCAAGAGTTGAAAGTTAAGTTTAGTTTTGTACCCATTTTGAGATAACCTATTAGAGGCCATCATTTTTAATTGCATATGGATTGGAATGTTTTGGGACTTCATATAATCTTTACACAATTTGATGAAGAAAATTAAAAATAATTTGTGGTGGCTTATGCAATTCAATCCAATAACCAAGTAAAAGCCAAATGCATCTCATATTAAGGGGGATGTTTAGTAGTTATTTGGATCATGGCCACATTTTGAAGTTATTTGTTTGGTAGCCCATTCGCCTTGGTAACTAATTGCCAACCATTGACATGGTTCATGGAATTTGATTGGCTCATAGGGAAATTGGCAAGATGGGCTTTCATTTTATAGGAATATGATTTTGATGTCAAACATCAAGTTGGAACGATCAACAAGGATGTGGATGGTTGAGTAGGATCCCAAGTTCTAGTGAATTGGATACCATTGGAGCATGTTGACATGGGGAAACCAATTTGGAAATTATACTTGGTTGGCATGTTGTTTCACTCCTTTGCATTTTGGCATAGTTGTTGAAAAGTATCGTGCCAAGCTCAAGTGGATTCTTCAAGCACTTTTGGGAATTCAAAGGTGGAACCTAATGACATTGGACTTGTTGATTTTTTGGGAATGTTCAAGTGTTAACCTACATGCAAATAGGGGAGTTGGATGGGGGATTGACATCCAAGGAAAAGGGTCATGTCCTTCAACAAGTCAAAATATATCATTGGGAAGGATAACACCTTCTTCATAATATGGCCAATTGGGTGTATAAATGTGATACCAAGTCCAAAAGTGTAAGAAAGCCTTGTAAAACATGCCCATGAAAAGTTGGGACATTTTGGGGTACGTCAAACCTATGGTTTATTTCAAAAACAATATTGGTAGAAAGGCATGCAATTGAAGGTTCGACAATTTGTTTCATAATGCATGGTGTGCGATTAAGTTTGTGCATCATTTAATGTATCCACCTCACATTAAATACCTATACCAATCATGGGAATGGACTAAGCTTAAATTTTGTTGGGTCATTGACCTTAACTATTTGTCATATAATCAATATGTGTTGGTTATGATTGAACATTCTCCCAAGTGGATTGAATTGGTTGTACTCTATGGCAAAAGTAGTGCAATGGCTAATTATGCATTTTTTGATCAAATCTTGAGTATATTTTATGTTATAAGAGAAGTGCTTATAAATTAAGGCATAAAATTCCAAGGAAAATTTCAAGAATTGTGTGAGCAAGCTTTTATTAACCACATGATTACTTGTGATCACCATGAAGTTGATGGTTTAGATAAAAGGATGTTACAAATGGTGAAAAAAAGTTTATGAAAATATGGATTACAAAGGGGGCACATCAATGATTGGGACATACGATTGCAATGTTTGGCCATAAAATATTGATTTAACAACTAACCATTCCTAGCATCATCTTCCCCCTACTTTTTATTTTTTAGGCATGAACCCCAATTATTGACATCAATTCATAGGGATGTGGGCCATGTGGTTAATTTGGGTGATCCCAATGTGTGGGTTCAAGCTTGTGAACAATGTGCAACCTTGTTCAAAAGAATGCATCCCTATGGCAATGGAGAACTTGACCATCACACAATGCCAAAATACATTATAGTATGCCACCATTTGTAAAAGTGAACACTAACCTAAAATTTGAAGGTTTGAACTTGGAAATTATGTTTATTTGTAACAAACCACATTTACAATAACGGATGTGATAGTTGATCATGTCAATATATGTGTGAAAAAGGTTTTACCTTCGAAGGTTTGTTATGGAAACGTTGATATGGTCAAGTATGGAAAGACCGTATGTGAAATTGTGCACCATGTCACCTTCCACATGTGGATGGCCAAGTGGACCCATTATTACTTGTAATTATAGTAGGTTTGTGATGCATGTTACACGTAGAATCATGAGGTGTAACAACCATGTTGGTTTGTGACCATTGTTCCAAGGGATGGTATACATGTTGTATTACACCACCATTTGTTAATGTTCCAATAGGTGATTGGGTGTGTCCACGTGCACCAAAAAATCATGTTGTTTTGTGTTAGGCTTCAATACTAAGACATAAACATGTTATTGATGGCAACAATGGATGATTCAAAGAAGGTTCTAATTTGGTTGAACATAAAGGATGGTAGCTAAGTGATTAACAACGTGGTCACATTGCACATAACCTACTAATCTCATTATGTTTGGAACCAAGCTCCTTTCATGGATTACCTTACTACATTATGTCCTATTTTATCTAGATTTGGTTATTTGGGGTCGGAGGTTTTTATTCTAGCTAAGGGGGTGATTCATTTGCATTTTTTCATGTGTATGACTTTGTTAGTTTTGAAAATGTTGGGTGATGATCTTGTAACACAACACATGTCAATTATTTGTTGCAAGGCATTAGTTTCTTGTGATTTGTTATTTGTGCTTTCAACCTAGTTTAGTGTGAAGGAGGTTATGGTTGGAGGGGGGGTTATCCCCTTCATGTGTTTTTGGAGCCTATGGGCAACACTTAGTATAAAGTTTGGGATCTACATGTGTCAAATGACCATTTTTAGGGGGGGTATTAGATAATTGTCCAACCTATTTTGTATCACCCTATTATTATCTAAATTTCAAATATATACATATTAAAGCCACCCTGTAATATAATCCATTATTTCATACCCTATATTATAATTAAATTTATTATTTGAATAAAATGTACACTATATTTAATTAATTAGCTTATAATTTTTACCCAACAAGCAATATATTGCACCCTATAATTTTACTCATGTATTTTTTACTTTTTTAAACTCCCCGAGTTTTGGAGTTTCATCTTTTGTGAATTTTAATATTCCAAAGTACATAGGAAAAACATGTGAATGTTTTGTGTGTTTTAATTTGAACTTGGATTCCTATGGCTTACACATGAGTTTTCTTGATTTGCATGTTTCCATGTGTATGATTTTGTTAGTTTTGATAGTGTTGGGCATCAATTTGGTAGCATGTGACAATTTAAACTTTCTTTGAACCATCAATTTGAGATACAAAATATTTTTCGTGCTTATAGTTTTTTTGTAACCTATAATTAAACTTGAACACTTGACCTTTCTTCCACCCTTTTACCCCACCCTAGGCATCAACATTTTGAAAAATATCATTAGTAGAAATTAGCCAAAATATAATCATTCCATTTACGACCACATGCGACTGCCAACTTATAGTCATTTACAATTAGGTTTGTAACTATAAGGTTAAATTTCAACATTTTGGTCATTTTGAGAACTATTTTGCAACTATTGGAAACTTCATTCTACCATTGGATGGTTTTTACATCTATTTTCATCCATTAATAAGTATACATGTCCCATTAGTCACAATAATAACCAAATTAGTTGCACCCCAAAGTTATTTTATGGTGATTTAAGGGTATATTTTTATGTATGTATTAAAGTTATATATATGGTAGTTAGTAGGTAAATTATGTTAATATAGTATGGGTATTAAAAAGTAGTTGCAAATAATTTGCGATTAAGGTGGTCACCCTTGCAACTATAATGTTTAACCCATATTTTTTGCCTTTCATTCTTTTCACATGTAATATATAATTAGGTGCACTAGAAATCTTCAAAGTGCAAATGTCATTCAAGAAATAAGTCAATGAAAAAGGCTCAACCTTAAAGGCTAAAACCCAAGATAAAATAACTTTTTAAAAAACCTACTTGATTAACCTAAGCCTATCTACTTACCTCCTTAGGCTTAGACCCTCCTTACCTACCCATGTGTTGACATCTTATTGACTTTAAATTAAACAATCCAAAACTAATTACTTAATTACAAATATTTTAAATTAAATATGGTTTAAACACGTTGGACATGTCATTAGATGATTGGCCTTCAGAAAATAAATGGACATAATTTACTTTTGTACATGTCATGTACTAAGACCAGAAAAAATGGATGATGTGCATTTTTTTCAAGATTAAATACAAATATTTTTGAAATATTTAAACATGTTGTCACATGGCAACACATCATTTGTTGTTAGGGTGACCAAATTAGTTTCATGGCAAGTTGCAAATGACAATATGTATACAATAAATCAAAGGATGAAATCGTATTTCTTTGATTTTTTTTTGACATTCACAATTCATGTCACTTGCAATTTATCCAACATGACTAAAGCAATTTTAGTTGTAAATATCACCTACAAGTAAATATTAGTCACAAAGACTAAATGATTTTATTTTTTTTGCTAGTGTATGGAAAGGATTCGAATCTCAACGCCAATTTTCACATGAGAAATAATTGAAAATCCAAATATCAATCCATGTACAATTAAATTTGATTTCACATGTGTTCAAAGTTTGATATTTGGGTGATATCAAACGCTCCTTTTGATACCTAACCAACATTGGATAATCTGTTAGTAGCATATTTTGTGATTTTTATGTAACTTCATCACCATTCTTACGAGGAACATTGAAAATTATAATGTCATTAGTTTATGGTGTTGGTGGTGCCTCTAATCTTGGATGAAAGACATTGATTCCCTAGATTGAAATGACAACAAAATTCAAATATAAAAACTAGCAAATTCAAGTAAACAAGTATATAATTTAGTTCACCTCGCCTTTGATAATTGATCAATTCGTTCCATTTCATATTTCAGAAAAATATCTCAAGAAACATCTTCCCCCCATTGCATGAACACAATAAACAATGTTTTGGATAATGCAATCATAGATCCTATGGGTGTATTCATCATATTGCATATAGGTTTCATGGACTTCTTATTTTTTCAATTCCATACCAATTCAATAGAAAGTTGAAATCCCCATCCTATTTTTACACCATTCAATATATATCAATGACATGAAAACTATTGTTGTAATGCTTTTAATTTCCATTGTGGACCTTGCATACCAATAGAAAAACTAGATCAAAGAATTGTTAGATCAATAAACATATAGATTAAAAGACAATGTAGAAAGAAAATAAGAATAATACACGCATTTATGACACTAGTCTTTTTTGAGGAGTTGTTTGTAGACCATGAAAAAAATGGATGTGAAGAAGATTCAATAACCTTCAACCTTCAAGCATGACCAATCTATGTTCACAAAATGTTTAAAAATTTCATACCAAATTAAATGTGTGAAACTATTGGTCTTTTCAATCTCTTTAGTTGACAATGGTTAGCGTGAAACTCATAATTCTTAAAACATCATTCATCAAACCTATCAAAAGGATCAAAAACATTTTAGTTGAAACTAAAATTGATTTCTAAGAAACCATACATTTTGCTATGGGCATGAATGAAGGAATTAAAAAAACATAAATATACACAAATCCAATATGCACAACTTTGAAGATTTGTCTTGCAAATGGAATATTCAAAATGTGTTATGGTTCATTACAAGTGGTTGATTTACATAGTTTCCTTTTGCAATATCCAAGACCATCTTCATTCGATCATCTTATGACATTGTTTACTAAAGCTCGTGTTTTCTTAAATTGAATATTGCATAAAATATTGAAGGCCAATCCATGTTCTCCACCCTCAATAGCATGGGCTTCAATATGTTTTTGTATGATGCAATTGAAGCTTTTGTACATACCAACTAAGTTGGATACAAAACAAAAAAAGTTAATACAAATAATGATGATAGCTTTAAATGAATAAAATAAAATAAAACATGTAAACATATTATAACATAAGGAAATTCATATATGTTTCAAGAGAATACAATGTTTTATCCATTTTTTGGACCATGAGGATAAATCAATTGAGCTCTACAAGCCTCTACACATCAATTTCATCAAGATCCTCAATCTTGTTGTCACAACTAATATTAACATGCATGTGTTAGTTGTCAAATCATTGGTAAACCCATTTGTCAGCTTCATTGAACCTTCAATGTCCCCCACTATAATCAAGATCCTCTTAGATTCAATATCATGAAAATTTGAAGTGAAAATGCGCAAAGAATAGTCACTTGGAATTAGACCACTATAGGACCATTACATGAAGAAGAACTTGAAATAATAAAAAAGGAATTTATCAAACAAGATGAAACAACACACATAAAATCAATTGCTATATTTTGGTCATTTGAATAGGCATTTGCCTCAAGGTGAAAACACATTACAAGGGGGCCAAGTTGTTGTCACATTGTTTTTTTTTTAAAGGGTACCATGTTTGAACTTCAACCATGTGATTATTATTAAGGATTTTCACAATGTTTTTGCATATTATGATAATTCAAAGAAGTCAAAATGTCAAATAAACGACACTTTTTTTTTCATATGATGTGATGTTGAATACATTTGTGCAAAAAAATAAAATAAAATCATAGCTTATTTAGAATGCAAATATATTCAAGAAATGATTCAAATTACTTCTAATCTTTATGAAATTTGTAGGAGCTATTAAACATTATGATTCCATATGATCATAATAGGATTGAGCCATATGAAAAGTTTGATAATTATCATATCACAAATGGGTTTTTTTCAAGCCAATGAACATAAGTATGCGATAATTTTCTTTTTGACAAATAATCATTTTCAAATGGAAGATGACAAGAAATTTGAGGTGGGCTATTTTTAAAATTTTAATTTCAAGTGTTTTTTGGTTGAATAATTCAAACAAAAAATAATGAAATCAAATAGCAAGTTTTATTATACTCCATATATCATAAATATACTACTATTCCTTGAATTTAATTTTTAAAATTTACTTTTTTATCAAATACTATTAGGTAACATTAAATTTGTGAAAATCAAAATATAAAACCCAAACATGAAAAAATTAAATGCAACACATTTTGGAGGTTTATATTTTAGGCATATGTCATGAAAGTGCCAAAGTGTGCCCCCCTATAGTGTGTTTTCATCCTCAATATCTTCAATTGTAGAAACATTAAAAATTAGGTCCAAAAATTCATAGTCATTGATGTTCCCATTTAAAGCAAAATGATAATAGATTTTACAACATTTGAAGCTAATAGGGATTCATATGTAATCTCAATCTTTAAGATGTGCACAATAATAAGCTTCAATCCAATAAGATTATAGATGCAATCTTCCACAACAATTGTATTGCTTGACAAAATACAACGAATAACCACTTGTTGAATGACAACAGTCATATAATCATTGTAGCACCACAAAATAAAGAAGATTTTGGACAAGTTTTTTTATGCCAAGATTATATAGTCCTCTTTTGTAGTAGACAAAATGTGAAGGTAACTATTATTTTTCATTGAAAAAAATCCAAGAAAACCAAACTAAACTCACAAAGAAAAGAAAGAAAATGTGAACATATCCCCCAAAAAAAACAATTATGCCACAATGAATCATATATTTGTCATGATGGTTTTTAGTTCCTTGTAAGCAAAAGGAGACACATGTTAGTGACAATGGTGAAAAATTACATCAACATCAACAATGAAAAATGAATGGAATCAAAGTGCAAATAGTCATGCAAACACATGAAAACAATAGAAAGGCAAGCAACCGAAGCACCATGGAATGAAAATCAATGGAATAGTGGAATGAAAAAACAACATAACACAAAAGTTGAAAACAAAAAATGAAGGTAATGAAGGGGCATACTTGTGAAGAGCTAATCATGAATTGGGAGGCTTGGTTGTGAGTTGAAGGCAAAAATAATAGGCAAATTGGCCACCTCAAGGAATTAAATTCAATAAGATTTTAGGAAGGCCCTTATGTTAAACTTCTTTTTACTTAGTATTTAAAGATATGTTTGGTTTTGTGAAAGGAAACAATTTGATCATTAGAATGATGCATGATATTTAATGTGAATTTTCATAAAAGGAATTGCTGTTTCCATCTTTATAGTTGATATGATGTTGGGAATTTGATGACACAAAATTCTATGGCATAATGTACAAAGTTGATGGTTGTTAATAAACACATGTTATTTCGATTGATATGGTAATTAATCATTGTTTTGTTGGTGGAGAATTTAGAACTTCATGATTACATTCCAAATTACATAATCTTGATTCTCAAAACCCACTTTGGTCTTACAATTCCAACAACAAGCTATTTGTTAAGCCTTGACTTTGGTTTAAGCAAGAGGCCAAGGTCTAATTTCAATTTTAGCAAGTGGTTGGGTCTAGGCAAAGTTTTCCCCCACTCTTTTTTAAACCTACAAGATATGAAAGGACCCAAAACTTGCCCATAATATGAAATTAAATATCATTAATTTAAACCTATGGTGACAATAAGCATCTAATTTTGTAGTGATAGGGACTATAATTGCTTCTCCTTGAATTTAATAGATCCATTAGATTTTTTTTTTCTTGTCTTTAGTTTTTTTGTTCAAATTTACCTCATAGCATGATATTTTGCATCTTTTCATTAATAAATGTTATACTCTTGTGGACTGTAGAGGCAAAACCAACTCTTGGCATGTATGTTTGATGACTTCCATTTACAAATATATAATTCTCAACCTTTGAGGGGAACTTGTTTTTTGGCAAACATATTTCATGGCTTCCCTTTAAAATTATTTTAGTCGTGCATCTTGTACTTTCTAGTGAAATTGGGTGGGATGGCATCCTTACGTTCTTGAATTTTTTTCCTTTTAAAATGACATTAGTGAACAATTTACAAAATTCATGATTCAATTGACAAATCATACCACTCATTGCATGCAATTCTTATGCAATGGGCACACCTTCCTTACTTATAGAATAGTGGTGTACTTAATATTGAGCTAATGAAATATTATGTATTCATGGGTCTGAATTGGTTATTAGGAGTCAATTGGACTAAGTCCTTAAAGTACAATATTCAACAAAATATTTTAAAATAATTTACAAATCAATAGAACATTGTTTACATTCTTATCATTAAAAAGGATGTTGCATTATATTATTATCTATAAGTGCACATAAAATTCTCCCATAAAAATGTCATTTTCAAATCATTTCAAATTTATCCAAGTGTTCCCATAATACATTAGGAATATTATTGCACAAGTTCATAATTTTTTTTCAAGATCAACATAAGTTACCGCTTACATGAACAATGATATTAAATGATGGTTACATTTTGAGGTGGCTCATGATCCCCAAATTAAACCCTTGTATTAGTATCAAATCTATGATTCATTATTTGGTGAATAACTTTTTTCTTACTTGCAAAAAAATTGTAAAATAGAAAAAAAATTTAAAATTGCTAAAATAAAATGAAATTTGAAAATTTTCATAATGAGAACTAGTTTATATTGCATAACATTCATAATACCTTTATGGATATTGTAATGTTCTTAGCAAATTGTCCCACCATTCATGACCCAATATAATGGGTTTATAATGGAGGAAAAAATGTTTCCTATAATATTTTATTGGATTTTGCACCCCAATGTTGATTGATTTATTGATTTATTTATTCATAAACACGAATTTTGGCATATAGATTAATATTTTTCAAGATTTTTGGTTCAATGATGATGTCACTAGATTTTCATGCATTATGATACAGAACGTCCATGCATTATATTTCTTGATTTGTTTGCATTTTCCTTCATGTTTTTTTAATTCTTATGTCCCCACTTCAACTCACCTCTATAGACTTCAAAATGCAATGCATTGCATTAGAACGAGTGGAAGATTTATGTTATTGAAGATGGGTACGAATTTCAAGCAATGTTTTTTTGTGAAATGCATTTTCAAAACAGTCTTGTGTTAGATTTTGACATTTATGCAATGATATCCACTAAACATTTGCACTCACAATATCCCATTCTCCACCAAAGTTCAAAGTTGTATTATTGGGCAAAGGAAACATGTACAATTATGACAAATGGAAAACAAAAGATGGTAAACATGGTTAAAAATGTAGTTATAATGATTGAAGCTTATAACCTTTAGGTTTCCAAAACTTCCAACACTATGATGCTTGAAATGATAAAATTTTGACACTTTGGGCATTACAATTTTCAACAAATTAAAAATTACAAAAACAATTGTCAAATCTATTAAGGTATTATTAAACCTTTCCATTTTCCTATATATTTGGACATAATAGCTTCATGACAGGTTCTACAAATCCAAAATGCGTTTCAAGATCGATTGACCTTTCTCCTTTACATTATATATTAGTCATTATTAGAATTTGTCCCTATCATATTGTAAATTGTGTCAATTAAATAGTTGGGAGAGCACATTCAAAATCTTTGTTTTATGGCAATGGGAACATTTATATCAAAAGTAATGCACTAGGGGCTTCATTGGGAACCTTGTGGAACACACTAATTAAAGGTGTCATTGGGAATATGGTGGGAACATGGATATCAAAAGTAATACACTAGGGGGATCATTGGGAATCTTGAGGAATGCACTAAAGACATCATTTGGAATTTGGTGAGAACCTTGGTATTAAAAGAAAAGAAGGTAAATGTTCATCATTTATCTTTACCTTCAACTAAAATACATGTTGAATTTGTGGAATACATTAAAGGCATCATTGGCAATCTTGTGGAATGCACTAATGAAAGGCATCATTTGGAATTCGGTGGGAACATTGATATCAAAAACAAACAAGGTAAATGATGATACCCTAACCTAAGAAAACACATGGAACTTGTAAAATGCACTAGGGACATCATTAGGAATCTTGAGGAATGTAGTAAAAACATCATTAAGAATCTAGTGGGAACATTGATATCAAAAGCAAACAACATAAATGTTCATCATTTACTTTTGTTGTAACCTAATAAACATGTGGAATTTTGCAAAATGCACTAAGGACATCAATGGGTGAAAACACATTACGATGACCACCCTTTGGGGCACTTTTGGGTTCAGTATTATAGTACATACAATATAATTGTTCCAAAAGCATGGTACATTTAATTTTGCATAACAATTTTGATTTTTGGGCCCTACAATTTCCCAATTTATAAAATGAAATGAAATACTTTTTGTTTTTAATATTGTGAAATTCTTTCAAAAGTTTGAAATTGGATACACTCAAAACATGCACACCCTTGGAAAATAAAGTAGTACAATGTGATATCTCAAAGGGGATCACCATAATTTGCTATCACCTATCATTGAAAATCTTGTGGAATGCATTAAAGGCATCATTGGGGGAATATGGTGGGAACATTGATATAAAAAACAAACAACATAAATGTTTGTCATTTACCTTTACCATAAGACATGCATGAAATTTGTGAAATTCACTAAGGGCATCATTGGGAATTTGTGGAACACACTAAAGGCATCATTGGGAATTTGGTGGGAACATTAATATCAAAAACAAACAATCTAAATGTTTGTCATTTGCCTTTACCTTCTTCACCTTAATACACAAATGAAACTTGCAAAATGCACAAAAAACATCGTTGGGAATCTTGTGGAACACACTAAAGGCGTCATTGGGAATTCGGTGGGAACATGAATAT
>Ga0116228_10002047_pt1 | contig 17203 bp, 10 predicted proteins | sample S1TSphfallax_2_FD_89694 | JGI IMG/M metagenome (GOLD analysis project Ga0116228, IMG submission 89694) | Host-associated microbial communities from peat moss isolated from Minnesota, USA - S1T2_Fc - Sphagnum fallax MG | ecosystem: Host-associated > Plants > Peat moss > Unclassified | place... | reverse complement strand
TCGTCACCTACCGTGACGGCACACGCGAACGTCTCGACACCACGGCCGCCACGCAGGCGGTATCCGCGGCGTTGTCGCGTACGTCGTCGTTGTCGGCGCAGCTGCGTGCCGGCACGCCGGTAGGTGGCGCGCTACAGGTGCGCTACGGGCGCAAGCTGGCCACCGGCGCCGACCTGGTGCGCACATCGCGCCGGCTGTCGGCCGTCGATGCGCAGGCGCTCGTCAGCCAGATCGCGGCCGATCCCGCCGTGCGCCACGTCGAGGTGGACGCGGTCATGCAGAAGATCGACGACGTCCGCGCCACGGCCGACGTCACGCCGGTCGTGGTCAATGATCCGTACTACACGCGCTACCAGTGGCACCTGCGTCCGCCGTCAGGCGCCGCGGAGAAGATCGGCAACGACACCGCAACGTACGCGAACAAGGGCGGCAGCAATGTTGCCAATGCCTGGAATCTCGCCGACGGCACGGGCATCGTCGTGGCCGTGCTCGACACGGGCATCACCCAGCATCCGGATATCGACCTCTCGCTGGCCGGTGCCGGCTACGACTTCGTCACCGATGCCTTCATGTCCGGCCGCGCCACGGACGGACGCGTTCCCGGCGGCTGGGACACCGGTGACTGGACCACGGAAGACAAATACCTCGTCGCCAATGGCGGCTGCATCGATCCGTCGAAGGGCGACGTGCAGGAAGACTCCAGCTGGCACGGCACCCATGTGTCGGGAACCATCGCGGAGCTGACCAACAACGGTGTCGGCATGGCGGGCATCGCCTACAAGGCCAAAGTACTGCCGGTACGCGTGCTGGGCCATTGCGGCGGTTACACCTCGGACATTGCCGATGCGATCGTCTGGGCTTCGGGCGGTCACGTCGACGGCGTGCCCGACAACGCGCATCCGGCGCAGGTCATCAACCTCAGCCTGGGTGGCGAAGGTGCCTGCTCGGCGGATGCGGTCACTGCCGATGCCATTACCTCCGCCATCTCGCGTGGCACCACGGTGGTGGTGGCGGCCGGCAACGAAAACGACGACGCCACGAAATACTCGCCGGCTAGCTGCCCGGGTGCGATCACGGTGGCTTCCAACGGCATCGTCGGTAAGCGCTCCTATTACTCGAACTACGGTGCACCGGTTGCAATCTCGGCACCGGGCGGTGGCGTGTACGCCAATGACGGCGCGAGCGGTACCGTGGTGGATGCGGGCTTCGTCTGGTCGGCGATCAACGCCGGCACGCATGAGCCGGCGGGTCCCGGTTACGGCGGCATGGCAGGTACCTCGCAGGCTACGCCGCATGTGTCCGGTAGCGTCGCCCTGATTCTCTCGGCGGTGAAGGCGGCAAACCTGCCGACGCCCACGCCGGTGCAGATCCGCGCGTTGCTTACCTCCACCGCACATGCGTTCCCTGCCACGCCGGACAAGCCGGTGGGCGCTGGCATCCTCGATGCCTATGCCGCGGTCAACAAGGCGCTTGGCAATACGCCGGGCGGTCCGGACGCCACGGCACTCACCAATGGCGTGGCGCTCTCCGGCCAGGCCGCGCCGGCCAGCGGTTCGCTGAGCTATCGCATCGATGTTCCCGAAGGTGCGCGTTCGCTGGCGCTGCGCACGTTCGGTGGCAGCGGCGACGTCACGCTGTACGTGAAGAACGGCAGCCCTGCCAGTGCTTCTGCCTACGATTACCGTTCGGCGAAACCCGCCACCAACAGCGAAACGGTGACCCTGGCGCGACCTGCGGCGGGCACCTGGTACATCACGGTGGATGCGGGCGGCAAGCCGTTTACCAACGTCACCGTGCAGGCGAGTTTCACCGCGCCTTGAGCGACACCACCGTGCGCCCTCGTGGCGCACGGTCCAGGGACCGGTGCAGGGGGCACCGTGTCCGGGAGGTCTTGCACCGGCGAGGGGGCCTTCGCCGGTGGGCGTGCAGGGAGGGGTCCCGGCGCCGTATTAGGGAGGTAAACGTAATGACTTCACGAGCAAGAGCACAGGCCTTCGGCCTCGTGCTGACGGGCGTCTTCACCCTCGCGGGGGCCGCACACGCCGCCGACCAGGCCATCACGGCCGCACCGCAGACCGTCATGGTGCAGGGCGTGCAGGTGGCCATCGACCCGGCCACCGGCCGCCTGCGCGAGCCGACGGCTGCCGAGCGTGCCGCGCTTTCCAGGGCATTCGAGGTACAGCAGAGCAAGGTCTCCTCGCTTTCCGCGCAGCCGCGCACGGCAGCCGATGCCGTGTCCACCTTCCGCACGGTGAACCTCGCCAATGGCGTGCGTGCACAGGCCGTACGGGTGCCGCAGGAACTGATGAGCAGCGTCGTCGCCGAGCGCAACGCCGATGGTTCGGTCAGCATCCATCACGACGATCATGGCGTGCATGCCGCGCCGAAGGCTCCGGAGGTGACCCGATGATCCGCCGCGGCCTTCTGTATACCGCCCTTCTCACCGCCGGCCTGTTCGGCGCCGTGACGGCTGCCACGGCAGCGGAAATCAAGATCGTCAACCAGGATGCCGGCACCGGCAAGGGCCTGGACGATCCCACGCCCGCCTCACCGGTCGGCGGCAACCCGGGCACCACCGCCGGCCAGCAGGCACTGAACGTCTACCTGTTTGCCGCCGATATCTGGGGCGCGGTGTTGCAGAGCGACGTCACCATCGTCAACAACGCCACCTTCCAGAAGCTCTCCTGCGACGCCACCTCGGGCGTGCTCGGTTCTTCCGGCACCACGTACATTTTCTATTTCGACAACACCAGCACGCTGCCTCCGGGCGCCGTGCGCAACACCTGGTATCACTCCGCGCTGTTCGACGCCCTCACCAAGCAGGACGGCCAGCCGGGCGAAGCGGATATCCAGAGCCAGTTCAACGGTGCGCTGGGCACCACCGGATGCCTCGAAGGATCGAAGTGGTACTTCGGCCTCGACGGCAACACGCCGGCCGGATCGATCAACTTCCTCAACGTCGTGCTGCACGAAATGGCCCACGGCCTGGGCTTCTCGGGCTTCAACAGCCTTACCACCGGCTCGCCCTACAAGGGCAGCGATGGCGTGGCGCGTCCGGACATCTATTCCACCTTCGTCTACGACAACACGCTCAACAAGAAGTGGTACGACCTCACCGACGCACAGCGTGTGACATCCGCGCTCAACGACGGCCATCTCGTGTTCACTGGCGCCACCGTGAAGACGGAAGCACCGCTGGCGCTGACCGTGCCGAACGTTTTCCGTGTGTCCGCTCCGGCGGGTGCCGCGGGTGACTATGGTTACTCGCAGGCGTCCTTCGGCCCGGTCGCCACCGGTTCCAACTTCAGCGGTGCCGTCGTGCGTGCCGTGCCGAACGATGGCTGCACGGCCATCACCAACGGTGCGGATCTGGCCGGCAAGATCGCGCTGATCGATCGCGGCACCTGCGACTTCACCGTGAAGACGCTGGGTGCGCAGGCCGCAGGTGCCAAGGCCGTGCTCATCGCCAACAACCAGGCCGGCGCCATCACGCCGGGAGGCACGCCCGCACAGCCGGTGAACATCCCGGTGATTGCGGTGAGCCAGGTCGACGGCAATACGCTCAAGGCCAATCTCGCCGGCCTTACTGGTGCCGTGGGCCAGGGTTCGGGCCTGGCCGGTGCCGATGCACAGGGCAATGTGCAGCTGTATGCACCGACCACGCTCGCGCAGGGTTCGTCGTTCTCGCATTACGACACCCGCCTGACGCCGAACGCCATCATGGAATACGCGATCAACCAGGATCTGCGTGGCGAGATCGATGTCGACCTGACGCCTGCGCTGTTCCAGGACATCGGCTGGGGCCTGAATCGCGGTACGCAGAAGCTGCTCACCTGCGATACCGGCGTGCCGACCCTCGTGCCGGGCGGTGTGATCATCGGTGCCAACGTGATTTCCAACGCGAAGATCCTCGCGGCCGCCTCGGCGAACGTGGGTGCCTATCGCAGCGCGATCACGTCGTACGCGGCGAAGCTCGCCACCGATGGTCTCATCACGTCCGGGCAGGCATCGAGTCTCAACCTGTGCCTGTCGGATGCGGAGACGCAGAAGCAGTTCACCGCCTGGGGCAAGCCCACGGCACCTCCCGGTACGGCGCTTGGCAACAACAAGGCGCTGACCGGACAGGCGGGTGCGGCGGGTGCCACCAAGGCGTACACGCTCGATGTCCCTGCCGGTGCGAAGTCGCTCACCCTGCGCACCTTCGGTGGTTCGGGTGATGTGTCCATCTCGGTCACCGACCCGTCGGGCAAGGTCACCGCGCAGCCGAATCGTCCGGGCAATAGCGAGCCGTTTACGGCGACCAGCCCGGCGCAAGGTGTGTGGACGCTCACCGTGAAGGGTGAACAGGCCTACTCGGGCGTCAGCGTCCTGGGTGCCTGGACCAACTGACGCATGAGCAGGAAGAAGCCCCGCCACGGCGGGGCTTCTTCCTACGCGGCGTTGCGGCAAAGGGGGAGGGGAGAACTCACGTCTGGACGTCCGGACGGCCGTAGGCTGCCCGGTCGCCAGGGATTACGTCCGCCGCGTCGGCGACGGACTGGCGACGGCCCGCGCTGTGCGTGGTGCGCGCATCTATCCGCCCATGGGCGGACACTGGAGGAAGTTTGTCGTGAATACCATTTACAGCAAGGTCTGGAACAAGTCGCTGGGCATGCTCGTCGTTGCCTCGGAACTCGCCCGGGCGAATGGCAAGGGTGGCGCATCGCGTCGCCTGCGCGCGGCGATGGCCGCACTGCCCCTGGCTGCCGGCATGGTGCTGGCGCTGGGCAGCTCTCCCGCGCAGGCGGGCAATGTGTGCGGTGGTTATCTGCTGGGCCTGCAGGGCAGCGGCCCCGTGGCGCGTGGCGATGATGCCTTCGCCTGCGGCACGTCGTCGAAGGCGGCCGGCGATTACGCCACGGCGGTCGGCACGCAATCGAAGGCCAGCGGCGGTTACAGCGTGGCGTACGGCCAGGATGCGCAGGCCACCGGTGGATTCTCCACGGCACTGGGTCAGTCGACCCGCGCCACGGGCGTGGACAGCGTGGCGATAGGCCAGGATGCACTCGCCAGCGCGGCATCGAGTTCGGCACTGGGGCGTGGTGCGCGCGCTACGGCGAAGGATTCGGTAGCCATCGGCGATTCTTCTGTCGCCAACCGGGCAGGTACCGTATCCGTCGGGCGCAGCGGTGCCGAACGACAGGTAGTGAATGTCGCGGATGGCAGCCAGGCCACCGATGCGGTGAACAAGCGCCAGCTCGACAAGGTGTCGGGAACCGTGAGTGGCGTATCGAGCCGCGTCGATCAGCTTTCGACGACGGTCACGGGCGTGTCCGGGCGCGTGGATTCGCTCGCCAGCGCGGTGAGCGATGCGAGCCATTATGTCAGCGCGAATGGTGCGGGCGATGGCAGCGACGATGCGCAGGCCAATGGTAAATTCGCGACGGCCATCGGCTCGGGTGCTTATGCAGGCGCCAATGGTGCCGGCGCCTTCGGCAGCGGTGCCGTTGCCACCGGACAGCAGTCCACGGCAACGGGTTACGGTGCGGTTGCCACGGGACAGAACAGTGCGGCTTACGGTGCAGGCGCGCAGGCGAATGGTCCTGCGAGCGTCGCAGTCGGTGGCGTGGCCGTGGATGAGAGCGGCAATCCGTTGATCACCAACGGTGGCGTGCCGGTCGATACGGGCGCGACGAGTGCCGGCGTAGGCGGTACGGCCGTCGGTGCCAGCTCTCAGGCCAGCGGCTTCGCTGCATCGTCACTCGGTGTGGGCGCGTATGCCTCGGGCGCACAGGCGACGGCCGTAGGTGCCGTGGCGAATGCCACGGGTGATCTTTCCACTGCCGTGGGTACACAAGCCGTGGCCGCTGGTACGCAGTCACTCGCCGCAGGTGCGGGCGCTGCGGCATACAGCACCAACGCGACGGCGCTGGGAGCCGCGACCAGTGCGTCGGGTGCCGGAAGCATCGCGCTTGGCAGTGGTGCGGAAACCGGCTTCGCCTTGTTTGGCCTTGAAAGCGCGAACGCCATCGCCGTCGGCACGGGGAGCTGGGCGCTAGGTAATAACGCAACGGCACTCGGTGCGAATGCATGGGCCTTGGCCGACAACTCCGTGGCGCTTGGCGCAGGATCGCAGGCAAGCCGCGTCAACTCGGTGTCGGTAGGCGACAAGGGTAAGGAGCGACAGATCACCAACGTGGCGGCGGGCACCGAAAATACCGATGCGGTGAACAAGGGCCAGCTCGATGCAGTGGCTGGTAGCGTCAGCGATGCAAGCCATTACTTCAAGGCGAACGGCGCCGGTGACGGCAGCGATGATGCGCAGGCCAACGGCCAGTACGCCACGGCGTCCGGTTCAGGAGCCTATGCCGGCGCCAATGGCGCCAGCGCCTTTGGCAGTGGCGCCGTGGCGACAGGAGTCCAGTCGACGGCCACGGGTTACGGTGCGGTGGCATCGGGCCAGAACAGCGTTTCCTATGGTGCGGGTGCGCAGGCCAGTGGCGCCGACAGTGTGGCTACCGGTGCGAACGCGGAAGCGTCCGGAGAGCGTTCCACGGCGACCGGCGCAAGCAGTGCAGCCTTTGGTAACGACGCCACCGTGAACGGCCATGGTGCCATCGCGGACGGTACCGGCACCTCCAGCTTCGGTGCAGGCAGCTATGCCAGCGGCGACTATGCGACGGCGGTGGGCCAGGGTGCCGTCGCGCAGGGACAAGGGTCTTCCGCCATCGGCAGCGGTGCCAGCACGAATGCCAGCTACGCCACGGCGTCGGGTTACGGCAGTGTCGCTTCCGCACAGAACAGCTCGGCCTACGGCGCGGGTGCGCAGGCATCGTCCAATGGCGCAACCGCCATCGGTGGGCAGGCGCTGGACGAGAATGGCAATCCGCTCATCACGTATACGTCGACCGGCGAAGCGGTTGGCCCGGCCACCGCATCGGGACTGGACGCCACGGCGGTCGGTGCCAGTGCGCAGGCCGAAGGCAAATATGCCACGGCAGTCGGTACGGCGGCGTTTGCACAGGGTGAGCAGTCCACGGCCGGCGGCTTCCTTTCGCAGGCGTCGGGCAATGGCGCGACGGCCACGGGTGCGCAGTCGTTTGCCGACGGTGATCTCTCGGTTGCCACGGGCTACGGAGCATCGGCTTACAGCGCCGGTGCGACAGCGATCGGTGGCAATGCAAGCGCGGCTGGAGCGGGCAGTATCGCGATCGGCAACGGCGCCGAGACGGGCTTCGGTCTATTCGGCATCGAAAGCGCCAACGCGATCGCACTCGGTGCAGGCAGCTGGGCGCTGGGCGATAACGCCACCGCACTGGGTGCCAATGCATGGGCACTGGGCGACAACTCGGTGGCACTCGGTGCCGGTTCGCGCGCCGACCGCGACAACACGGTATCGGTGGGCGACAAGGGCGCGGAGCGCCAGGTGACGAATGTCGCCGCGGGCACTGAAGCCACGGATGCGGTCAACAAGGGCCAGCTTGATGCGGTGGCCGGCAGCGTCAGCGACGCAAGCCACTATTTCAAGGCGAACGGTGCGGGCGACGGCAGCGACGACGCGCAGGCCAGCGGGAAGTATGCGACCGCCTCCGGTTCCGGTGCCTACGCGGGTGCGGACGGCGCCAGTGCATTGGGCAGTGGTGCGGTGGCGACCGGACAGCAGTCCACGGCTACCGGCTACGGCTCGGTGGCCTCGGGTCAGAACAGCGCCGCGTATGGCGCGGGTGCGCAGGCCAATGGTCCTGGCAGCGTCGCGGTGGGTGGCGTTGCCGTGGACGAAAACGGCAATCCGTTGATCACCAACGGCGGCGTGCCGGTCGATACGGGAGCCACCAGTGCAGGCGTCGGTGGTACCGCTGTCGGCGCCAGTTCGCAGGCCAGCGGCTTTGCATCATCTTCGCTGGGCGTGGGTGCCTATGCATCCGGTGCACAGGCCACGGCCGTCGGTGCGGTTGCCAATGCCATCGGCGATCTTTCCACGGCGGTGGGTACGCAGAGTGCCGCGACGGGGGCGAGCAGTGTTGCCGTGGGCGAAAGCGCACAGGCCACGGGCGCCGAGAGTGTTGCCGTGGGTGGCAGCACGTTCTTCGGGTTCATTCCCGCACAGGCCACGGGCACGGGCGCTGCGGCCTTCGGTGCGGGCGCATGGGCCACGGCCGACTACGCCACGGCCCTGGGCTGGAACTCCTACGCCAATGCCGTGAACAGCACGGCGGTTGGCCAGTCCGCGACGGCGAAGGCCGCGAACAGCGTGGCACTTGGCGCAGGTTCGCAGGCGACGCGGGAGAACAGCGTGTCCGTGGGCGACAAGGGCAGCGAGCGCCAGGTGACCAACGTGGCGGCCGGTACCGAGAACACCGATGCGGTGAACAAGGGCCAGCTGGATGCGGTGGCCGGCAGCGTCAGCGACGCCAGCCATTACTTCAAGGCCAATGGCAACGGTGACGGTACGGACGATGCACAGGCCAGCGGGCAGTACGCTACCGCCACCGGTTCCGGTGCCTATGCCGGTGCCGAAGGCGCCACCGCGACGGGTAGCGGTGCCGTGGCGACGGGTAGCCATGCGACGGCGAGCGGTTATGGCGCGGTGGCAACGGGGCAGAACAGTGCGGCCTATGGTGCCGGTGCACAGGCAGATGGTCCGGGGAGCGTGGCCGTCGGCGGCAATGCGGTGGATGCCAAGGGCAATCCGCTGATCGTCGACGCCGATGGCAATCCGGTGACGACCGGCGCGACCAGCGCGGGTGTCGGCGGCACGGCCTTGGGTGCCAGCGCACAGGCAGGCGGCTTTGCCTCGACCTCGGTCGGCGTGGGCTCCTTTGCTTCCGGCGCGCAGTCCACGGCGCTGGGTTCGGTCGCCAGTGCTACGGGCGACTACGCCACGGCGGTGGGCACGTCTACCACGGCATCGGGCAACGGCTCGGTAGCAGTGGGCGGCCCGGCCAATCTCGGTGGCCTGCAGGTCTACACCGGCGCTACGGGCGAGAGCTCGGCGGCCTTCGGTGCGGGCGCGCAGGCCACGGCTGACTACGCCACTGCGGTAGGCGGCATCACGGGTGCGGAAGGTGTGGGCAGCACGGCCGTGGGCTACTTCGCCTACGCACCTGGCACCAACGCCACGGCGCTGGGTATCAACAGCTGGGCCTCGGGTGCGAGCAGTGTCGCCGTGGGTGACTACGCGACGGCCCGCGGCGCCAACAGCGTGGCCCTGGGCTCGAACTCCGTCGCCACACGCGACAACACGGTCTCCGTGGGCGACAAGGGCAGCGAGCGGCAGGTGACCAACGTCGCGGCCGGCACCCAGGGCACCGATGCGGCCAACGTCAACCAGCTCAATGCACTGTCGGATAGCGTGAGTGCGGCGAAGCACTACGTGGCGGCCACGGGTGCGGGCGACGGCTCCGACGATGCGAAGGCTTCCGGCGGATTCGCCACGGCCACCGGTGCAGGCAGCAGCGCGTCGGGTGACCTTTCCACCGCCATCGGTGCGCTGGCATCGGCCAGCAAGGAGTCGTCCACGGCCATCGGTGCCTCGGCGAATGCGGCCGGGGCCAGTGCCACGGCCATTGGTGACAGCGCACGGGCGCTGGCCGCCAACTCCGTGGCCCTGGGTGCCGGCTCCACCGCGACCCGTGCCAATACGGTGTCGGTCGGCAGTGCAGGCAACAACCGGCAGATCACGAATGTCGCTGCCGGTACCCAGACCACGGATGCCGTGAACCTCGGCCAGCTCAACACGGCCCTGTCCGGTGCCTTTGCCGGTTCGTCCAATGCGGCCGGCAATGCGGTGGCGATGGCGCTGGGCGGTGGCGCGACGATGGGCGCGAACGGCTTCGTGGGCCCGGTCTACCGGGTGCAGGGCAGCAGCTACCAGACGGTGGGCGATGCGGTGGGTGCGCTGGATGGCGCCCTGAGTTCGCTGACCAACCGGGTGGGCAGCCTGGAGTCGAAGGGTACGGGCAGCACGAGCCAGCCGGGTACGGGTACCGGCCCGATCCGTCGCAATGCGGTAGCGGCGCCGATGGCGGCCAGTGCTTCTGTTGCCGGTATCACGCCGGCTTCTGCCGAGGTCACCCCGTTTGCCGCTTCGGCGGCCAGCCAGGCGGCACCGGCTGCCGTGGCACCGCCGGCACCGGCCGCTGCCCAGGCCATTGTCCCGGGGACGGGCAATGGCACCGCTATCGGCACCGGCAGCTACGCCAAGGACACCACCGATCTTGCGATCGGCAACAACGCGAGCGTGGGTGCCGACAGCAGCACGGCGGTGGGCACGGGCGCCACGGTGACCGCCACGGCCACCAACAGCGTCGCGCTGGGTGCCGGTTCGGTGGCCGACCAGGCCAATACGGTTTCGGTGGGCAGTGCGAATGCCCAGCGCCGTATCACCAATGTGGCCGCCGGCACCGCGCCGAGCGACGCGGCGACGGTGAGCCAGGTAGACCAGGCCGTGGCCACGGCCCAGTCCTATGCAGACCAGGGCGATGCGCGGACCCTGCAGAGCGCCAAGGCCTATACCGACCAGAAGTTCGGCGACGTGGTCAGCGGTGGTGCCTTCGACGAGTACAAGCGGACGGTGGACCACCGTTTCAGCAACCTCAACGACCGCCTGAACAAGGTCGGTGCCATGGGCGCGGCCATGTCGCAGATGGCGTTCAGCACGCAGGGCGTCAACGGGGACAACCGCCTGGGCGTGGGCGTCGGCGGGTACAAGGGGCAGGGTGCGCTGTCGGTAGGCTACTCGCGATCCCTCTCGTCCAACGCCAGCCTCACCTTCGGCGCTGCGGTCAGCGGCGGCGAGACTTCGGGAGGCGTGGGCGTAGGCGTGGGCTGGTAATCGTGTAGGCGGCGGCCCTGTGGCCGCCGCCTTCCACGGCTTTTGTCCAGGACGGGCGCGGCTTTGACGGTTCCTGCGCCATCTTCAGGAACGTGATGGCCGCGGTCGCCCTCGACGCACGGTATGTGCTACCAATAGCGGCCCGCGTGGTCAGGAACGAAACACGCGACCCAACGCACTAACGGACCGTGAGGATGGCATGTCTGCGATGACCGAGCATAAGGACATGCTTACCGGGGAACCCGGTGAAGCCCAGGTATGCGCTTACCTGGTTACACATGGGAGGTTGAAGGATACCGATCTGGCGCGGGCGCGCCGTCTGCACGACGAAACGCCCGAAGGCACGCTCACCGCGCTCATGGCGCGACTGGGCCTGGTATCCGAGCGCGACCTCGCCGACGCGTGGGCCGACCTGCTCGGCCTGCCGCTGCTTGCCGCGAAAGACGCACCGGATCTTCCGCCCGCCGACACCGAACTTTCGGTGCGCTTCCTGAAGCAATACCACGTGGTTCCCGTGCGCGACGGCGACGACCGCATCGTCCTGCTGGTGGCCGATCCGGCCGACCCTTACCCCATCCAGGCCGTGCGTCTCTCCACGGGGCGCGACGTGCAGTTGCGCGTGGGCCTGCGTTCGGAAATCGACGACCTGATCGAGCGCTATTACGGGCAGGGCCGTTCGGCCATGGGCAGCATCGTGGAAAGCCTGGACGGCAATGCCGCCGTCGAGGACGACGTGGAACACCTGCGCGATCTCGCCTCCGAGGCGCCCGTGATCCGCCTGGTCAACCTGATCCTGCAACGCGCGGTCGAGCAGCGCGCATCCGACGTGCACATCGAGCCGTTCGAGAACCGCCTCAAGGTGCGCTATCGCATCGACGGCGTGCTCCATGAGGTAGAAGCGCCGCCGTCCAGCTCCACGGCGGCGGTGATTTCCCGCGTGAAGATCATGGCCCGCCTGAACATCGCCGAGCGCCGCCTGCCGCAGGACGGCCGCATCCAGCTGCGTGTGCAGGGCAAGGAGCTCGACCTTCGTGTTTCCACGGTGCCGACCAGCTTCGGTGAATCGGTGGTGATGCGTATCCTCGATCGCGAGTCGGTGGTGTTCGACTTCGAATCGCTGGGCTTCACCGACAACTTCCGCGACCGCTTCGTCGAAGTGCTGGACCGGCCGCACGGCATTCTGCTGGTCACCGGTCCCACCGGTTCGGGTAAAACCACCACGCTTTACACGGCCCTGTCGCAGATCAACACGCCCGACGTGAAGATCATCACCGTCGAAGATCCGGTGGAATACCAGATCGAGGGCATCAACCAGATCCAGGTCAAGCCACAGATCGGCCTCGATTTCACCGGCGCCCTGCGCTCGATCGTCCGACAGGATCCGGACGTCATCATGATCGGCGAAATGCGCGACCTGGAAACCTGCCGTATCGCGATCCAGTCCGCGCTCACCGGCCACCTGGTGTTGTCCACCCTGCACACGAACAGCGCGGCAGGTGGTATCACCCGCCTGCTCGACATGGGCGTGGAAGATTACCTGCTCGGTTCCACCGTCAACGGCATCCTGGCCCAGCGCCTCGTGCGCCGCCTCGATCCGGAAACGGCCGTCCCCTACGAGGCCATGCCCGAGGTGATCGAACAGTTCCAGCTCGACAAGTACACCGACGAGCGGCCCATCCGGCTGTGGAAGCCGGGCACCAGCGCCATCAATCCCACGGGTTACCGCGGTCGGCGCGCCATCATGGAATTCCTGGTGATGAGTGATCCGCTGCGCAGGCTCGTCATGCAGCGCGCGGATGCCGGCGAGATCGAACGTCAGGCGCGTGCCGAGGGCATGCGCACGATGTATGAGGACGGCCTGGCCAAGGCCGTGATGGGTATCACCACCATCGAGGAAGTCCTGCGCGTCACGCAGGACTCCTGACATGAGCCAGTTCCGCTATCGAGCGATCAGCGCCGTGGGCGAGGTGCTCACCGGACGCATGGAAGCCGCCTCCGTCGAGGATGTGGTCGCACGCCTGCAAGACCAGGGACACACGCCACTGGAGGCGGCACCGGCAGATGGCGAATCCTCCGGCGGCGGTCTTGCGGCGCTGTTCCGCAAGGGCCCGTTCACCGGTGACCAGCTGGCCCAGTTCACCCACCAGCTCGCCACGCTGCTGGGGGCCGGCCAGCCGCTGGATCGTGCGCTGGGTATTCTGCTCGACCTGCCGGAAGGCGAGCGTGCCAAGAATCTCGTCGAACGCATCCGCGACCGGGTGCGTGGCGGTACCACGCTTTCGACGGCGCTGGACGAAGAGAACGGCGTCTTCCCACGTCTGTACATCAGCCTGGTGCGCGCGGGCGAGGCCGGTGGTTCGCTGGACGACACCCTGCGTCGCCTGGCCGATTACCTGGAACGCTCGCAGGCGCTGCGCGGCAGCATCATCAATGCGCTGATCTACCCGGCCTTCCTCATGGTGGGCGTGCTCGGTTCGCTCGTGCTGCTGCTTGCCTACGTCGTGCCGCAGTTCGTGCCGATCTTCGCCGACATGCAGGTGCCGATTCCGCTCATCACCAAGGTCGTGCTCGCCATGGGTACGGTCATCGGCGACTGGTGGTGGGCGCTGGCGCTGGTGATCATCGTGTTCGGCGCCCTGTTCAACCTGCGTCTGCGCGATCCGGAGCGCAAGCTGGCTTTCCACAGCCGCCTGCTGACGATGCGGGTGGCGGGTCCGCTGTTGCTCAAGGTGGAAACCGCGCGTATCGCACGCACCCTGGGTACCCTGCTGAAGAACGGCGTGCCATTGCTTTCGTCGCTGTCCATTGCCCGCCAGGTCACCGGCAACCGCGCGCTCGACCAGGCGCTGGAACAGGCAGCCGACCGGGTGAAGGGCGGTACCGGCCTGGGTAGCGCACTTGGCCAGACAGAACGCTTTCCGCGCCTCGCTCTGCAGATGATCCAGGTAGGCGAGGAAGCCGGTGCCCTCGATACCATGCTTCTCAAGGTTGCCGACACGTTCGACGTGGAAGCCAAGCGTGCCATCGACCGCCTGCTGGCGGCGCTGGTACCGACGCTCACCATCGTCATGACCGTGATGGTGGCCTTCATCATGGCGGCGATCCTTCTGCCGCTGCTCAGCCTCACCAGCAATATCAACTGATCAAACCGTTCCAAGGAGAGCTTGCCCATGCGTACGACACGTACCCTCCGACACAGCCACGCCCGCGGCTTCACGCTGCTGGAAATGCTCGCCGTGATCGTGCTGATCGGCATCATCGGCGCCATCGTGGTCACCCAGGTCGGCAAGAACGTCGACAAGGGCAAGTACGGTGCGGGCAAGGCCCAGCTCACCACGCTCAGCCAGAAGGTCGAAAACTACGCCCTCGACAACGGCACGCCGCCGCACGAGCTGGCCGACCTGGTTTCCAAGCCGGCCGATGCATCCAACTGGCAGGGTCCCTACGCCAAGGAATCCGACCTGAAGGATCCGTGGGGCCACGCGTTCGGCTACCGCTACCCGGGTGAGCACGGCAACTTCGACCTCGTCTTCTACGGACAGGACGGCAAGGCCGGCGGCGACGGCTATTCCGCCGACGTCGGCAACTGGCAGTAACCCCCGGAGGCAGGACGCACGGCCATGCGTACGCGCGGTTTCACGCTGTTCGAGATGCTGGCCGTGATCCTGTTGATCGGGATCGCCGCGGCGGCTGTCTCGATCCCGATCAGCCAGGGGCTGGCGAGCGCGCGCGTGAATGCGGCCAGCGGCGAACTGGCCGCGGCCCTGCGCTGGACGCGTGCGCAGTCGATCGTGCGCGGGCAGAGCCTTGCCCTTGAAGTCGATACGTCGGCAGCAACCTATCGGCCGCCCGGCAAGAGTGATGTGCGCCTGCCCAGGGACATGCGCGTATCGATCACCAGCGCTCGCGAAGACCAGGCCAATGCCACCACCGGTCGCATCCGCTTCTTCCCTGACGGAAGCTCCACGGGTGGCCGCGTCACGCTCAAGCGTGGACAGCGCGAGTGGCACGTCAACGTGGCATGGCTCACCGGTGCGGTGAGTGTGGTGGATACCCGATGAGGGCCGGTTTCACGGCGCCGACGGGAATCCGGGGGAACGTATCGCGGCAGAAGGGCTTCAGCCTGCTGGAAGTGATCGCCGCCATCGCCGTTCTTGCCATTGCGTTTGCTGCGTTGATGCAGGTGGCCGGCAGTTCGCTGAGTCTCACGGCGCGAGCCAACGAGCGCACCCAGGCGGCATTGCGGGCACGAAGCCTGCTCGATGGCGCCTTCGTGCTCGATCCGGTGCAGGAAGGCGAAACGGAAGGCCGCTTCGACGACATGTATCGCTGGCGTCTCGATGTATCGCGCTACCAGCCGCCGGACATCAAGCCGGCAGCCGACGGCGCGGCCAGTCCCATCTATCGCCTCGACCTCGACGTGATCTGGGGCCGCGACGGTGACGAGCGCCATGCGCGTTTCTCCACGCTGCGCATGGGCTCGGCCGGGGGTGGCGGATGAAATCCGGCGAGCGGGGCTTCAGCCTGATGGAGGTGCTGGCAGCGCTGGCGCTTCTTTCTATCGTGCTGCTCGGCGTCTATTCCGGCATCAGCACCGCGACGCGCATCGTGCGCAGCGGTGACGATGCCATCCAGCGCATGGACGAAATCCGTTCGGCGCAGACTTTCATGCGCGACGAACTGGCCCAGGCGCTGGTCATTCCGTTCGGCGAAACCGATGATGGCGATCCTCTCATTTTTACCGGTGACGCACACACCATTCGTTTCGTGGCGCCCTTGCCCGGCTATCTCTCGCGCATGGGAGCGCAGCTCATCACGATGAAGCTGGTAGACGACGATGACGATCACAGTCAGCGCGGCCGTCAGCGCCTTGAAGTCACCCTTTCGTTGCTGCCGCCCGATGGCGACGATCCCAAGCCCCTGGGCGATCCCGAAATCCTGCTCCGGGGTATCGCAAAGGGCGGTTTCTCCTACCGTGGCCTCGACGAACAGAACCGGCCCACGGACTGGATCGATGAGTGGAAGGACAACCGCCGTACGCCGTCCATGGTCCGGGTGAAGCTCGACGTCGATGGTGGCGTGGTCTTCCCCGATTTCGTGGCACCCATCCGGATCGACCCCTCGGCGTCGCGCAATGGTTTCTTCTCGTCGCGCCCGCGCGGACAGGCACTGCGATGAACTGGCGCCGGCACAAGGGCGTGGCCCTGCTCATCGTCCTGTGGGGATGCACGCTGCTGGCGATCATGCTCGGTGGCTTCGCCGCGCTGGCACGCACGGAAGGCCTGCAGGCGCGCTACCAGTTCTCGCAGGCGCGGGCACACTACGCCGCCGAGGCGGGCCTGGTGCGTGCCGTGGCCGGGTTGCAGAGCCCCGACATCGATTCGCGCTGGATCGCCGATGGCCGCGTCTACGCTTTTGCCTTCGACGACGCGAAAGTCAGCATCACGATCACCGACGAAGACGGCAAGATCGATCTCAATGCCGCTTCCGACGACGTGCTCACCGGGCTGTTCAAGGCGGCGGGCAGCAACGACGACCAGGCCAAGCGCCTGTCGTCCGCCATCCAGGACTGGCGCCGGCCCGGCGACGCCGCCTCGCCCAACGGTGCGAAAAAAGCGCAATACGACGCGGCTGGCCTCGGGTATGGTCCGCGTAACGGTCCGTTCGCCACCGTGGAAGAGGGGCGCATGGTGCTTGGCATGGACCCGGCACTGTGGACGAAGATTGCACCCGTGCTCACGATCTGGTCGGGCCGCGAGCGGCCCAATACCGAGCATGCGCCGCCGCTGGCGCTGGCCGCCATTCCGGGCCTGGGGCCGGCCGGCGCGCAGGCGATCCTGTCGCAGCGCGCGCAGGCAAACGGGGCGGCGGTGTCCGGAGGCAACGGTGTCACGCACACGATACGTGCAGAAGCGATCCTTGAAGACGGAACGAGAAGTTCCCTTACATCAACGATCCGGTTACGTGGGATAAGATCGGGAAACCAGCCCTACGCAATACTGCGTTGGCGCGAAGGAGATGCAGAATGACCGCCCTGCAGGACGCTTCACAACTGCAGCTTGAACGCCTGCGCCGTGCGTGGCGAGGCAGCGCGTTGCCCGGCTTCTTCCGCTGGTGGGGAAGCGAACTGTCGGCACTGGTACCCGTGCGCTGGCGTCATGCCTTCGCCGGCGGCCAGCGCTGGTACGTCATCGAACGCAAGGACGACGCCTGGTCGCTGCGTCGCGTAGGCGATTCACTGCCCCTGGCCGCGGCGGACGATATCGACGGTGCCGAACACAGGCAGGCGGTGCTATCGCGTGCGCTTGCCGAGGCAGATCCTGCGGATCGACGCATCGCCCTTGTACTTCCGGCAGGCCAGGTACTGCGGCGGCGGCTCGTGCTGCCGGT
>Ga0116228_10002046_pt1 | contig 17208 bp, 18 predicted proteins | sample S1TSphfallax_2_FD_89694 | JGI IMG/M metagenome (GOLD analysis project Ga0116228, IMG submission 89694) | Host-associated microbial communities from peat moss isolated from Minnesota, USA - S1T2_Fc - Sphagnum fallax MG | ecosystem: Host-associated > Plants > Peat moss > Unclassified | place... | reverse complement strand
CGGAAGAGATCGCCGAGAAAATGGACATGCCGGTGGATAAGGTGCGCAAAGTGCTGAAGATCGCGAAAGAGCCGATCTCGCTCGAGACGCCGATCGGCGAAGAAGAAGATTCGCATCTGGGCGACTTCATCGAAGATCAGGAAGCGATCGCACCGGCCGAAGCGGCGAGCGTCATGCTGCTCAAAGAGAAGATGCAGGACGTGCTCAAGAACCTGACCGATCGCGAGCGCAAAGTGCTCGTGTTGCGGTTCGGTCTCGAAGATGGCCACCAGCGCACGCTCGAGGAAGTCGGCCAGGAGTTCGGCGTCACGCGCGAGCGCATCCGTCAAATCGAAGCGAAGGCGCTGCGCAAGCTCCGCCACCCGAGCCGCGGCAAAGCCCTCAAAGACTACTGGTCCAACGAGTAGCCCGTCGAGTAGCTGAAGCTAGACGACGGCGCCGAGGGGGAGGGTGGTGACGCGGGGGGCGTAGTCGTCCCACACGCGCGCCATGCGTTCGACGCCGATGCGTAGGACGTCGGGGTCGAGCACGAAGGGGATGCGCAGGCGGCGCGCGTGCCGCTCGGTCGAGGAGAACGCGGCGCCCGGTGCGAGCGTGACGCCCTCGCGGGCCGCGTCCTGCGCGAAGCTCGCCGAATCGCCGTAGGGGAGCTCGACCCAGAGCGACGAGCCGCCGCGCGGTTCGGTCCACGTCCACGACGGGAGCGAACGCGCGAGCGCGTCGGCGAGGGTATCGTAGCGAACGCGCAGCTGCTCGCGCCGTTCGGCGCGCACGCGGTTGCGCAGCGGCAAGAGCTCGGCGCACAGGGCTTGGCCGACGAGCGAGGTGCCGAGGTCGGCCACGATCTTCAGCGGCGCGAGGCGCGTGATCAGGTCGCCGCTGCCGCGCACCCAGCCGATCCGTAACCCGCCCCAGAAAAGTTTACAGGCGGAGCCGATCGAGAAGACCCCGGCTGCCGGATCGAGCGCCGCGATCGCCGGCGGCAGCGGCGCGTCGAGTAGCGAGATGTCGCACAGCGTCTCGTCCTCCACGATCGTCCAGCCCTCGGTGCGCGCGAGCGCCGCGAGCTTTTGGCGCCGGGCGAGCGAGAGCGCCGTGCCGGTCGGGTTGTTGAACGTGCTCGCGACGTAGACGGCGCGCGGCGCTTCGGCCGGCGGCACCCACTCGAGGTCGTCGACGCGGGCGCCGTCGCCGTCCACGGCGATCGCGCTGATGTCGGCGCCGGCGGCGCGGAACGCATCGAGCGAGGCCGGGTTCGTCGGATCTTCCATCGCGACGCGCGCCCCGCGGAAGAGCTGGGCCACGAGCGCGATCGCCTGCTGCGCACCGCTGGTCACGATGATCTGTTCGGGGTCGGTCGGCAGCCCGCGGCGCTCGTACAGCTGCGCGATCTGCTGGCGCAGCGAACTCAGGCCCAGCGGAAGATAGCCCGGCGTGCGCTCCGACATCGGACCGAGCTTTGCGGCGAGGCGTGCCGCGGCCGGGGCGATCTCACGCGATCCGGGCAGCGCCGCAATCGTGAATTCGACGGTCGGGCGCGGGCGCTCGCGGTTGTCGACGATCGAGAGCAAGTGGCCCGCCGAGAACGGATCGCGTGCGGTCGGCGCCGGCCCGGCGTAGGTGCCGCTGCCGCGCAACGTGTGGATCCGGCCGTCGGCCTTGAGCCGGTCGTACGCGGCGACCACCGTGCTGCGGCTGAGGGTGAGCGCCTGGGCAAGGTCGCGCTCCGAGGGCAGCCGCGTGCCCAGCGGAATCACGCCGCGCAGGATCGCCGCCTCCAGCGCGCCCGCCAATCGGGCCAGTAGCGGTCCATGGCCGCGCTTCCAGTCCGCCAATGCACCGGCCACATCGACGCTGCGCCGGCCGCTCGTCAGTCCACTCACGTATCGCCGATTGCACCACGCCAACCGGTGGGCGTCAATCCTCGTCGGGACCACAACCATCCGCGCGCGCATGTGGTCGAAGCAGAAGGTGAACACTGACGCATTGCATTTGCACGCCGACGTCCTGGTCATTGGGGGCGGTGCGGCCGGCCTGATGGCGGCGCGGGCCGCGAGCGCCGCCGGCGCCTCGGTCGTCCTCGTGGACAAGAGCATCATCGGCCGCGGTGGCGCGACGATCATGGCGCAGATGACCACGGCGGTCGCCCTCGGCGCGGCCGAGCCCGACTCGCCCGAACTCCACGCCGCCGATACGCTCGCGCTCGCGCGCGAACTCGGCGACCCGGCGCTGATCGAAGCGATCTGCGCTCGCGGCCCGGAGGTCATTCGCGAGGTGGAGACCTACGGCGCCACGTGGGCGCGCACGCCGGAGGGCGCGTACAGTCAGGTCTTCGCACCGGGCCACTCCGTCAAGCGCTGCGTCTATGTGGACGTGTTGCGGACCGGTGATGCGGTCTCGCAGGCGCTGCGCAGCACGGTCCGCCGCGATGCCGGCGTCACCCGGCTCTCGAACGTGATGCTCACCAAACTCGCCAAGGATGGCGAGCGCGTCACCGGCGCGCTCGGCTTCGCCGTCGAGGAACTGCGGCCGGTCGCGATCGCGGCGCGGACGACGATCGTCGCCACCGGCGGCTTGACCTATCTGTACGCGCGCAACAGCGCCTCCTCGAACATGACGGGTGACGGGTTCTTCCTCGCCGCCGAGGCCGGCGCGACGCTGCGCGACATGGAGATGGTGCAGTTCTTTCCGATCGCGCATCTCTATCCGCCGCTCGTGCAGCTCGATCCGATCATGTGGGATCCGTTCCGCTACAAACTCGGCGGCCGGCTCCTCAACGGCCGGGGCGAACCGTTTCTCGATGAGTCGGGCGCGAGCGAGGGAACCTACACCACGCCGCGCGACACGCTCACCTACGCGATCTTCCGCGAGGTGGAGGCCGGGCGCGGTTCGCCGCACGGCGGCGCGTATCTCGATTTTCGAATGATTCCGCGCGCTGCGCTCGAGGCCGGCTTCGGGCCGGTGATCGACATCCTCGCGCGCCAGGGCATCGACCTCACCCGTGACATGGTCGAGGTCTCGCCGATGGCGCATTTCATGCTCGGCGGCATCGTGGTCGATCCGCAGATGGAAACCGGCGTGCCCGGTTTGCTCGCCTGCGGCGAGGCGATCGGCGGCATGCACGGCGCGAACCGCCTCTCCGGCAACGCGATCACCGAAGCGCTCGTGACCGGCCGCATCGCCGGCGAAACGGCGGCGCGCGAACGCGGTGCGACGGCCGATCTCGCGGCGCCGCTGCGCGCCGAATGGGATGCCCTGCACGCCTTCTGGCACCCGCGCCGGGTCGAGCGCGACGAGGCGTCGATCGATGCGTACAAACGCCGGCTGCAAGCGGCGATGTGGGACGGCGCGGGGCCGCTGCGCACGGGGCCGCAGCTCGAGGCGGCGCGGGTGGAGATCGCCGCGCTGCAACGCGAAACGAGCGACATCGCGCTCGCGCCGCAGCGTGCGTTCGCGCTGAACCTGCAAGAGAAAGTCGAACTGCGCATCATGTTGGCCGTGGCCGAATCGATCGTGCTGCCGGCGATCGCGCGGCGCGAGACGCGCGGCGCGCACGTGCGGCTCGATTTTCCCGAGAGCGACGCGACGACGGTCGCGCGCTACCTCGATCGCGCGGACGGCGCGTGGACGATGCACGAGCGTGCGCTGGCGGCGGCGTCATGACGACCGAAACCACGCGCCTCGTGATCTCGCGCGGCGAATCGCGCGACGACCAAACGGTCGAGACGTACGACGTGCCCTACGTCGACGGCCTGACGCTGCTCGACGCCATCGTGTGGATCCGGCGCGAGCGCGATCCCTCGCTCGCCGTTCGCTTCTCGTGCAAGGCCAATGCGTGCAAGGAATGCTCGGCGGTGATCGACGGTAAGCCCGGGTATCTGTGCGCGCTGCGCGCGACGCCGGGCGCGACGACGCGCATCGAACCGCTGCGCAAGCCGCGCCTGATTCGCGATCTGGTCACGGAGCTGTATTGATCGACGGCGCTCCGCCGATGATCGCGCTGCGCGACGTGCGCATCGCCTACGGCGCCGGCATCCGCACGACCGTCGCCGTCGAGCGCGCGACGTTCGCGGTCGCGGCGGGTGAGTTCGTGGCGCTCGTCGGACCGAGCGGCTGCGGCAAGTCGACGTTGCTCAAGGCGATCGCGGGGCTCGTCCCCGTGACGAGCGGCGAGCTGATCGTCGACGGCACGGCGGTGCGCGGCGTGCCCGAACGCGTCGGCATGGTCTTTCAGAACGACGCGCTGCTGCCGTGGAAAACGGTGCGCGAGAACGTGCGCTTGCCGCTCGCGCTGCGCGGGCTCGGCCGGGAGGAAGCGGATGCGGAAGTGCGCCGGCTCCTCGCGATCGTGCAACTCGAGGGCTTCGAGTCGTTCTACCCGCGCGCGCTCTCGGGCGGCATGCGCAAGCGCGTCGCGCTCGCCCGCGCGCTCGCCTACGATCCGGCGACCTTTCTGATGGACGAGCCGTTCGGTCCGCTCGACGCGCTCACGCGCATGCGCATCGGCCGCGAGTTTCTCGCGATCTGGGAGCGCGTCGGCAAGAGCGTCGTGTTCGTCACCCACGACGTGGAAGAAGCGATCGCGCTCGCCGATCGCGTGCTCGTGATGAGCGCCCGCCCCGGGCGCATCAAAGCGGAATACGCGATCGATCTCCCGCGGCCGCGCGATTACGAAGAGATTCGTTTCGCGCCGCGCTTTCACGAACTCCAGCGCGAGATCTGGCACGCGCTCACCGGCGAGACGGCGCTGAGTGAGACGGTGGACGCATCGTGACGGCCGCGCCGCAATCGAAGGCCTCGCTCTGGATCGGCCGGCTCGTGGTCGGCGTCGTGCTCCTCGGCGCGTGGGAGTTCACCTCGGGGCGGTTCTACAACGACTTCTGGATCAGCCGGCCCTCGGCGATCCTCGCGCGCGTCGGCGATCTCGCGGCGAGCGGCGACCTGTGGTTCAACCTGCAGACGACGCTCGAGGAGACGCTGCTGGGCCTCGCGATCGGCATCGTCGGCGGCACCGCGTTCGGCGTCGCGCTCGCGTCGTCGGGCCGCTTCTCGGGCTGGATCTATCCGTATGTCATGGCGCTCTATAGCTTACCGAAGGTCGCGCTTGCGCCGCTCTTCGTCGTCTGGTTCGGCATCGCGTTACCCTCGAAGGTCGCGATGGTGACCTCGCTCGTGATCTTCGTCGCCTTCTACAACGCGTACGAGGGCGTGCGCAACATCGATCCCGACCTGCTCGACATGATGAAGACGTATCGCGCGAACCGCGCCGCGACGCTGAGCTGGGTCGTGCTGCCGTCGATCGCGGTGTGGGTGCTCACCAGCATCCGTCTGGGCATCGGCCTCGCGCTGATCGGCTCGGTGATCGCGGAATTGGTGGGCGCAAACCGCGGAATCGGCTACTACATCACGAAGTCCGCCGGGACGCTCGATACGACCGGCATCTTCGCCGGACTCTTCGTGATCATGATCGTCGCGATCGCGCTCGAAGCGATCGTGTCCGCCGGCGAGCGCCGGCTCCTTCGCTACCGCTGACGACGAGGAACGCCATGTCCCAGAACTTGCGCACGTTCATGCACGACGTACTCGAACGGTTTCCGGGATCGATCAAGGTGATCGATCGGCCGGTCGATCGCCGCTTCGGCATCACCGCGTACGCGGCGAAGCTCGCGCAGACGGGCCAACATCTCGGCCTGTACTTCCGCGACGTGGAGGGCTCGCGCTTTCCCGTCGTGACCAACCTCATGTCGAGCTACGATCGCATGGCGCTCGCGATGGACTGCGGCATCGATGAGTTGCCGCAAGTCTACGGCAGCCGCGTGAAACGGCCGATCCCGCCGGTGACCGTGCCGCGCGATCGCGCGCCGGTCAAGGACGTGGTGATCCGCGAGGCCGACATCGATCTTTCGGCGTTGCCGATTCCGTGGCACAACGCGCTCGACGGCGGTCCGTATCTCACCGCCGCTTCGACGATCATGCGCGATCCGGAAACGGGTGCGACCAATGTCGGAATCTATCGTCATCACGTGTTCGGTCAACGCGAGATGGGCGTATGGTTCTTCGGCAGCCATCACGGCGGCCACATCGTCGAGGCGTACGAACGTCGCGGCGAACGCGCGCCGTTCGCGATCGCGATCGGGCACCATCCGGCCTTCCTGATGGGCGCAGCCGCGCGCCTGCCGGGGATCGGCGGCGAGTTCGACGCCGCGGGCGCGCTGCTCGGCGAAGCGCTGGAACTGGTCGAAGCGGAGACCTCCGACCTGCTCGTGCCGGCGCAAGCAGAATTCATCATCGAAGGCTACATCGCACCGGGACAACTGCGGCGCGAAGGTCCGTTCGGCGAGTGGCCGGGGCACTATCTCAACGAAGAAGACGTGCCGATCATGACGGTCACCGCGATCACGCATCGCCGCGACGCGATTTTCCAGGACATCATCGGCGCCGGCCGCGAGCACCTGTTGATGGGCGGCATCCCGCGCGCGGGCAGCATCTACCGCAGCGTCAAGGAAGTCGTGCCGACCGTCGTCGCCGTCAACGTGCCGCCGCACAGCCGTATGCATTGCTACGTCTCGATCAAACGGCGGCGCAACGTCGACGCGAAACGCGCGGCGTTCGCGGCGCTCAATACGGAGCCGGAGAATCTGCGCGCGGTGATCGTCGTCGACGACGACATCAACGTGTACGACGACGGCGACGTGCTGTGGGCCGTCGGGACGCGCTTCGACGCGACGCGCGATCTGACGATCGTGCAAGGGTGGAGCGGGCCCGGCGGCCTCTTGCCGACGAACTTCGAGTACCACGCCGACGGCACGCGAACGGCGCGCGCTTCCAGCGCCATCATCATCGACGCCACGAAACCCGCGCCGCCGACGCCGTATCCGCCGCGCGTCAAAGTGCCCGACGACGCGGTGAACGCGGTCGATCTGACGACGATGACGGATCTCACGGCCGACAACGCGCTCTTCGCGCACGAGAGCGGACTGGTCAGTCGTTAGCGCGCATCACGCCGTACCCGAACGGCGCGATGCGAGGCGGTATTAGGAGGCTTTTTTCTCCGCCGCCGCTGCGTCGGCCGCAGCCTTCTTGCCCTGTTCGATCAGGGCTTTGACCTTCTGGCCGCCCTTCTGACCGATCTCTTCGTAGAACGACGGGCCGTAACGATCGCGAGTCGCCTCGCCGCCCTTCTTGCCGCCCTTTTTACCGATGGCTTCGTAAAACGCGTGGCCGTGAGCTTTTTTCGTAGCCTGACCACCCTTGCGGCCGATCATCTCGTAAAACTCGGGACCATACTTTTTCTTGACGGTCTCGCCGCCTTTTTGACCGGCCTCGCGGACGCTCATGCCGGGTTTACGTTCTGGGGTGGTGGACATGACTTGGAAACCTCATGGGATAGCTTCGAACCTACTCGACTAACGTAAGCAGACATCCGAAAGTTGTGCGTTCTTCGTCAAGTTTGACTGCTTGGGTCAGACTTTACGCGCGGTTCGCGAAGTTTGTAGGCTCCGGCGCTCCGCGCTCGAACGTGGTGGAGCCTATGGCCTGGCGGGTGCTGGTCGCTGACGACGACCCCGAGATCTGCACGCTCATCAAGACGATCCTCCGGAGTGCGTCGTTTGAGGTGCAGACATGCGCGGATGCAGAGAGCGCTTTGATCCACTTGCAGCGCGACAAAGCGTACGACATCTTGATCAGCGACTTTATGTTACCCGGGATTTCTGGGATCGAACTGATTACGATGGTCCGGGCCAGTCCGCAAACCGCCAAGATTCCGATTTTGATGATCAGCGGACACAGCAATTACGCGATGGACGCACGCGCGAAGAGCGCCGGGGCCGATCATTTCCTCAACAAACCGTTCACGCTCTCGCAACTCCGTTCGACCGTAACGGCGCTGGCGTCGAAATATCGACCATTGACCGCCGCCGAAGAAGCCGCAATTGCGGCGAAATCGGCACCGAAGCCGGCGGAAGCAGCCGCGGTCGACGCAATGCCGAGCTCGGTCATTCGCGTGACCTCGGCATCACCTCTGACGGATCCGCAGTCGAAGCCGGGCACCACGCGCTGATCGTCGCGTGAATCGACCGTGACGCCCGAGGCGCTGATCAAGGTTGCCGTCGTCGCGCTCTCGCTGGGCCTCGACGTGTTCGCCGTGAGCGTCGGCGTCGGCATGCGCGGCGTGCCGGTGGCCCTGCGCTGGCGGATCGGCCTGGCCTTCACCACCGCCGAAGTCTCGATGACGCTCATCGGCGCCGGCCTCGGCGCCGTCGCCGGTCGCCTCGTCGGCAGCGTCGCCGGCTATCTCGGCTTCGCCGCGCTCGCCGGCGTCGGCATCTACATGCTCGTGGAGTCCGCACGCGAGAGCGAGAGCGGTGGAATCGACTTCTCGCGCGGCTGGGGGCTGTTCCTCGGAGCGGTCTCGATCAGCCTGGATTCGCTCGGCATCGGCTTCTCGATCCTCTACATCGGGGCGCCGCTGATCGTCTCGCTGGTGACGATCGCGTTCGTCGCCGCGTCTTCGACCACGCTCGGCCTCACGATCGGCCGCGTGCTGGGGGCGCGGGTCGAAGAATCCGCCGAACGATGGGCCGGCATCATCTTGATCCTGACCGGCCTCGGCTTCGCCGCCCTGAAGCTCTCCGGCCGGGGCTAGCATCCCTCGACCGGGGGGAATCGGTTTCCGCGATGCGGGACGAGGGCCGTCGACCGGCGCGCCGAACGTGCGTCGATTCTCGCGAGTCGGAGGTTCCCGCTGCTCACGTACGTCGTGCGTCGGACGTTGCAGAACGTTCCGCTGCTGCTGTTGATCTCGATGATCATTTTCGGAATCCTCAGCCAAGCACCGGGCGGTCCGCTGACGCCCTATCTGCAAAATCCGCACATCACCGAGGCCGACATCGCGCGGCTCAAACACAACCTGGGCCTCGATCAGCCCGTGCCGATCCAGTATCTGCATTGGCTCGGCCGCGTGGTCACGGGCGATTTCGGCTATTCCACGTCCAACTCCGAATCGGTGACCGACGCGATCCTCGAGCGGATGCCGGCGACGCTGGAATTGATGTCGACGGCGCTCGGCATCTCGATCGTGCTCGGCGTGCTCTTCGGGATTCTCTCGGCCGTGCGCCAGTACTCGTGGGTCGACTACACGATCACGACGCTCGCGTTCTTCGGGCAATCGATGCCCGTGTTCTGGTTCGCCTTGATGCTGCAGCTCGCGTTCGCGGTCACCGGCATCACGGCGTTCGGCTACCACATCGCGCTGCCGTCGTCGGGCATCTCCTCGAGCGACACGTTCGATCTGGGCGACCGCATCGAGCACCTCATCTTGCCGACCATCGTGCTCTCGCTCGCGTATCTCGCGAGCTTCAGCCGCTTCATGCGTTCCTCGATGCTCGAGGTCATCCACACCGACTACATGCGCACCGCCTCGGCCAAGGGACTCTCGCGCGTGAAGGTCATCATGAAGCACGGCTTTCGCAACGCGCTGATTCCGCTCGTCACGATCATTGCGCTGACGCTGCCCGACCTCGTCGGCGGCGCGGTGGTTACCGAGACGCTCTTCGCGTGGCCCGGCATGGGCCGCCTGTTCATCAACGCGCTCGGCCAGTTCGACTTCGCGGTGCTGATGGGCGTGCTCGTGCTCGGCGCGTTCTTCGTCGTGTTCTGCAATCTGCTCGCCGACATCGCCTATGCGTGGCTCGACCCGCGCGTGAAGTACAGCTGATGATCGAGGGGGAACCGGCGCTCATCGACGTCCGCCAGACACCGGGGCTTTCGGAGGAAGCGGGTACGGAGGTGAGCCGCAATACCACGTGGCGCCGCTTCCGGAAAAATCGCGTCGCGTTCGTCGGCGCGGTGATCCTGTTGCTGATGGTGCTCTTCGCCGCGGTCGGCCCGCTCGTGTACCCGGTCGATCCGAACGCGATCGATCAGGTGCATTGGACGGGCTATCCGCTCGCGCCCGGCGTCGCCGGACACGTGCTCGGCACCGACGAGAACGGTCGCGACCTGCTCGCGCGTCTCATGGCCGGCGCGCAGATCTCGCTCACCGTCGCCGTCTCCGCGGTCGTGCTCTCGGTCGTGATCGGAACGGTGCTCGGTGCGATCTCGGGTTTCTACGGCGGCTGGATCGACTTCTGGATCATGCGCGCGACCGACGTCGTGCTCTGCATCCCGCTGCTGCCGTTGTTGCTCGTGCTCACCGCGATCGTGTCGGCGACGTCGAACAAAGCCAGCCTCAGTTTCGTGGTCATCGTCGTGCTGATCGGCGCGCTCTCGTGGCCCGGCATCGCGCGGCTCGTGCGCGCATCGTTCTTGAGCCTGCGCGAACGCGAATTCGCCGAGGCCGCGCGTGCGATCGGCGACAGCGACGCGCGCATCATCTTCCGCCACTTGCTGCCGAACGCGGTCGCGCCGATCATCGTCTCGGCAACGCTCGGCATCGCGGGCGTCATCCTGCTCGAATCGACGCTGTCGTTTCTCGGCTTCGGCATCCAGCCGCCGCAGGCGTCGTGGGGCAACATGCTGGCCAACGCGCAGTCGACGATCACGATCGCACCGTGGGTGGCAATTTTTCCGGGACTCTGCATCCTCATCGTGTCGCTCGCGATTAATTACCTAGGTGACGGCCTCCGCGACGCCCTCGACCCCAACCAGCGCTGACCCGAACTTCGTCAAGCTCGACGTCCGCGCGATCTCGCTGCTCGGACTCGGGCACGTCTCCGACGACATCAATCAGAGCTTTCTGCCGGCGCTCTTGCCGCTGCTGGTGGTGTCGTTTCACCTGTCGTTCAAAGCGGCCGGCATCCTCGTGTTCGCCCAAGCCGTCAGCTCGTCGTTCGTGCAACCGGCGATCGGCTATCTGGCCGACGCGCGGCCGATGCCGTGGCTCGCGGGCGTCGGGCTCTTGCTGGCCGGCGGCGGCATCGCGGCGATCGGCTTCATGCCGAGCTATGCGCTGATCTTCGCGTGCGCGCTGATCAGCGGCCTCGGCGTCGCGATGTTCCATCCCGAGGCCGCGAGGTTCGCCAACCTCGCGAGCGGAACGAAGAAGGCGTCGGGCATGCGCTGGTTCGCGGTCGGCGGCAACGTCGGCTTTGCGATCGGACCGGCCGTCGCCACCGTTGCGCTGCTCGCGTTCGGCATTCACGGCACGTTCGTCGTCGCGATTCCGGTCGCGATCATGGGCACGTTGCTGATCCTCTCCACCAAGCGTTTCCGCTCGTTCTTGCCGCGGTTGAAGAAGGGCGCGAAGGCGCCCGCGCACGTGCCCGACGACTGGTCGGCGTTCGGCCGGCTCACCGCGTTCGTCATGGTCCGTTCGACCGCGTATCTCGGTCTCGTGTCGTTCATACCGCTCTACTTCGTGCACGTGGTGCACGTGTCGCCCGCGATCGGCGACTCGGTGCTCACCGCGTACTTGCTGGCCGGCATCGCGGGCACGATCGTCGGCGGGCCGCTCGCCGACCGTCATGGCCGCCGCCCGGTCATCTTCGTGTCGATGGCGGCGACGCTCGTGTGCGTTGCGTTGCTCGCGCTGACGACGAACGGCACCGGCGTGCTCCCCCTCGTGGCCGGCTTCGTCTTCGCGCTCGCGCTCGGTTTCTTCATCGCCGGATCGCAAGCACCGACGATCGTGCTCGCGCAAGACTACCTGCCGAACCGGCTCGGCATGGCCTCCGGCGTCACGCTCGGCCTCGCGGTCTCGGTCGGCGGCATGTTCTCGCCGGTGCTCGGCGCGATCGGTGACCGCTTCGGCCTGCACGCCTCGATGCTCGCGATCGTCGCGTTGACCGCGATCTCGCTCGCGATCGGGCTCACGATGCCGGCCACGGAAGCGCGCCGCGCGCTGCTGCTGGGCCGGCGCGCCGCGCCCGTGACCTAGCATCCCGAGCGCTCCCCGAAACCTTCCCGGCGCCCGACCGTACGTGCTCGCATGAGCGAGCAGCGCGAGCGACGATCGCCGTGGTGGTACCGCCAACGCGGGACCATGTTCGGCGTGATCTACGGCCTTGGGTTCTTTTTCGGCTACCTTACGTTCGGGGGTGCGGCGCCGAAGCCGGTGCTCGAACTCTGGGGCGATCGTGCGGGTATCGCGATCGTGTGGGGGGCCGTCGCGTGCGCGTTCGCGGCCTGGCTCTGGCGCGCGTCCGGCACGGCTTTGCTGCACCGCGACGTCGTGTTCGCGCGCGACGTGCAGCGCGACCGGCTGATCGTCGCGGGCGTCTTCCGCCACGTGCGCAATCCGCTCTACCTCGGCAACCTGTTCATGGCGCTCGCGATCGCGGTGCTCGCGCCGCCGCTCGGCTTCGCGATCATCACCGTCGGCAACGTCGTCTTCTGCGCGATGCTGGCGGCGGAAGAATCGCGGCTGCTCGCCGCCGACTACGGTCCGGTGTACGAAGCGTTCCGGCGGGCCGTCCCGGCGTTCGTGCCGCGCTTGACGCCGGCAGACGTGCCGGGCAGCGTTGCCGCTCGCCCCGATTGGGGTCAGGGACTGCTCGGCGAGGGTTTCTGCCTCGGGCTCGCGGTCGCGCTCGTTCCGCTGGCCCTCGAAGGCGCGGCCGGACTGCCCGCGTTCTATGTCATCTGGATAGCGTCGCTCGTGGTGTGGGCGGCGGCGGGCTGGCTGGCAGGGCGCCGGCGCACGAGCGGCAGAGCCCGCTGAAGGTGATCGATTCGGTGCGGATCCGCACGCCGTGGCTCGATTCGAGCGCGGCGAGCGCGGCCGGATCGCAGGCGTAGTCGACGTCGGCCACGTCGCCGCAGCCGGTACAGCGGAAGTGGGCGTGCGGGCTCGTCGCCGGTTCGTACATCGCGGACCCCTCGCCCGAGATATCCAATTTCAAGACCAGGCCGAGTTCGTGCAGCCGGGCCAATCCGCGGTGGACCGTGGTGAAACCGATGCCCGGGCGCCGCTCGCGGGCGCGCTGATAAATGTCGATCGCCGAAGCGTGGCGACCGGCGCCGTATGCTTCGACGACGTCCAACACCAGGCGGTAATTTGCGGGCATCTTGGGGCTTGACTCGGGCATGGCGCGGGGAGTACGCTCCTTAGCGTGGGTTGAAAATGATTTTCATTTTCAGTCCATACAGCGAATAGTACAACAATGTTCTCAGGAGGACAAGCCGAGTGTCTGCAAAGGTCGGGCAACCCGCGCCCACGTTTAAACTTCCGAGCACCAAGGGCGCGACGAGCGCGAAGAATCTTGGCGCCGAGATCAGCCTGTCGGATTACAAGGGCAAATGGCTGATTTTCTTCTTCTATCCGCTGGACTTCACGTTCGTCTGCCCGACGGAAATCCGCGCCCTCTCGGATCGCCTCGAAGAGATCAACGACCTCGACACCGAGGTGCTGGGCTGCTCGACGGACTCGATCCACAGCCACTTCGCCTGGCTGAACACGCCGGTCGAGAAGAACGGCATCCAGGGCGTGAAATATCCGCTCGTTGCCGATTTCACCAAGGAAACCGCCCGTGCGTACGGCGTGCTCGAGGAAGCGGCGGGCATCGCCCAGCGCGGCCTCTTCATCATCGATCCCGACGGCGTGCTGCGCTACTCGGTCGTCACCGCGGATAACGTCGGCCGCAGCGTCGACGAGACCCTGCGCGTGCTCCAGGCCCTCCAGACGGGCGGGCTTTGCCCGGCCGAGTGGGAGCCCGGGAAAGCGCTGCTTTCGGTCAACTAATGCCGCTCCGGACGAAGTCGCCGCTGCCGTCGCTCGACGGCGCGGCGGCGTGGGTCAACGGCCCCGCACCGACCGCCGAGGATCTCGACGGTCACCCCGTGCTCGTGCACTTCTGGTCGCTCAGCTGCTACATCTGCCACAACGTGGCCGACGTGGTCGCCGGCTGGCGCGAGAAGTACGGCCCGCAAGGGCTCAAGGTCATCGCCGTCCACCAGCCCCGCTCGGCGGACGAACTGGACGTGGCCAAGGTGACCGAAGACGCCCACGGTGAGATGGGGATCACCCAGCCGTTGGCGGTCGACAGCACGCACGCGATCGTGAAGCAGTTCCAGAACGAGTTCGTGCCGGCGTACTACGTGTTCGACCGCAATCACGAGCTGGTTCACCGGCAAGCCGGTGATCGCGGCTTCGAACGGCTCGAGCAGAAGATCGAAGAGGTCCTCGCGCCCGCCGGAGCTCCCGCACCGTAAAGGGCGGAAGCAAGGCTTGAAAGGTCAATCACGATGCGCTAAGGTATCGTGGTTGACCTCATGTGCGCAGGTGGCGGAATTGGTAGACGCACTAGCTTGAGGTGCTAGCGCTCGCAAGGGCGTGCTGGTTCGAGTCCAGTCCCGCGCATAAGAACAACTCTCGGTTCTCGGGTCAGTACGTGGACTGCACCTGCAGATAGAAGCCCTGCTGGTTTGCCGCGTTGAGCGGCAACACCGGGCCCACTTGACCCAGGTTGAGGTATGCGGCCGTTAGCGCAAAGCGCTTGTTCGGCAGGTAGCTCGTGAAGATGTCGAACTTCGATTGTTCGCGGATGCCGTAGACCGCAGCGCTGATGTTGTTGGGTGCGAAGCGGTACTCGCCGCCGAAGACGACCTGCGGCGTGAGGTACGCTCCCAGAGAAAACTCCGGCTCGAACGCGTAGGCGTTGTGGCCGTTGGCGCCGCCGCCGAAGCCGAGTAACCCGAATTGATTCGCGCGCGTCGCGCGCAAGGTCGCATCCGCTACCACCGTCGTGCCGGCGATCTTGGTCACCTCGGTCACCGCGAGGTAGTAGTCGATGCCCGATGTACTGCTGATCGCGTTGTCGGCCCTGAGCGTATCGACGATCGGACCGCTGACGTTCTTCACTTGCACGCCGATCGCGATGGCCGGCCGACTCCGCGCCGCATCGGACTCGACCAGCGCGAACTTCGCGCCGATGACCGACTGCGCGAGGTGCTCGGAGAGCCCGAGCGCGTTACCGGCATTCGGATAGGCAAGCCACTGATCGCCGAAACTCAGCTCGAGCCGTTTCAGCACCGTCCCACTCACTCCGGCGGCTTGTAAGAGCACGTCCTGCGTGCTGACATACCAGTACGATAGCTGCGGCGAGTCGGGGGCCTCGATCGCCCACGGCGTGAGGCCACCGCCGGCCGCGCCCTCAACCTCCGTCGGCGCTGCGTCGGCACGCGCGCCGACGAGCGAACACGCTGCTAGGCAAAGAGACGCAGCGAGAATGACTCGTCGAACGACGGCGCGCACTACGTTCGCACGGCCGGCTTGACGCTCGGTGCTTCGCCGCGTTGAGCTGCCTGTGTATCGGAGCGGATCGTCGGCACCTTGGCGTAGTCGATGACGACGCGCCCGGCGACCGCGCCACGTTTGAGCCGATCGAACACATCGTTGATGGACGCGAGCGGCGCGAGCTCGACATCGGCACGCACCTTGCCTTCATCCGCGATCGCCAGCGTCTCCGCCATGTCTTCGCGGTTGCCGACGAACGAGCCGCGGATCGTGACGCAGTCGGCGACGACGCCGAACAGCGGCACCGGAAAGTCGCCCGGCGGCAAGCCGACGAGGACGCAGGTGCCACGCTTGCGCGTCATCTCGATGCCTTGTTTGAAGGCCGGTAGCGAGGGCGCCGTGATCAGCACGCCGTGAGCCCCGCCATCGGTGGCCTTCTTCACGTCGGCTGCCGGCGTCAGCGACGTTTTCGCGTTCACGCCCACATCCGCGCCGAGCTTTTTCGCGAGCGCGAGTTTCTCGTCGTCGACATCGACCGCGCAGACAGATAGTCCCATGAACTTCGCATACTGGATCGCGAGGTGACCCAAGCCACCGCAGCCCGAGATCGCGATCCACTGGCCCGCGATCGCTTCGGTCTGCTTGATGCCTTTGTAGGTGGTGATGCCGGCGCAGATGAGCGGTGCGGCTTCGGCGGCCGTGAGGCCGTCCGGAATGCGCGCGACGTAGTTCGGATCGGCGAGCAGATACTCGGCGAAACCGCCGTTCTGCGTGTAGCCGCCGAATTGCGCGTCCGCACAGATCGGCTCCCACGCCGTCAAGCAGTATTCGCAGTGGCCGCACGCGGAGTAGAGCCACGGCACACCCACGCGGTCGCCCTCCTTCACGTTGGTGACACCCGCGCCCACGGCGACGACGCGTCCGATCGCTTCGTGCCCGGGAACGAACGGCGGCGACGGCTTGAGCGGCCAGTCGCCCGCGGCCGCGTGCACGTCCGTGTGGCACACACCGCAGGCCTCCGTCTTCAGGAGGATTTGGCCCGCGCCGGGGGTCGGGATCGGGATTTCTTTGAGCACGAGCGGTTTGCCGAACGCTTCGACGACCGCGGCTTGCATCGTACCGGCCATGATTGAACTCATTTCGTAAGTGCTAGTGTTGTGATACGTCGAAAGCGTCGACGAGCGCTCACGCCGCGGCGGCGCCGAGTCCCTTGACGGCCTCGATCATTTGCGCGAGCACCGCTGAGGCGTCGCCGTAAACCATGTAGCAGTTGGGGTCGTAGAATAGCGCGTTGACGACGCCGCTGTAGCCCTTGCCACCGGCCGTGCGTTTGACCACGTAGACCTTCTTCGATTTGTCTGCGTTGAGGATCGGCATACCGTAAATAGGTGACGACTTATCGGTCCGCGCCGCCGGATTGACGACGTCGTTCGCGCCGATCACGAGCGTCACGTCGGTGGTCGCGAACTCGTCGTTGACGTCGGCCATTTGGAAGATGATGTCGTATGGGACGCCGGCATCCGCAAGCAAGACGTCCATCTGTCCGGGCATGCGGCCCGCCACCGGATGGATCGCAAACTTGACGCTCACGTGCGCCGCGATGAGGAGTTTCACGAACTCGTAGAGCTTCTGTTGCCCCTGAGAGACGGCGAGGCCGTAGCCCGGAACGATGATGACGCTCTTGGCATAGCGCATATCGATGCCGGCATCGCTCGCCTGAATCGGTTTCTCGCTACCCGCGATCGCGCCGTGTTTCTGTTTGGTATCCGCACCGAAGTGTTTGAAGAGCACGTTGAAGACGGTGCGGTTCATCGACTGCGCCATCAAGAGCGTCAGCAACGTACCCGCCGCGCCGACGACCATGCCGGCGATCATCAACGCGGGATTTTGGAGGACGTATCCCTCGAGGCCGACCGCGATACCGGTGCATGCGTTGTAGATGGAGATCACGACCGGCATGTCGGCGCCCCCGATCGGGAGCGTCAACAAGATTCCGTAGAGCAGAGCGCATGCGAAGAAGATGCAGATGAGTT
>Ga0116228_10002045_pt1 | contig 17208 bp, 13 predicted proteins | sample S1TSphfallax_2_FD_89694 | JGI IMG/M metagenome (GOLD analysis project Ga0116228, IMG submission 89694) | Host-associated microbial communities from peat moss isolated from Minnesota, USA - S1T2_Fc - Sphagnum fallax MG | ecosystem: Host-associated > Plants > Peat moss > Unclassified | place... | reverse complement strand
TCGTAAATCAAGGGATTTCTACTAGTGATAGCTTTCACACACCTTTACAATTTCTATCTTTGGTAGTTATAGGATTCTATTGTGTTTAAACAAATGACTAAGGCCAAGATAACTTAAATGGCCAAATTTCCTATGCCAAAGTTCTTTTCCTATTTTTGCACTATTGATTTGGTGTTGAAATTCAAATTTGTAAAGTGCATTAACTAGATCTCTATAACCTATAGCCACAAGATTCCTACTATCAAGATTATTTTAGATCTAATAGTGCATGTTGGAGAAAATAACAATGTTGCTAGTGTGTGCAATAGCTCCTATAGATATCAAGCTTATATTTAGAGTTGACATATATATAACATTGGTCATGTTTATTTCACAAGAGTCAATTTTCATAGTAACAACACCAACACCTTGGATGGTGTGGTTTTCACCTCCAACACTTTTAATGTTCTTCTTGTTATTATTTTATTCAATTTTGTTCAAGTTCTCTTAAAAGCTAGTAACATGAGTTGTGGCTCCACTATCCATGTACCATGGTTGAAAATAATTAATGTAACTTAAAATCTTTGAAAGAGTTACATTGAAGTTTTGTATTGCATGAACATATGTAGAATGGTAAAATTGAACCCTTACTGCATTAAACTATGCTGAAGAATTAAATTGAGTTGTGCATTCTACAATAATGTGACTTCGTTAGCTATAGTTGTATAATAGATGATTCTTTGAGCATTTTGCCTTGGCATGCTTCCATGTGCACCTTGAAATTGTGATCTTCATCCTTGAAGGAAACCATGTGCACAAATGTAGTTTCAATTTGGTAATTGACCTTTCAACTATCCAACATTGATGAAGCCTTTCGGCTAAAGGGTTCTTGCACAATTGTTGCTCCTAACGTTCTATTTTGGCTAGCAGCTTTGCTATTAGTTGGTCAAATGGAAATACGGTGTCCATGTTGCTCAATGTTTGAACAACTTGTTCATAACTTCTAGGTAGTCCATTCAATATGAGTTGATAAATAAACCTATTTGGGACTACCCCTCTAATTGCCAACAACTTATTCTTGAGATCCATGGTTTTACTCACATACTATTCCATGGATCTTCCTTCTGACATCCGAAGAGTATGAAATTGGTTCATGAGCATGAGCAAATGTGATTGATTTCCCAATGCAAACTTACAATGTGCAATGCATCCCATGCCAAAGTTGGATTTGCAACATTGACACAAAACTAAACAAATTGTTTAGAATTGTATACCATATAGAACAAGGTTTCTCTCCGCATATTTTTTTTAGTGTATTTTGTACCCAACATTGTTGTTGGTAATTTTGTAGGTTGAACATGGTTTTTAGTTATATCCCACATTTTTTTTTTTTACAATAGTTTTCATCCTAAGATGCCATATAAATAATTATTGATATCTATTAACTTGTTTCTTTCCCCAACTGACATATTACCATGACTTCCTTATGCTTCTTTTGATTAACGAAAGAAAAAAAACGAACCACAAAAGAATATTCACAATAAGGAAGGAAGATGCAAAGGAACAACGTTCATTTTTAGGATCCACACATTTCTGATCTAGGAATAGTGATTCATTCAATGTACTATCTTCATATTAGACTTTCAACTTTTTCGCTTGAATACCATGTTAGAAATTGATTTGCATATAGTAAGGAACTAATCAATAGTTCAACAATAAATACATAGTGGTGTTCCATATATGAAAGGACATTTATGTGCTAAGTGATCACACACTAAAAAATCACAACTAAACTAATGTTAATCATATAATAGAGGATCATTGCATATTTAACACTAGTGTGAACCCGGTGCATAATGCACCCCGTCGATCCCCCCCACTCGGTCCTTCGCATTTCCCACTCCGGTTCACTTCCACCTATTAAGACCCCTAGAACCCCACCCCCACCCCCTCCCCCCCTTCACGAAAAAAATAAAAATCATGACCTTCCTAAACCCTTAGCCCAAAAAAAGCGCACCCAAATCTCCTCACCCACCCTCTAAATCCCAAAAATACCTCCCCCATCGACGACGGCAGTTGCTGCGTGGAAACAGACGTAAAAGTAAGAAGTAAGGACCTCCGGCAGTTGCTGTGCGAAAACGGACGTAAAAATAAAAGTAAGAAGTAAGGACCTCCGACAATTGTTGCGCGGAAACGGACGTAAAAGTAAAAGTAAGAACTCGAAGTCCTGAATAGTTTTTGGGCCCTTGAGTTTGGGGGGACAATTTTATTAAAAGTGATTTGGGTTTCAGGACCTCGAACAGACGGATAGACAGACTTACTGAATTAAGATATGTAATGTAATTTGGTGGATGAAGATAAGGTATATTGGATGAACTAGTAAGGGATGAGAGCACATAATTTAACACTTGAGTTCAATTCCTTGACATTTTAGTGGTGTAAGGTTAGGTTTTTTCTTTTTATTTTCATTTTTAGTTGGCCTTCTTGAAAATTAACTAATGTTAAACATTAGTTGTAGGAACAATGCAAATATTTCAATTACTTTACAATTGCTATAATTAATTAGTTTAAATGGATATTGGTATCATATTAATTAAAATTTATGGTCAATTTTTGAAAAGAAAAAGAAGAATGTTAGGGTAGCAAGTTGGATTGCTCAAGAGATAAGAAAGGAGAGGTTAGACATTTTGATTTAATTGTTAACCACAATTGATTTCACCATGTGATTCTTTAAATGGTCATAGGTGAACAATAACATTTAAACCAATTGTTAGCCCCTTTAAACCCTCAATCACTTTCTTTTTGACATGCTTAAAAGTTGGGTCATATAATAACTTTGAACCGAGACCTTCATGTAAAACCTTTTACTTTTATGTATCCCATTTAACCTATGTCTTTTTTCTAATTATAAGCTAATGCTAAGAACAAAATAATACCTTATGCTAGTAATAAAAATATTTGAAATAAATACGATCATTCACTTAAATCAAAAAATTTATAATTTTTACTTCATAAATATAGATGTGACCTTATATGGTTTCACATAGTTTTAAACTACACCCCTTGTTTCCTTATCAACATACTTATTTGCATGCTTGTATCATGTTGTTACAAAAATAAATCCAAATCAGGGTTTGTTATTATTGTAGGGTTTAGGTTAATATTCCACACATGATTAAAAAATTAATTTAATTGACCATTAGTCTGAGTGTGGTGTGATCTTCTTGTGTTTGATGAGGAAGTATTTTGACTTGTCCAATGAAGTTGAGGAAATGTGAGATTTTATTCATAACCAATTCGAATTTACAATTATACCTGGTTAAGATGTCTTTGGAGATGAATTGCATTGCTATTTCTATTGAATCAATATTAATACTTATTGTCTTGGCCCACTTTTTTACAAATGATTTGGCTATCAAAATGCAAGCTTTTTGGCATGTGCGGGTGTCATTGGAGTTTATAGTTTTACAAAGTCAATCATTATTTGTTGAATGTGCCTTGGATGAAGCCAACTTTAGAGTTTGTGTTGTTAAGCTTGATGTGGATGGCCTCTTTACCTATTACGAAGGCCTACAATAGTCACACAAATTGGTGTTTTTGTCTTTGAACATGGTTGGTCACCAACAACTAGCATGCAAGGCTTTGCTCACGATGGAATGTCCGATGAAATTCCTTTGGCAAGCATCTTGGTTTGCATCCTTCCAACATTTAGGGGACTTTTAACATTTGTGGGCACCTTTAGAGTGGTTGATCATTTTCCTCAAGTTCCCAAAGGATCTCTAACATGATGCCACAGAGTTCCATTGACCATCTTGATCATTGGAAAGCTACATAATTTGTCGGGTATTTAATTAGAAATATCCTATTCTATAAGATTTATTTTGTATTGAATGCCAAGTCAATGTGGACAAGGTTCTAACTGTCTGGGGGTTTATTCTTAAGGAATGATTTTGGAGTCTCATCTTTCACGTTAGGAGCTAATTCTATAATACATAGGAGAACGAGAGGTTGTTGATTTGATGCCAAAGCTTTGTTTTGCATTCTATTTTTGTGCTTTGAAATTGGATTCCTATATTTGCATGTGAGTATTTTTGTAACCAGATATTGTGTGCATGCTTCATGTATGTGATTCATTTTTGTCTTGCTTGTGTCAGGCACTGATTTAGTAGCAAACAACAAATCCATTTGTAATGCAAAGTGTATAAACTACAATTCTCATTTGTTTGTTTGCTGGCTTTAGCTAGAGAGAAGAGGCATTGCATCAATATAGGATTTGAGATACAATTTTGAAAGTTGGAGACGTTTTTGTACTATCTACACTCTTCTTTGGATCAAATTCACTTTGCTAATCATAGAACCATGGTTCCATCATCTCTCACGATTTTCTGTAAACCTGCCAGAAAGAGCAAAGCCATAACATAACGAATCATTTGCCTAACTTCAAGCAAATACAAGTTTGTTTCATCCCTCTCATAACCAAGTCCATGTTGAGCAAGTGGTTTACCAAATCACCCTCTAGAACCTACTTCCCAACAGTTTTGGGCTTGGCAAAGGGTAACTACAAATTGTTGGCATGAGTGTTGTTGTCATCACTTAGCCAAAAAAGTGTAGGAAATTGAACTAAAAACTTGAATAAGACTTGCATTGGATACGTGAATTTCCTCTTAATAATCAGCTGGTGTCAAAACAGAAACAAGAGAAAACACACATATTATGTCACCTGTTGCAAAGTCTCTCTCCCCTTGCTTCCGGTAGAATGGAGCTATTAACCTCGAGATTTACCATGATTGCAGAACCATCTCCTCTCCAATAAGCTGTAGCTGTAATCCTCTTTATGCTCACAATTTTGTGCACCCATAAGCAGTACTGATCTCTGCTATTCAATAGTGACAAAATGTTCAGCAAATGGGTTGCATTATCTATATCTCCACGTTTCATGATTTTAAGTTCACACAGTTGTAGGCAACCTTGCTACTAGGTTTGTCAGGTCAAGCTGTGTAGGGAGGGATCAAAAGCACAGCTGTTGAAGGCAAAAAATGTATGGATAGACATTTGTTTTAAACAAGATTTGTGTACTTCTCCTCACTCACAATTTCACCTAGTGAATAGCTCCATAAGACATATATGTCAGACAAGCACTTATTCCAATTTAAATGGAAAAGCTCCGGAGGGTTGGAAACATACTAGAGTTTCAGTTGTTTGAGTATGTTTGTGACCCACTAGAACAACTTGTGAGAAAGTTGTTGGAAGCTCATTGATGGATATACATGTATATGCAAAGCTCGTATTGCAAGTGTTTTGTGCGATTGTTTGGTAAGGCAGTATGCATGAAGAATGGGTAAAAGATTGTACCCTTGAAGCAAGTATAAATGTTCCGTGTCCTTGTTTCATTGAGGTTCTATTTCATTATAGCAGCAAAATAGCTCTCTTGCATTGCACATTTGCTGTCTTACAGTGATATGGGTAGCAATGTAAAGCACCTGGGCTATCAAGTACTTCAATTCATTGGGCAGCTGGAATTGCTGTGAGGACCTTGAACTCTGGGATTAGGAACTTGCAACTGACCTGAGTTTCTTACCTCCAGGTAACATTGTAGCATTAGGGGAAGAATCCTTCTTCACAACTGAAAGCATGTTAGATTTCATGTGCCACATGAAGTTTGTTGGCAGCCTTATTGTTTTCGGACACAAACTGAAATGTCTTGAAGGGTTGGTGCAAATTTCTCTTACAAAATAAGGTGAGGGTGGCTGCTAAGGTATGCTACGGTGAACTTATTATGCTCATGGAAGAGGCAACACAGATTCAAAATGGTGCTTCCTCTACATGAGCATGTGGGAAATAAATGTGTCTGGTGCAAAGATATTGTGACCCTACAATGTCATTGCTCTGACACCAAATCCTGTTAAACTGAGCTAACACATTGCCAACAACAGTGCAAACATCTGGATAGTCTGTTGCAATCATTTTGACTATTTCCTTCTCTGGATGTCCGTCATGCATATCTTGGTGTAAGTATTTCTTCATGCCAATTGTGTAAAAGTAATATTGCTCCCTGAAACCACAGTTAAATACCTCATGATGCATTCCACTGCAAGTGGTCACTTTGCAAAAGGAAAACTCCATAACAACACTTTGAAGGTGAAATAACTAATTCCTAATCAATACAATTGCAACTTTTGAGAACCAAATTTTTTCTTCATTATCATGCTTGTTTACAATTCTAGCACACCTAGTCCTGTTCATGCTCTCCCCATTGTGCCCTCAAAATGAGTAGCTTCAAGAGGGGTACATGATAAAGGATTTGTCCCCACAAGAAATTTTTGCTAACAACCTAAACCACCTGTATTGCTAAAACCTACCGAAGTGGTCAAATCTTCTCTCCATGATATGTCTTGTGAATCTGAAAATCATGCAATAGCACTTGCTCAACTAATTGTAACAGATGAAACACCATGTGCAGGAATGGCGAAGAGGATGGACTCGTACACCACTTCTATCTGACTGAAACAAAACAAGAGGGGTCCCGGAACAGAGGAAGTTAATAACCCCTATGTGCAAGCAACAATTTTGTACTAGAAGCATCTGCATATCCCTGTCAACCATGCATTAGCAATGGTTCTTCTAGCAACTAATCCAAAAATCTGTTCAGCCACTTTACATACTACTGCAGAGTCATAAGTTCAGGACTACAGCCCCACCAAGTTCACACAATATCAGACATGATGTCATAAAAAATGAGTGAAGCAAAAGTGGCTCAACAAGCTCCAATCAGAAATACAAAAGTATCAGCTACAAAGGATACTTGAGTCAAAAGGAAGGACACATGGGTACCGTTTGGTAGAAAAGGCAATCATGGACACACAAGCTCCTCAAACTCACCTGCAAAAAACCCAAAAAAACCACAAATATGACCACCTCAGGTTTAACAGAGAAAAGACTATTGTTGGATGCCAGCAACATTACCAAGAATTGCAAAGGCATACACAGCCCACCTGGATATGGTACTCAATTCTGGTGGTGGCATCTGAATATACACAACATTCAAATCCAACAGATCTGCATAATTCAGAGGCAAAGATGACAACTCCAAAAATGTGCATAAATGACATTGGGAAATGAACCATCACCAATTGGCAAATTGCAACAATTCAGCTGTGCACATAACAACTTCCACACAAACACACATGAACTGATGCACTGGAAAGCTGCCATACAGACACCACAGTTCAATTCCAATACGTTGTTGAAGACAAGCTGGATGCAGCTCTCCTCAGACTGTATCATTGCTCCCTGCTCCGAAGTGTTTGTTGCCTACTCGAAGTTTCTCCCTTAGCACAGGTCAACAGAGGAGGTCCCATTGTCCATAAAATAGCAGGCTTTTCAGCAGATTGGCAGGCCTTCAAGCAATGTGTCCTCAACTGCAACCGTCCTGTCTACATGTGACTGTTGAAGTTCCAACAGGCTGCATTGGAGGGCAGCTGAGAATGGATACACAACAAGAGCATGTTGGTAAAACTCTTGAAGGGAACTTTTGTCCCCAAGATGGGCTAATAACTGCCCGGCCTCCACCCAGTCTCGTTCAGGGGCTTGCGGACAGGCTTGTAACAAGGTGCTCAAGATGATTGAGCTTGCCCAGATCACAGCAGCAAGTTCCTGAATACTAGTTGGCTCATGTCTAAGCAGTCTACATAAAGGCAACACTACTTCTACGTTGCCTGGCATCACTGCAAGTACTCCCTCAACCAGTCCGCTGGTGAGTTTTCCCAACCTAAGTCCCTTGGCTATGAATGTGTGGACAAAACTGTTTACAACTGAGTAGTCTACAGGTGAAGGACCTAGGAGAAATTCAATGAAAGATCGTAGGCGATGCTTTGAGATGTTCTTTGACACTTTGCTTGAGAGAGGCGTTAACTTCCAGAGCACATCAGTTTCTACACAGCATCTGTCTAGGAGGTCAAGGACATGATTGGGTTGCCTCAAATTGTCAACATCACCAAGAACAGTCAAAGCAGCCATTTCTCTCCAGCAGTGCCGTACATCTTCACTACTGATTGCTGCCTTCATGCTTCTCTCTACTGCTGCTTGTGCACGTCCCCTATCCCCACTAAGCACCTCAAAAAGAGCCAAATTTAGCCATGCAAACACTGCATCACAACCTATTGAACCAAAGCTGCCATTGGACATATTATTCTCTGCAATAAATTCTAAAGCGTCCCTAACCTTGCTGTCTTGCCTCACCTCCCAGGATGCAGAGACATTAACTGTAGTTGCTCTAGAAGCACACTGGTACAATACACGCAGGGCTGAACTCTTGCCTCCCCACTGCAGGACATGCACAGCATATTGATTCCACAGCTGCTGCAGGCCAACTTGGTGATGGGGCCAGTGCTGTAAAGCTTTCTCAAATATAGCTACCCCACCTGTCTTCCCCTCCATACGTGCCACAAGGAGCACCAGTTCCACACAGCTGGGATGCATTTCCCACTGCTGGTGGGCCATCATCAGAGCTTGATTAAGCCCATGGTACAAAGCCAGGGACTGCACGTGATTCACTGCCAAAGCATGTTGGCTTCGCTGATGTACAGTACCTACCAGGCAGTTCATGCCTGCATTTAGCAATTTAATAACACGAGCACCAGAACCCTCTTGCACTTCTGAGCGTCTATCCCAGTTTAACTCAAATGGCAACAGCTGATTGCATCCAAGGCGTCGTACAAACTCATGCGGCAGCTCACCAAAAGCCACAGCATAGGCACACCCCACCCACAGGACACAGGAGTCATTTGGTGTGAGAAAGGCCAGTAGTCCCCTGTTACTAACTTCAGGGTCAGCAAGAGCATCCACCCAACCATGCAGCAGAGATGTTTGTGATGAAACACACATGCAGTTGAGCATCTGCAGGGCCAAGTCCAGCAAGCAAGCACTCTGTTCCTCTTGATCATTCTCCTTCAAAGAGCACAAACTCTGCAATGCTAGCTTGTATGCATCCAAGCAATCTCCAAGCTTTGGCCTACTATGAATGAACAAGAGCCAAAGTTCATAAGAGTTTGGATTGAAACCCACCTGCACACCACAGGAATTGACATATTCTTTGTAAAATTACACACAGTAACAGTCTACCATCCAGCAGCTCCTTTCTACCAACTGTGGCAGCAAAGCAATCAAAAGAAATCTAATTTTTTTTGTATCTTCATGCAAACTTTGATTGGCATCTACAATGAACCTTAGTGAATGCAGCACGGACAAATGGAAACACAAACTTAAGAAATGTCAATAGTTGTTGCCCTAATTGTAGGTGAACAAAAAAAGAGAAATAGGTTCAACATGTAATCCTTGATTATGGCATGGAGACAACTACCGCATGATGAAACATGTCATCAGTGCCGATGTTGCTTTCTTTGTTGTAGAATAAGCCAATGTATACCACCCATAGCACAACAACAGTAGGATTGGCCTCTAAAGCTCGTGAAAGAATGTAAAGAGCCTGTTCCCGCCATCCCCACAATCCCACATTACTCCCTTCTTCATACTACAGGTAAGCATACCCAAGACAACAACCCAAGATCATCAGCATCCACCCCATCCATTGCTCCCTCTCCTCTGAACTCACTTCTTTGTGTGCATCCATGTCCTGACAACTGAGGTCATAGTCAATGACTGTCAGTGCAAGCTCCAGCCATGCTTCAATGTCCGCAGGATATTTCAATACATGCTCCTGCTATCACCCACAAAATTCCAAAACCATCTAGGGTAATGAGTCCAGAACTTGCAAAAATGGCATCATTGTTGTCCTGAATCTTGCAAGGTGATACAAAACCCCAAATGTGAAATACAATAATCTTCAAGTATGTACCTCTGCAACTTCTTGTGAATAACCAGCATCTCCTATGTACCGCCTGCTCTCCTCTGCTGCATGGGTGATACTGCTGTCCTCTACTGTTGCTGTAAGCAAGCAAGGCACATCTGGAAGCAATGACCTACAAAGAGCTGGTGATAGTAAAGAAGAAGAGAAGGAGACAACTTTTGGTTGGAACCTCAAGAGACACCTCACTCTGCTACAGAGATCCATTTGATCTGGCCTCAGAATATTTGGACCAATCTGGTATATGGGCACTGATAATTCCCTGTTCCATAACTGGTCCTTAAGATAGGACTTCATGATAGGTGCAACCTTGCTCTTAGCTGGGAGGGCAAAAGTTCGACCTTTGTCCACAATATCAGAAATAGCTGCCTCAACTGTTCTTGCAGACATGTCATTGTCTCCCAGCTGGTTGTCAAGATCCACATACCTCTGCAACTGAGACAGAAGACCAGTGTGGCCTAGCGTGTAATCTGCTACATGCTGCCCAAGACATGCATCATTGTTGCACTTGCCACGGTGTTCAAACTTACAAAGTGGTTTCCAGATGTCAATGCCATGGCTCCATGTTTTGGACTCTACACTGTAGTGCCATGCCAATCCAAATTGAGGAGATAACCTGTACGAACGGAACATACTCAGAGGGCTCTCATACTTTCCTAATGACATGGAAGTGGTCAGGCTGGTACCCATCCATTCAAAATGCTCTTCAGATGGCTTTTCAAGACACAAGCAAGAGATTCCATAGAGTACAGAACTTGGTAGCTGCTCATCCCCAATAAAGAAAGCCTCATTCTTGATGATTCGTACTTCCACTCCTTCAAGAAAGGATTCTCCATTGGCAACCATAGAGTTGACAGGACCTCGAAACTTGGCTCTGCTTTCTGTAACAGCCTCCATTACTGATCCTTTCTGAACCTGCATACCCTTGTCTCCCCTTCCAGATTCTTGCTCTCTTTCAAATCCATGTCCTTCCACTTTTCCAGGACTAAACTTTTGGTTGAACCCATGCATCTTTTCCTTGTCACTTTTTACCTGGGACGCTTTGGGGGTACCAGGTGCAGTTTCACATACATCTTGTTGCACAGCAGCAGCCTCCTTCACAAGCACCAGGGAGTCTGAGGACATCAAACGGCCTGCATTTGAGAACTCTACAAAAGAGTCTCCTTGCACATGAGCATCTTTCTCTGGAAGTAGATCATTTTTTACATCATCATCTGCCAAAGCTCTTAACCCAGTGATTTCAGGTCTGGACTTCACCAAAATTGGCATAACTTCAGTTGATAGGTCATCATCATGGCCATCCCCTTCACTGTCACTTTGACTGTCCTGTGTTCCTGGCATGGTTGCAGCCTCAAATATGAGAGAAACAGGCTCTTCTTGAGCTGCAGTTACCAACAGTAGAGTAAACACAAGTTCGAAAAGGATAACACAAATCTCAACATTATTGGCCAATCTTTAGAAGTATGCTTAAGAACATACCTTTCTCATTTGTGTGTTGATCATCCTCAACATACATAGTGCATTCACCATCAGAACCAGCCCTTCTCACCATGGTGGTTTTTTCACAATCATCAACATTGTGCCCATCTACGACACTTTCTAGACATTCTACTGGAAAGCAAACCTCAACTCTAGAATGTCTAGCATCTATCTGGTCTTCATCAGTATCACAAACTGCAGTGAGCCTCACTGAAGGGGATGAAGCCATCCTCATGGCTTCATCACCTGCAGAAATTCCTGTACTTCCATGCTGCAAAATCATTCTCAAACCAATACCATCTGTTTTGGCAAAGTGATGACCTGGGGCCAGACTGATTGTGTCCTTCTGTAGTGGTGCAATTGTCCTCTCAGCAGCATGCCTTTCCATAATTGTCTGTGACTCTTCCCCCAAACTTGTGCACATGATCTCTGACGTACTCAACTTCTCCTTGTTCGTAGGACACTCCTTCCCTGCAGAATGCACACTTAAACTTGCAAAAATATGTTTGTCCAAATCACTTGCTGCACTTTTTTGCTCCCTATCTGATGATTGCAACTGTTCCTCATATGTAGGCTGATTGTCAAAACCTTGGACTGTTTCTACTTTGGAATTAGGGGCAGCACCAATCTCATCTGGGTCTATTTTCTCCATCCCCATACTAAGCATCACAGGTTTCTGACTCCTATCATCAGGCAATTTCTCAATACGTGTGCTAATATTCCCACCATTCTGAGTGAGATGCTGGAGATCACTCTTCTCAGGTCTAAAACAGCCTTCCAAACCATTTGTTCCAGAATCTCCACATGAGCCCTCCAAATCTGCAGCAGAAAGCCTTCTGACCTGAATGGCCTTACTATCCTTCACTACTGAATGTACAGGAGAAGCATCATCACTCGCATTGACTGCTGCAGATCCCCTCCAACAGTCAAGACTCAAATCAGGTATTTCATGAGATTGCGCGTTATCACTGTGCTCAACATTCTGCACTGGGTAGACGTCCAGATTACGATGAACTTTCTGGTTTCCAACAGTGTCAGCACCCATCTGAAGTTCCAACAGACGCCCTGCAGGAGTATGGTCTGAAGGCCGCTTTGAAAAGGGGCTCTCAAGGTTTGCCTTCAGAACACCAGCAGCCATACTCATCTGTGACCCCATAGTTTGGAAATTCTCAAGTGGGGATGTGGTGGTTGCTTGACCCTCATCCTCCATAAGTGTTACCTGTCTCTGATTACCCCTAACATGCACTCTAGACCCAAAAGCCATTCCTCCTGGTAACTGTTGTTGATTTGTCCATGCAGCTGATGGAAATTTCACAGGTTCAGTGAGCTGTGGATGACGATCATAAGATAGTCGTCTGTCAATGGGCATTGCAAAGGGAGGTGGTTGTAGCATATGAAGTTCTGCAGCTCGAAGCTGGGCATTGAGCAGCTTGCGCTGATGCAGAAGTGCATCACAAAGTGCATTAGCTGAGGCTAGTGCACTCTGTGCATCCTGGTAAAGACGCCGTGCATCCCGCTCACTCACTTCACATTGTCGTCTGCGCAGCTGTGCTTCCTCAAGGGCTTTATCCACAGCCTCTTCCTCCTCTTGCATCTGCCGCAACAACTGCATCCTATCCTCTCCTCCAGGGTCTATACTCCAGATGGGACCATGCATACCTGATGGTTCTAGTTGACTTGTTCCAGCCTGAAGTTGGGGCAAAGGTGGCCACAGAGCATAACCTGGTGGGTTTATAGATGTTGCTGTATCATAACTACTTTGTGTTACAGTAGTGATAGGAGAAAAGATTGAACTCTTGACACTGAAGCTGGGGACAATCCTCCTTATAGGGGAGGAAGAAGTGGGTTTGTTCAGCACCACAGAACTTGGAGTAGAATGTGCTTGTTTTGATTGCGCCACATGAATGAGAGTCTCAACAGAATTTCCCACAGACAGCTCAACTAAGGTGCCAATTGAAGAGATGGCAGGTTGTGCTGAAGCGTCTGACACAAGAACATTTGTTTGATGAGAAGTTGAAGATGGATTTTCATCTTTCAAACCTAAGGCATGCTCACATTCACTTTCTTGTGGCACTGGTAAAACCCTGGACATGGTATCCCCAACAACCTGCAACCCAGAAGAATTTGAGCACATGGATTGGGCATTCTTCAGTAGAACTCCATCCTTGTTACTCAAACCAGAATCTGGGTGCCTGACCACAGATGCTGTTCTGGAGCCTTGCTCTACAGAAGCCTGTACAGTGTCCTCTGGAGATCTTATAACTACACTAGAATCTGGGTGCCTGACCACAGATGCTATTCTGGAGCCTTGCTCTACAGAAGCCCGTACAGTGTGCTCTGGAGATCTTATAACTACACTAGAATCTGGGTGCCTGACCACAGATGCTGTTCTGGAGCCTTGCTCTACAGAAGCCCGTACAGTGTGCTCTGGAGACCTTATAACTACACTAGAATCTGGTGGTCCCTGAGAAACCAACGGTAATCTTGTGCCTTCAGCAGGTGCAGTTGAAAATTTAAAAACCTGCTGTGACAAATCTGCCCCCATAGACAGTTTTTGAGATTTTTTTGTGATGGGGATTGCTGTTTGGGTATGAACTGGAAAATGCCCATCTTCAAGTTTATGCTTTAAGATTGCATGCCCATCTGCCCAAGCTGATGAAACAGAGTCAACACCTACTTTCCTTGTTTTGTTGTTAGTGGTCAGCATACCATGTTGCTGTGCAAGAGAACTCTGTGCTCGGGTCACCAACTGTTGTGGCTGCCTCTCAGATGGTAACTCCACTTTACGAAGCTTGTGCTGTTCCCCAGAGAGATCCACATCTGAAGCTGACCTCTTCAAAGGCAGAGTCACCCCAGACTTTGGGAATGTCAGCCCAACATTGCTCTCAACATCTCTTGCTTCAGTGAGGATTGTAGACCCTGACAGGCTTGGCCTAGAACCAAGGTCCATTTCTTGACCAAAAGTGTTTTGACCAGTCTTCTCCACATGAGTCATCTGGACTGTCATACCTAATCTTGTTTGTCCATCCCCTACTTTGGCAATATCTGCATTTTGATGTTCCAGGACCTTCCCTACTGGCAAGCGAGGGGTTGTCATAGCTGATGGGACAGCCAGGCGTTGGCGACGCTCTAGCAATTCATTCTCCTTGGCTGCTATTTGTTGTCGCAGACTTTGTAGATCTGCCATCCCAGTGCGAGAACCTGTAACCTTGGACAGAGAGGTAGACTGAGAGGTCAGGTGGCTGTTGCTGTTGGCTTTGCCTTTGTTTCGTTCCATAACAGCTATCTGCTTTTTCATTCGATCAATTTCAGATCTCATGTCTGCAGGACTCTGGCTTAGGAGACTTATGCTTTGATGCCCACTAAATTGGCCATGGGTGCTCCTATTCCCCTGCTGCTCCCCTTCACTGTCACTGTCACTGTCAAATTTTATTACAAACTTCTCCTCAGCAAATGGGGTGGAAGATGCAGGCACAACAGGAAGGTGCAAACTTGCAAGGAAAGAGTCCACTTCACTGCGCACCCCACTCACAGATGCAGGTGCAACCTGTGATGAGTGAAGGCCTACATAAACCGGAGTTAAGTTAAGACCTCATCCTTGCTCTTCCATAACCACACACATATATCACATGAATCATCAAGGTCTTAGCACTCAGATTCAATTTGAAGAACACAATGGAAATTATCAAGGGCCACTACACACTATTGCTTTGTTCTGAGTCTGGCAAACTTCACCAAGAGAGTGCAAACAAGGTGCAGACACTGTAAATGTACCTGAAGAGGAGGCAATGGCACCTACTAAAGGAGATGCAACCCAGGGTGCAACAGCCTTGGTCTGTGTTACAGGCACCATTATGGCTTCTCTACTTCTGCCTCTCTTTCTGTCATGTGTGATAGGATGGTCAAGAACAGGTAACTCTGATTGTCCCAATGCAGCTGGTGCAGCTTCAGTTATCTTATTCACTGACAAATTCAGCTGGCCTCGGGAAGAATTTCCCTGAATTTGCACATGAGCTCCTTGATGCTTTGCTAAGCCTACGTCTGTAGGCAAAAACTGCACAGTAGCATTGTCCAAAGATATTAGCCTCAGAATCTACATCCTTCAACTGCTTGTTAGCTGCCATGTGGATAACAAGTTTTCCAAGAAGTTAAGAACCTTTGAGCTAACAGAGGCAAATTATGGTGTCTAGAAGCCATTCAAACCAATAGATTTGCCCTTACCTCCACTTTTAACTTGGGCCCTGATGCTATCTCTGGATTTCTCACTGCACAGAAAAGCAGCAAGCTCTCCACTTCAGCCATATAGCACACACAAGCACAGCAATCCAGATGCAGGATCCCCGTTCCATCAACAATGTCAAAATGAATGAGGTGCACACAGGATCACCTTTGCAGATTCATAGCCAACTCAACGTACCCTGCATAGGTCCCTGAAGTGAGGCCAAAGGAGGAGCTGGTGCACTAAACACATTGAGCAGCTGTGACTTGTTTACAATTGATACTTGTGTCATTGGCTGTGCAACTTCTGCCTTGCTAGCTGCAGAAATAACAGGCTTCTCCTTCCTAGAGGCACGTGCTTCCAGGTTGGGCACACTCTTTCGGGGTACTGCTGCAGCATATATGCCCTAATTGCCACCAACCAGCAAGAGTACAAAACATCAGAAACACTGCCTGCAACCACCTCCTGTTGATGGTCATGTTTCAATGTCATCTAAGGGCTCTTGTCTCCCATGACAGCATCCCCAGTGGGAAACCAGTGTGCACGCATCTCAAACTCTGTCAATAATCCACAGCATACAGAGAGAGCAAAGTAGATTGACTTCAGCTTTCGTAGATTCAGCTCAGAAAACCCTAAATATGGCTTAGGGTTGCCAAAGATTTAGCTCAGAAAACCCTAAATGTGGCACAGGATTGCAAAAGCACTGAGACGCTTCTACGCCACAGAGAATGAGACAGAAATTGTGTTTAGAGAAACTGAAAGACTGATCACTGTAAACTTCCATTCCGCTCCTCCTCAGGACTGCTAATCAGCTGCAGTCACTCCAGAAAGGACAATAATTCCCGATGGACACACCAACAATGTAGCCCATGAAAATGGCCAATGGGGCTGCCAACGAACTCTGCCACAGCTAAGTCAGTTCAAAATTGAGTCTCACAGATTCGATACACAAAAGACAACAGATGACCCACATCATGCCCTACTCGACTCAGCTGCATCAAAGTCGATTCAGCATGCAGCAAAGAAGTGATAAATCACGGGGAAAAGAGGCGACGAGGTGGAAGAAGGAAATCGCAGGTAAAAGCACGAAGAAGAAGAAGAAGAAAAGAGAAGAGGAGAGTATCAGGAGCACCATGGGTTCATCATCCTCGGCTGACAGCTCGCCCTCCTCTCGCTCCTCCAGGGCCACGAGAGTCGTCTGTTGCTGCGACTTCCGCAGAGGCATGGACGCCATCACCTTAGCCCTCAACATCTCTATCTGGCGCGCGTCCCCCATCTCATCTCACGCAATCCACACCACCCAAAAACATACCCCAAGGGACAAAACAAAAAAATATAAAAAAAAAACAGAGAGTGGGTGGCAGAGAAGAAAAAATCCTCTACCGCCGCGCTTGATCCACGGCTCCCACCTCTCGATGCAACAAACCAAAAAACAAGCGAGGACGACGCGAACCCCGCGAGAGCCTTTAGATAGTCGAGAACAAAGCAAAATCCTTAGAGAAAGTGAACGGGGAAACAAAAAAAAAAAAACCGAAACCCTAGAAATCTGCATACTCTGGTACGTACATCGCTAGGGTTTGGATTTCACATGCATGGATTTTCAATCGTGGAATATGCTCAATTCCAGCAAATTCTAAAACCCAATTCCAGCAAATTCCACAATTGGTGT
>Ga0116228_10002044_pt1 | contig 17209 bp, 15 predicted proteins | sample S1TSphfallax_2_FD_89694 | JGI IMG/M metagenome (GOLD analysis project Ga0116228, IMG submission 89694) | Host-associated microbial communities from peat moss isolated from Minnesota, USA - S1T2_Fc - Sphagnum fallax MG | ecosystem: Host-associated > Plants > Peat moss > Unclassified | place... | reverse complement strand
TAATTTTCTTTGAAAAAAAAAAAACATCAAAAATCATCATAAAATTAATACACATTGAATGTTTTTACTTGAATGAATTAAATAATAATAATTCTTCCTTGTTGTGCATTATTTTCAAATTTCAAATTGTAAAAGTACATTGAAAAGTTAAAACAAGTTTTTTAAAAAACTTAAGTAAATTTTGAAATATAATTTTTACAATGTGAATTATTGTAAAATATATGTAAAGTATGTTCCAACAATTAGATTGTAAAATAGATTTGATGGATGGGGAAGAAATAATATTATAATTCCACCCACTTTGATGTTATTTTATTGTTTTTATACACAAGATATAAGGTAAAAATGGGTAAAAAGTGGATATCATTTTTTGGGTATATTTTACCATGTTTGCACCTAATTGGGTTTAGTCAATTTTCATGAATCTATCAAATAATAGCTTCAAAGGGAAATCCATCCATCAAGGTGCAATCCTTAGAAGTTTTGAAATTTTTGATAGTATTCATGTTTTTTTTCATTTTCACATATTTGTTATTGTTACAACCTTTTTCCTTTGACCAACCCATGATCTATTTTGGTTTTATTGCCGTAACATTTTCCTATTTGATTTTTACAACACTTTGGATTCCATTTTATTTGGAAATTACAAATTGATTTGATTCAAGATGTATGTGAAACCCTAAATTACTAAGGTGTTGTCATGATTGTGAAACAAAATTTCCCATTATTATTAGTAGTTGGAACTAGGATTGGCTTAGGTGGTTTTATGACGATGTGTAATTTACTCTCAACCTTGATGTCAAGTTTGTCACCAATCTTCATGATTAGCCTATTTTATCCTTTGAACATTGTTCATCTATTTCATGAAATTTGTGTGTCACAACCTATTGTTTTATTTTAAATCACAAACATCTACCTTTTTACTTTCAAATCAAATTTTCCTCTCAATTTAAGGTTCCATTACCACAAAAATGTTGTTATGGGTTGATAGTAAATTTTGAATACATAAAATAACACATCCACATATTAAAATTATTGGTAAAATTGATCACATAAACTTGCATAAAAACATGATTAACAAAACAAAAAAAATCATTATATGCTGTGGTTTTTAGGATTAATGAAACACATTGGCTACAAAAGCTCTTATGTAAACCAAGGTCTAGCATGAAACTACAATTAAAAAATAGTCAAGGATGTGAAACTAGTATAGCTACTTTGATTTGAGGCTATTGTCAAAGGTTGGCCATGGTCAACCTTGAAATATGTATGACACATAGTGGCCTCCTTCCTTCTTTGTCCTTCATTATCTATTTTCACAAGAAAAAATTGATGTGTGTTATAAGGTCTATTATCTTTTATAATCATTTTTTGCCCCAAATTTCCTTCCTCCTTTGTTTATTTTATTCAACATATTTCTCTTTGTTTTATTACAACCTTTGAACCCCAAAAAACTAAAGGAAAAATGAATCAACATTAAAAAGAAAATTGACAAAAAAAATTAATGTCAAAATTATTGTACTCATTATAACTCATTCCAGTTTTCAAGATCATCAAAATTAGGGAGAGCCATCATTCAAAATTTATATATTATCTTGACAAAATGCATAATGGATTAAGAAAATAAAATATCATGTACCAATTTGGAAATTTTCAAGAATACCAAATTTGGCTTATGCAACGTGCAAATGGTACCATATTGGTAGCTAGAAGAAAAAATAACTTGTACCAAGATGAATTCCCTAGATGCCCAAGTTGGATGATAAAAAAAATTATGTGCAAGGATGTGTAAGGTATCTTTGTGGTGTTGTGTGAGGCTACTTAACATAGTTGAATTGCAATTAACAAGCTCATTATAAGGTGTCTAAAAAGGTTGATAACATATTTCTAAAATAGTCTACATCATATGTCAAGCTTTGTACATTCGGACCCCTTGGCATTTTTTTGATGGCATGGAAAGTAAAGCAAATATGGATTCATCCACATGAGTTATGAAAAGTGAGCTTAAAAATCCATGCACCATGAAGGTAGTAGAAAAATAACTCACATCATCGTTACAACTTCAGCACATGCACAAAACAACACTAGTGTAAGGTGTTTTTTTACATCAATAGGCACATGATTGGTCATTTGTTTGCATCATTTTCTTCCTATGAATATTAGTTTTTCTTGATCATATGGTTCAATATATTGATAAATATCCATTTTGGAGATTCTTGGTGTGAGTTGGAATTGAATGCAAGTTTAAAATGGGCTCATTGCATTCATTCACTTAACGTTGATCTCACAATAGCAATAGTTACATTGGAAGAAAGTAAAGTTCTTAGATCTTTCAACAAGTTTAAAAAATATATGGTTCTTCTTTTTTCACTTAAAAGTTGGAACCTACAATGGAAAAATACTATTAAATATGAAATTGAAAAAGTTAACTTTAAGTGGTTGAAATTTTTGTACAACTTTAAAATTGGTGTTAATCGTTTGAAATTATTCTAACAATTCATGATGTGAACATTTATTCTACAATAGGTGCATTTAAAGGAGTTCCAATCATATCCAAGAAAAGAAAAAGCTTCACATTTCTAAAAGTGCACAAGGATAAAAGCAACCAATCTTGGAATTCAAAATAGATGGTAGATAGGGAGTTGCAAGACTAGAAGGACTTGAAAGAATAGCCATGGCCCTTATGCAATGAAGAGCAACAATAACAACAACAATAGGAGAAGAAGGTAAACTAGCTATTTGCCCAACATGTTTTTAAAAGCACCATTTGAAACCACTAGATCAAGTTATGGCTTGTTAATTTCAATGTTTGAACACAATTTCTACTATTGCAATAAACATAGTTCCAAGTAGCATTGTTATTTTTGCAAGAATTGTCACCACTATTATATTGTAGGTGGCTTTTTGCACAATGTTCTTATTGGTGGGGGTTACAACCAATAGATTAGAAATATTGATGCATTATCATGACAGTTTTCAAAAAATCATGTTTGAACAAAGACTAAAATATTGTGGTGATATTTGTTTAGCCCATTGATTTTTCATTATATGTAGTTATTACTCATTAATCATGTTTATTATTGTAAACAAGGCAAAGATGTTTCATATCATCCATGATCTTGCAGACCCTACCAACACTAGTAAAAATCATAGTTTTCAAATGGTTCATCTTGATTCCTTATTCATCTTAACTAGTGAAAATATACAATTTGATTAGAGATTTAATGCATGAATTGCCACTATAATTTTTGATTCTTGACTATTGTGAACTATGGCCACCTATCAAATTATTGGACATCTAATCAAGTTGGAGTAAAAGGATGTAATTTCAAGTCAAGATGGCCAATGGGTTTTTAATCAAATGAGACATTCATATTGCACATAGACAAAAACATGCAACCTTTTGTGATGAAAAGAACCAAGTCAATAATTTTATTTTGCAAGATTGGTATTTTTGGAAGGTTATTCAAAGCCAAAAATGGAGTGATATTTGTGGGGTTGATTGTCTTTTTTCTTTTGTTCTTTTGTCATTCGAATTTAGGAACATTTATAACAACCTAAAAATCTACCATGTAATGTTTTAAATCTAGTCCATGAACTTGTTTGAAATATTTTTTCATTGAAGTTATTGCATGAATTGAATTGTGTTGCACAATCCCTTTTTTAATGCATGTTCAAAATGTTGTTTGAACTTCCAAATTAAACTAATGGATGGCAAGTTATACACCTCATCATTTGCAACTATTGAATGTCAATGCTTTTAAACCCACCTTCCTAGAAAAGAAAAGAGAATCCACCTTTGATTCTTGATGGTGAAGCACCCACAATCATTGGTTTGCTCGAAGTGTTGCATACCACACTTGCTACTATGCTTTCAAGGGCATCATCAACAAACTACTTCAATTTTTATTGGAAAAATGTTGATGAGTTCTATGTTGTCCAAAATAGATTTATTTATGGTTTCTCAATTCCCATGTTTTGTTCAAGTTTGATCCAAGAATTCTCCACTTAAAGAAATGTTATCCATGCTCAACTTATCTTCCAAATCAAAGACTTGTCAAACCTCAATTCAACCACTGCAAGTAGTGCAAATTGTAAACTAAAGGCAAGAAAGCTACCTATAAGCAAACAACAAAATTCCAACCTAGTTGACCACTCACAACATCACTATTAAAAATTGAAATAAAAGGCCTAAATAGACATTAACAAACTTCTTAAGACACAATCTTCAATCTTGGTTTGATTCAAAACATAAGTAACACCACAAAAGTTTTCTTTCAATGGACTATCAATGTGTAAGCATCACCCATCCTACTATCGAGCTTTCAAGGACACATAATTCTCCAAATGCTTGTTTATTAAGTATTCAAAAGCCCACATGGGAACCCTAAGTAAACCAAGGGTATTGTGTAGCACCACTAGATTGGAAGGTGGAAAAATGGTATTAATTTGTATATTAGAAAATAATGCACTAAGTAGGTTAAGTATTAACCAAGGTATTAGTGGAATCCCATATGATGTAATAATTATATTATGAGTATCACAAAAAAAGAAATATAAGTTTCATTAGTTCCTTGAAATGAACAACAATATTGGTCTATATCTCAAGGTCCCATTCAAATGTACCCGCTCAACATTAGTTGGGACATTGAGCACAAGCATTTTTTTCCCTGACAAAAATTCATCAGAAACTAAAATTAAAGAAAATAAAAATAAAGTGACTTCCTAGTCATTTTCAATTGTGAAAATTTGAAACTTTTTAAAATTATAATTTTTTTATAGTTGTGTATTTGGTTTGAGCAACTAGCCAAAAATCATAGAAGGAAATTGAAAGACATAACTTCATATCTTGTTTATAGCTAAATTTAGCTAAATCTTCCTATGACTAATGATTGTCAATGTGATTGCTACATCACAAAATCAACTAAAAAATAATATATACACACACATACATATTTGGGCTCCACATTGCTTTGCACTACCAGTGACAATGATAAATATTTTGTGTGAACATAATAATTTTTTTGTCCAAAAAAAAAATTATAATTTCACTAGATGTCATTTTTTTCTAATAATAATTTTTTTACACTCTTGATTTGCTAAGAAAAATGCCAACGAAAGTTTGATTCATTAGAGAAGTTCACAATAAAATACAAACAAACAAACAATAAATATATAGTTCAGCACTGTGTGTACTGTTGGAGAGAAGGATGGGCATCACAGCTGAAAGCGTTACTGGATTTGCATGGTACAATGCGAAGTCCATGCGGGACAAATCAATCAAATTTGTTTATACAGTTGGATGCAATAATGAGGTGATAGAAACATGTTTTGATTGCTCAACAAAATTTGGTTGCCGAGGTTTAGCCTACAAGCAAATCAAATCCGGAATACCACCAGCAACTGACAGTGAGCCTGCGTAGTAGTAGTGGACGGACGGGGCACTCCATTTATGGACCTATTCTCATAAGCAAGTTGTCCTAGTTATAAATAAAATACATGTGCACTAGACTAGTCAGGGACCTCTAGTGAATATACTATATAGTATGCAAGTAAGTGCCAAGGGGCTTCTAGTAGTATACTACTCATCCCTATCGAGGGGAACGTACAAATACATAAAGCACTGGCAGAAAATTTATAGTGTTCCATCAGATATCATGGAAAAATGCGGGGCATTAAAGTTATCCGTAAAGGCAGACGATTAGGGGGCGAGAACGGCCAATCTCCGCATAATAGGGCATCAAATGTGTAACCGGGAATTTCACAAAACAAAATAACTAGGAGACAAACTAGTTTTCCCACCAATTTTGGTGGTAAACTGAGTTTCATCCCCTCTTTCCTTTTCCCTGAGCGCCTCCGCTGCTGCTACTTATATTTTCACCATTCCTACCTGTACACTGCTATAATTACTCTCGAACCTTGTGCATTAAATGCCAGATTTCAGCATTTCATACAGAATTTTAATAAAGTTTCCTTACTTTGCGGATACTTAACACCATCAATGTGGGGGGCATTCCTCAAAATGTGTTTTTATATTGTTTAACACCCTCAGGGTGGGGCATTCCTCCAAATGTCTGTATATTGTCTGACACCCTCAATGTGGGGGTATTCCTCACATAACCCACGCAAGCCAAGGGATGCTCATTTTAAGAATGCCCCCCTTCTTAGGCTTTACCCTACTCGTAAACTGAAGTATATATTAATTATCGCAGCTTTCCCAAAAAGGGATTCACACATCTAAACCATAATTTTGCTTCTGGATGTCCTATCTATTATCCAAGCAAATTTTCCCCTTGTTCTAATTTCTTATACATTCAGTGATTATTTGATATCCTTCATGACCGGCTCTTTCCCTTCTAAGGAACTTAGGGGACCTTTCGGGCATAGTATTTGAATTTTGTGTAGGGCATAAAGCCTCCAGGGTAAAGAGTGAGGCAAAAGTTAGCATGAACCTAAATATATGCAAATCATGAGACATAAGAGGGGGAGGGTTCTAATAAGTCTACACTTCAATAGTGGGAAGGATCTCACACCTATAAGTAGGCATAATTTCTCACCCACTCTTCACAACTAGGCATAATATCCCTCCTCTTTTCTGAGAAAAATATTCATGAATATAAGGTAGATTCCAAATACATTAAGAATTTTCTTTGAGTGCTTTGCACAAATGAAATTAATAGTGTTGGCTTGTTCTTCCTTATTATTTTTAGCTGGCAAGGCAAGGTCTTTGCCAAATTAATTTTTCATGCCTTGCAAAAGGTGTAAGATAATCAGATTTTGATTTTTTTTGAAACCCGCCTATTATTGATTTAATATTTTAGAGATACCCCTGGTTACTAATTTCCATAATTTTTATAATAATACTGACATGGTATGCATAAGGGTTGATTTTGTGATATTTGACTTGATATCCAACATGATAACTATCTAATAGGATGTCAAGGTAGGTTTTTGGAGGTACAACTTATGCCCAAGAAAGTAATTTTCAGTAAATTTGCATTTCTCACCATTTTAAAGTCACACAAATCAAATTCAAGTTAAAAGGGGTCTGGTTGAAAGTGGAGCTCAATTTGAAGAAGTGCAATCAAATGAAAAGTGACAACTCAAATCAAATGTTCAAATGCTTTAACTTAATGTAAATGATTGAAAAACATATTGTGATGAATAGTATGTGTCGGTGCCTTGCTAGTTGTCTAATTCCAAGATCATTGGTATGTTCTTGGGATATGTATGTGGAAAGCATTTTATATCCATGAACACCCCTCCTAGAAAAGAGGAGGGATCTTGCACCTACCCTTAGAGGAGGGAAATTTACATCTCAAAGTAACACACCATTGAGGCCCATAAATGTTTAACAAAATCTTCATCCATTAAAATAAGATTCCTAGTTCTCTAGCTTTGTTACACCCTCTTTGTACATGCCTCAATTGTTAAATTGTGTCTAATTTGTGGGGGCATTGTTAGTTTCAAAAAGTGGTTCCAAGTTGCCATCTTTCTTATTTTTAACAATCAAGTTGTATGAGATTATACAACCTACAATGATATCAAAACTTGTGTCCATGTCACACTACCTACATGGATTTTGGATGATTCAATACATAGATTGAAACATACAAAATGTTCATTCAACACCATATTGGGTATATTTTTACACTAATGCATAAGATCTCTACCTATATTTTGGCTCATGAATAGTTTGCACAATGCAAGCCCCTTAAAATAAATTTTGTCAAGGTGAATGCATGAATGAATGGACCAAAAATGGCAAACAAATACATCCCCACAAGTCCATTTATTTTATATTTTTCATAGCCCTAGGATGATTAAATAGTTTACATATAGTAACATTATTCCATATGTTCCAACAATAAATTGTTCCATTTATGTTTGAGATTACTTGAAGATCATTATTTTGTACATTTGTACAAAATGTCATATATGAATATATTCAAAATGATATGGGACTTTTTTTTAACCCATCAAAAAGTTTAAAACTAGTTATTTAATCAATAGTTTTTCAAAGGACTTCATTTCTAGATTTGTTACATTTGCATACAATGTATATTGAGACCCTTACAAACATTTCCAAAGAAAATAACAAAGAAAAAAATCACATAAAAATTCATTGTCACCTAATAATTCGTATGTTCCAAATTTTTAAATCCACCCAATTAACTTAATGCCACTAATTTAGAATATGATCACATGTATGTCTTCATAACACACATGTTTTAAATATATAACTTAAAACCTATGTCTATGGATAGAATATTGATTTTGGTACACCCAAAATGGTTTTGAACAAAACCAATTTACAAAAAACTACAATCCAACACTAATATTGGTCCATTCTTTCATGCAATCACTTCTCAATTCATAGATAATATTGTGAATATGTCATCCTATTCACCATGAAGCTTAAATTTGTTCATGTTCCTTACAACATCTAAGCAATTAAAGGAGACTAATCAAGCACATTCACATTGTTTTTACCACCTAGTAAGTTGAACTAAACATGTGAAATCCAAAAGGACTTATCAAAAATTGCTTCAAGAATGTTGTCCCTATCGTTGTCTTTGTTTTCAATCGATAGTGCCACAATATTGTGTAGTTCGTGGACTCCCAATGCATGTAGTTTAGCAATGCAAACATATCAAGGAAGCCCATAAGTATAATTGATATTCATGTACTTCAAAATGTTAGCCCCAGTAGGTTGGTTCAAGTATATAAGCTCAAACATGTTTTAATTGTAACAACAAAACATTTCATTTATTCATGTCCATTTTTTTGCCTATCCAATGGTACTTATAAGTCACATTTCCACGTAGCCCACAAGAAAACATTCATTTGTGTATGTATGGATGCTTGAAAGCCTTAAACCATTATTTCATGTCTCTTTTTTTGCACAAAATAATCATCATAACCCATAATTCATCCATACTTCTCCAGAAAAAATAAAATTCCATTTTGTATCATCCTTTATTCAAAACATTTCATCGTAAATAGGGGTGTGAAAAAAAATTCACACCAAATGCGATTATGACCAACCAATTCCTTATAATCCTTATCAATGTATTAATAACTACCAAGCCAAGATCCTCAAACCTCCATGAAATGGTTGCAAAAAAATTATTGTGGGTTTTATTGAAGATCATTAACCATGGCTTCTAAAAACAAATCAACAACATTGACATCAGTTGGTTTATGCATTTTGAAACACCTACTTCAGTTGTTTCAGTTGTTGCATTATGATGTGCAAAAATTTCCTTGTTAGAGGTGGAGTTCATTGATTGGTATAGTTTCAAACGAGTTTCACATGTTAATTTTGCTTGCTTAAAAAGAGCCCAATTGCCAACTTGGACATAGTCGAAGCCCGAGCCTTCAACTAGTGGAGTTGTTTTTGGCATGAAACAATATTTATTTTAATAACCCACTAGCCACTAATATGTCTCCAACTTGGGGGCCACGTATATGAAAGTGTCAGTGGAGATGCATAGATATTAATTTGGGTTTTGCACTACTCCACACTACCATTGACCAATTGATGAAAATATGATTTAATTTTGTGGAAATTTAATTCTATTCATTATGCGACCATTATGTTTCATCATTGGTTCATGATGCCATGTAAATGCAAATTTTGAAGACAAACTTACATGTGCATACTAAAATAGGCATTTAGTCCATGGCCAACTTAAGATTCAAGTACAATGGAAACCATTTTTTCTTCATATTTGGCCCACACACACACAACTTGATGGTAAGTCAAATCATAGTTGTGAAAGTGTGATGTGTATATAATGTGAAAATGGACTATTGCAAATGTAATCTTTGTCATAGCCCTAGTTAGATAACTCCAGTGTCATTGTTTTTGGCTTACAAAATGAACATAACTAGGAAAAAAATCAAAATGTTGTGTTGATTGTGTTAAAATTTTCTAAAATGCATGTTAAATTGAAATGAAATGTACTTTTCCCTACATTGTGCAATTCATTGTGGAATTTCCATTGTGAAGATTTCTTCACAATTTCATTGGTATGTAGATTTTTTTGTTTTGCCAAAAGTAAGTACAACAACTTACTTGTTTGTTTTTTGTTGATTGCAAGCTTTGATGCTTAATATTTGTTTGATGTATAATTTTTAGTGTTTTTATGTTTTATACTTTGTAGTAGATAAAATATCTTCATATTGCTTCCAAAGAAAATAGGTTCACAAGTTGGTGGTGGGGACATTATAAGGAAACTCATCATTTTTGCACTAGTAGAAAGCATGGATTAATTTATTAAAAAATGTAGTAAAACATGACCCATTTTGATAGTCATCAAAAAGATTGTTTCATAAATCTCAATATGTATGTAGTGACTAGGTCATCATCAAATGACTAGTGAAACAATAGACTATTTGATTGGTGAACAATGAATGATTTGACTTGTCAAATTAAAATTATTCTAAAAAATAATATTTTTGTGGTAGGAACCAAGTAGTAAATAGGTATAGGTAGGTCAAAAAAATGTATGTAGCTAGGTATTATGTATGTATAAAGTAAATTGTAGCCTAACCTAACTACCCAACCTAACATACCTAAGTTAGTAGCCCTTAAGCATGAACATAAATTGCAATTGTAAGGAGTTGAACCTTTCACCTTCACCATGATAAACCAAGTTTTTAACCAACATTGAACCACAATTTCATAAGTTAATAAGTATCTTTTGTCAAAAAAATGATTTCATCTCTTACATTGATGATTATAGATTATTCATGTAGGAAGATACAAAGATTAAGTAATAGGTAAGTATTGTTGGACTATTGAATCAACAACATTATAAACAATGCATGAAAATAAATTAAAGAAAATAGGTACCCACTAAGTACCTTGTACAAAGTGCAAGCTAAACCAAAAGATCGTGATCATATGGTATTTGAGATAAACACATTTAAATCAACTTGTTGAAGGTATGATCCGCCTTAATTGTAGGAGGGATAAGTTTAACATTAATAACTAAAAAACAAGTTGTTAATCTTTAAATAACATTATAGTTATATAACAAGTAATTACACTTATTTACATGTGTTGGAAGAACAAATTGGATTGTTGTAATTAATATCTTCTAACACTCTCCTTCAATCTTGTCATTATTCATAAAACTAATTAATATTATGCCAAACTAACAAGGCTAATCTCATGCACTAATTCAATTATGGAGATGACCCCTATGGTTATTTAAAAATACTCAAACTTTATTTTGCTAAGGGGTTTGGTAAAAATGTCTACAATTTGTTGATTAATAGGTATGTAATGTAGGTCAATGAAACCTTCATCCACTTTCTTTCTAATAAAATGGTATTGTATTTATACATGTTTTGTTCTATAATGGAATACATGGTTGTTAGCAAGCTTAATGTTTGATTGGTTGTCACACAACAACTTAATGGAATTTATATATTTAAATAATTGAAGTTCAATCAACATGTACCTTAGCCACATGGTTTTTTTGGTGGTTTTTATCATCATTCTATACTCTACTTTTGTTGATGAAGTTTCCATTAAGGATTGCCTATTTGCACTCCATGAGATTGGAGATGTTCCAAGAGTGAATATGAAGCTAAACATGGACCTTCGATGCTCACAATCTCCTGCCCAATCTATGTCCACATAACCTTGGAAGGCCCCATTTTCCCCATGCCAAAAATGAATGCCATAATCAAAGGTTCTTTTTATGTACTTCAATATTTGTGTCACAACATCCATGTGCACTTCTTGAATTTATGCCATAAATCTTGAGACAATACTCACTACTAGAGAAATATCAAGTCATGTGTGAACTAGGTACATGAGCTTGCCAACTTTTCTCCTATAAATTGTTACATCAGTTGGGGGTGATTTCATGTTCAAACCCACTTGAAAATTTGAAGCATTGGCACCTTTTTGGCCTTGATGTTGAACTCTACCAAAATCTCCTTTGCATAACCCCTCTACGTCAACACTATACAACCAAGAAAGTACATTGTTCTATCCATGTATACAATTTTACTTCCCCTAAATTGGTCATCTCAAACACCTCCATTCATTTATGTTTGATGAACTCCACCTCATGTTTGCAATCATCAAAGAAGCAAAAAATCATCTACATATAATACAATGATCACCATATTTCCATCAAATCTTATTTTGAAATACATGTTGTGATCAAATTTGTTGCGTCTAAAATTGAGGTTTTTGAATAATTGGTTGATTTTCTAATACCATGTTCTTGATGCATGTTTGAACCCACAATGGCTTCTCGAGCTTATAGAAAAGATGTTTTTTTCTAGGTGCTACAAAACCCTCAGGTTGTTGCATTAAAACCTCTTTGCCTAAATCTCCATGTAAAAAGGTAGTCTTGATGTCAAGATGTGTGATGTCCCACCTTCTCTCTATCGCCAATGCTACCACAATCTTAATCATCTCCCACTTACAATTGGTGTAAAGGTTCTAAAGTAGTCTAAACCATGGGTTTACTCAAAATTCCTTGCAACAATCCGCATTTTGAGTTTTTGAACTTCACCTTCAACATTAACTTTTGTTTTGTAAACCCATCTCGATGTGATAGGTTGTTCACCTAAAGGCAATTTTTCCAATGTCCAAGTATCATTCTTGGAAATGGAATTCATCTCATGTTGCATCACTTGTCTCTAGCCGAAATGAGATAAGGCTTCTGATGTTGTTATAGGTTTTGCAACAATGACAACTCCAATGAAATAGTCCTTTAATTTTAGTGGAGTGCTCCTCATCCTCATGGGTCTTCTTGTGGATATGCGTTGACAAGGTCGGTTACTTTTTGCTTCTTGAATGGAACTTAGTTCTTCTCATGAATTTGATAGCCTCAATGTTGGGGCGGATCTTGTTGGGACATTTCCATTTTGTTGCTTGTGATGATGATCCTTCATCATGGTGATCCTCCAATTCAACATCATGTGGGGCATTCAATTCATGAGATGTTTCATTTGACTCAAGGCCTCCATCATCTTTTAGTGGACTTGTGTCTATAGTGGATCTAAGTTGAACTATTGTTTTTTAATTCTCGTTATGCACACATTCAATTGTTGGTTTTTGAAAACTAGGAGTCAATGTTTCATCAAATTTGAGATCTTGTGTGATAATTATTTTCTTTGTTGAAACATCTATTGGCCTTATTGTTGGAATTGTATCCTACAAAAACACACCTTAGGAATTTGCATCAAACTTCTTGTGGTTTCCCTTTGGAACATGAACATGAACAATACACCCAAAAAAGTTTAGATTGCTTTTGAGTTAGGTGTTTTACTAGTGAACTATTCTTCAAGTGTGGCCTATGGGTTGGCCTTCTGTGGGGCTACGGTTAAGCAAGTAAACAACACAATTTATTGTTTTAACCCATGAGTTAGGAGAAAGCTTATTGCCCAACACCACACTCTTTGCCCTTTCTACTAGTGAACGATTTTTGTGTTCTGTAACTTTGTTTTAATAAGGTGTTGTTGCTTGCATCAATTACCTCGTAATGGCATGCTTGTAAAAAAAAACATTGAATTTTGTTGTGGTGAATTACCCACCTTGATATGTCCTCAAACATTTGATTTTGGCACTAGCTTCTTCTTCCACAATTCCTTTGAAATATTTGAATTTGTTTGATGTTTCACTCCTTTTCTTGATGAAAAACACCCAAGTTTTCCTACTATAGTCATCTATGAATGTTAGGAAATATTGGGCTCTAGAAAGAAAAGGGCAACTTAAAGGACCACAAATATCACTACGAAGGAATTGGAGTGACTTTGTTGTTCTACTTATTCCTTTATTACGACCCTCTCACATTGCTACTTTCCAAATATACACCCTTGACAAATTTTATTGGTTGAAGGAAGCAATGGAAGTCCATGTACTAACTTCTTTGAATCTAAAAAATGGGTGCTTTGATAGTTCAAATATTCTAGTCTCTTGTGCCAAAGTTCAACAAACTTGGTAGACTCAACTACAACATTATGGATTTCATGTGCATGAAGCTCCATTGACATGGCTTCAAATCCCTCTACCTACCACCAGCTTATGATTGCTCGAATATAAGATGAGACACTTCTAAGGATCAAATATCACTATGTTTCCCTTTATCTACTATGGAGCCCACAAAAAGGAGATTCTTCTTCATACTAAGGATGTAAAAAACATCATTTACTTATTTTATTACCCCGTAATTGAAAATGATACATTCCCCTTTCCTTTGATGGGGTGGGATTGACCATTAGTAGATCTAATGTTTATGGGCCCTTTGGCTTTGCCCAAATAATAAAACAATATTTGTTTCTTGTGACATGTTTTGAAGGACTAATTTATGAACCAATCATGTCTATCTACTTCTACACTTAAAACAACAAGTGTGTCTTCAAAGTCTTAAAGGACATTGTCACCAAATACTATTCATCAATGACATTCCTTCATGTAACAAGATTTTCATCTGGGATAAAGATTTGAGCATTTTTCTTATTTCTTTTATTTGTAAAGTTGCCTTGTTTCTTTCAGGGTTTCTTGTAAATCCTTGAGATGTGTCTAGTTTCATTATAGTTGTAGCACACAACGTTCTTCTTTCTCCTTCATTAATAAACTTATTTTGGTAATGTTTTGTTTTGACATAGAGGGTTTTGTCCACTTGTGTTGTTGCCTTCAGCAACCGCCTTCCTTCTTTGTGCAGTTGTTTAAATGCAAGCTTTTCAAAGGTTGGGAGCTTGTCCCTAGTTGAAATATTTTGCACAAGATTGTCATAGCTATTTAGAAGTCCATTCAAAAGAACTTTAATTAGTTCTTCATGAGGTATCTTGACTTTGATCCTCACCAACTTGGAAGTCAATGATTTGAACTCTCGCAAATAAAGGTCCACACTAGTGTTATGCATGTAAGTGGTTTGGGACTTACATTCTGTATAAATGTAAGTGTAAAAAAAATACATTTATATAGATTTATGTGGTCTAATAAAAAATTGTAAATGTATATGTGTGTGTGCGTGCATGTGTGTGATTTTACATGGCTATGTAAAACAATGTAAATATATAACAATGTAAAAACTATGATTTTTACTTGAAGAGGGAAGATTTCATAATGTTTTTGAAGATAAGCTAGCTAAATGGCTCATTGAAAAAAAAAAAACCATCAAAATATACACCTGTAACTAATTCATATGACTTTGCAAGAAGGTTTGGTCATTAAGGATACATAATAAAATTATTTATAAAGTAAATAAAAAAAATAGAACTTTAAGTTTGATCATAAACAGGGCGAGATTCAAAAAAATAAAAACATTAACATTCAACTTCAATTTTTGTGGTGAACTTGGTTTCAACTTGTCTTTCCTCTTTCATTAACATTTCCACTTTTGTTACATATATTTTCATTTTTCCTATTCGTAAAGCTATTATAATTAGTCTTGAACCTTGTGCATTAAATGTTGAGTTTCAACATTTCATTCCCAAGTTTAATAGAATTTCCTTACTTTATGGATGCCCCCAAATAAGGGTTTGGGTTTAAAGGAGGCCCAAAGATAAGGTGACTTTAGAAATAATTTTAATTTTTACACTTACATTTACACGCCCCAAAACATTTACGTATGGTTGTGTAAATGTATTTGATAAATATTTACATTGGCCTTGTGTAAGTGTAAGTGTAAATCATTTACACTTACACTTGATTTACATGTCGTATATACGGCTATTGACACTTACACACACAACATTGGTCCACACCAAATAACATGTATTTAATTAATTTTGGACTGAATTATTAATTTTGGACTTTTCAAATTTGGTGGTTAAGATCAAGTTTTTTGAATTTGAAACCTTGGAAATTCTCTTTGTTGAATCATTTAATGAAAGAAAACATTATTAATATCTATTATTGCACTATATGGTTGTTGTCGCAACCCTACCCTTGGGCTTGCAACCAAGGCAAGGGCTTGCAAGGTTACGGGCCAAGAGAGAAGCCTAGGAGTCATACCACATGCTTCCGGGAGTGTAGAAAGTGTGAGGGAATGAACCCTCACACTCCCAAGGGAGCTTCCACTTTGGGAGTTGGAGTCCCGGTGGATTCTCGAATATTTAGAAAACGATTACAAGGGTCAAAACTCAATGGATTAAGGAGTTCCTTATATCATTGGAAAGCTCTTGGAATGAAAATGTCTAAAATGGGCTTGCATGGACTATTTGGACATCTAAAACAAAAGAAGGGTCGGGAGTCAAATTGACAATTTGACTTTCGACCATTAAAAGTTAGGAATCACCCCAATTTCCTTGCATGCAGATAGCATGCAACATACCATTGGAAAGATATTGACAAGGACTACAACTTTTTTTAAAACCTTATCTCAATCAGAAGTTTACACACAAAATTATGGGGGTCCAAAGTTGTGAGAGTCCCAACTTTGGGAATTTGTCTCGGGACTCCCATTTGGGAGTCCCGGGACAAAATGCCATTTGGATGTGGGCCTCATGGAGAGGCACAAAGTATACTATAAGGGGGAAGGTGGTGGCTTCCCCCAAGTTGAGGCCGTGGTGAGTCTTGTGAATCCGAGTTTGCTCATGGTTCATCCTAGCACCAAAAGTGTTCCAACTATGCACTGACCAATTCGTTGTTTGGTTTATGCAAGTTCGTGTGAGTGATTTAGTGCTTGCCATTCTTCCTAGTCCCATCCCAGAACTCCAACACGCCCTTCTACCCCCAAAATGCTACAAGCTAGGGAATTTGTCCCTAACTCCTTGCTTTTTCGTTGTTTTCACTACAAATTCACATTTGAGTCTATCAAGGAACTTGGGAGTGCTTCAGTTGTCCCCAAGTCAAATTTTATTTTCAAGTTTCCAATCTTCAAATGGTCATTTGTTAATTTTGGATTTTTCAAAAGTCCATAATTAATTAAATATATGATAAATTATTCGAACATTCACAATAAACCAAGCTTGTTTATAAGGTATATTTTTTTGGACATATCTTTAGGTTCATACATGTCTTACAACAATGACCAACACGATTTTGGATCTTCCACATTGAAAATGTATGGGATTGCATTGTCCTTCACATACATGATGAATATGGTGAGTGCCTTATTATTCTTCTATTGAGATTCAAGAATATCGATGTTAAACATTCTTGTCATAATTGCTAGAGGTCCACCTGTTGTTGCCACAAGTGGCACACCATCACCACATGTTAAAGCTT
>Ga0116228_10002043_pt1 | contig 17210 bp, 13 predicted proteins | sample S1TSphfallax_2_FD_89694 | JGI IMG/M metagenome (GOLD analysis project Ga0116228, IMG submission 89694) | Host-associated microbial communities from peat moss isolated from Minnesota, USA - S1T2_Fc - Sphagnum fallax MG | ecosystem: Host-associated > Plants > Peat moss > Unclassified | place... | reverse complement strand
TAACTAAATTTCATTATGAGATTTAGGGTTACACAAAATGTCAGTCCTAAATCATTGACACACACAACACTAGTCAAAACCCATATTGCATTGCATACAATTTGCGAGCAGGAGGAGATGAATGAATGAATGATTGCAGCATTACAACGATACGGTGTAATGTATGATTGTTTTGACGATTTGACTAGTGAAAGTAATATTACAAATGAGTGCAATTAATGACAAATGATTGAAAGTTATTGACTCCGTCAATGCTATTTTATAAGCTTTTGTGTTTGTTGTGATGAGTCCCAGACTCCCAGCCCAAGGTTTGTTTTTTTAATGACTAAATGTAGCCTGTTGGTGAATATATTTCTTATGACCTAAAATATGTGTTCTTTTGGTTTTCTAGTTGTGTATTTTTTTTTTTCAAATTTAATTTTTTTGTGGAAAAATTGCCAGAGTTCTCTATTGGTTTCTAGTATGTAGCAAAAATTGTGAAGGATGCTTCAACTTTTCTTTTGCTTTCATATCGTGTTTATAGCCAAATTTGGCTAAACTGTGTTACGGATGATCATCACTTCAGCTACTTCACCAAAACGAAGAATAAAGCACTGGGGATGACCCTGCTGCATGCAGTACGGATTGCTAACTGTGTCAATAGTTATGCTCCACGACAAAAAAAAAGCCAGGATCATGGATCAATGCAACTAGTGGACAATGGACATGTGGATGGATTGTTGAACAATTTGTTGTCCATTCTGTTGTACATTTTCAGGTTTGATTGTAGTTATATTATATTTTATAGTGTCAATGGTTTTAAAACATTACTTGCCCAAAACACCTTCTGGAGTCTGCAGTTTACTTGTATGCCCTTTCTTGTAGTTGATAATGTTCAATAAGTCTGAGAATTTGAACAACCAGCCACTTAAGAATGGAAGATCTTGATGTATATAGTGACATAGCTTGCCTTGGAGGCAAAAGAATCCACCCCTTTGTGGAGGGTAGCTTTCACTTTGGAAAACATCCAATGGGTAATGTATGTTCACAAATATGGTCTTTGGAAACCATCCATATAGGAAGACAACCAACTCAATTTGCCATATGTCATAAGGACGGGCATGGATTGCAAATGAATAAGTTGATTTGCAAACATAATGAGTGAAGCAAGTGAAGAAAGTCCCTAAGAAAAATAGGCAATCAAATTAAGGATGATTGTCAAGCATATGAACTATGTGCGCTCATTTGTGGATGAAACCTATAAAAAGAAAATAAATGGACTAAATGCATGATCTAGTGAAGCTCATTTGTTTGCAATTAGCAAACTAATTTATACTTCAATTCTAGACCACATTGACTCTAACAAGCAAAAACTTATACTTCAATGCTAGGAAAGATAAATTTAACAAATTCATTTCAAACAAAACGATATCTAACATTTAGATGATGAGCATCAAGCCCAAGAAAAGGAAAAAAACTTCCTCCAATTTGAATGCCCGAACCAAGAAAGTTCATTTGCAAATATAATGGAGAAAACAAGTGATGAGAACTCATAATTGAGCAAATCCCAAAAATTCAATTTATTTACAAATGGAACTAACAAAATCAAATTAAGTGCAACACCTATTTTTTTGTGTGAAAACTACTCTCTAAAATACATGTATTGAACAAAGCAAATGGATTCACTTGGAATGAAATATAATGAAAGGACTGAGTTGACAATTGAACAAAATGAATCATTTGATCAACGCATGTATGGAATGAGCATGGAATAGGAAAATAACCAATTTTTGGATGGGCCTCATGTAAAGCAAATTGAGTTTTTCTAAGCTGAAACAAATGTGATGAACAAGCATTCAAGAAAGTGAAGTCCATGGGTGAATGCAACAAGTGAAGCAAGTGTAGTTTAAACTTGATTTGCAAGTTGAAGGAAAAGATTAGTCTATTATAAGAGGAAGATTTGTGTGTATTAATTTGCAATTAATTTGCATTCTTTATGTAGTGCAAACCTATTTATGAGCCAATTTTGTAAGGACTAAAAGTGCATTTGTAAGAAAAAATGGTTCCTTAATCTAAGAAACATATATTGAAGCTGGCCCCCAATATTGTAATATTGAGTTGTTAAATAATTAATTAAATTTGAACATTCCATGTCGAAAAAGAATATTCCATAACGAAAAAGAATAATCCATAATCTTCTTTATTTCCTTGACCAAAAAATTATCTTTGAAATTAAAAAAAAAAAAAAATTCTCAATATTTCTACAAGTGGTAATAAAAAATTAGTCTAAAGTGTGCCAAGCTAATTTAAATATCATCATAGAAACCTTGGGATGGCCCATGGTTTCAAATGGTTCAAAAGATTTCCTTGAACATGATGGAATCTATGGCATTTGATTTAGTCTCAATTCTTTTATTACTTGAGTTACCAATGAACAAAATGCATAACTAAACCACACATATTCAAATATTCATAGAAAATAATATAGCAATTCTCAAAGGCAATTAATTGTTGGATTGTTGTGCAAAGGCCCACTAAATGTTGAATATGACAATTCTCGACACAAAAAGGACGAAAAACAATACATTCAATATTTATGTGAATTTCTTCGAATCTTGTTGATTTGGCAATCAATTAAAAAAATTGAATATATCTTTTATTCAAGAAATTCACCAAATAGGTACACCATAGTGCATGGACCAGTTTGAAATATGTTTGTCAAATAATTAATTAATTTTGAGAAATTCATTTCAACAAATGATATAGTCCCAAATATTCCATCAAGTCCTTTATTTTCCTTCCAAATTTTTTTTCTGAAATTTATTTATTTATTTGAAAATTTCAACATTTTTGAAAATAATGTAATTAGTGTTGATAAAAGAATTCCATCCAAAACCCCTCCTAGTCACCAAAAGTGTTGTAACAACGGTGGAGAACGCCGATTCCGCTGTGGAATAGGCCCTGGTAGAGAACCCGGTAGAACCTGCCGGAACGGCGTCCACAGAGTAGTACGCAACAACTGTCTAGTACCTCCTCTGTAACTGACTCCTCATGCATCTCTCGAAGGACGACAAATTTGTACAAAATTCTGCTCAAGAGTATTGCATCGATTGTAGGCAAAGTTTTTGGCATTGGAAACCCTCCTAAAAACCACACCAAAAAAGAAAAGAAAGAAGAAAAAAGCCAGAAGAATTTTGGTTTTTAGGATATGGTGAAGGTTTGTGTTTGTGTTTGGTCATGTATTTTGATGACACTTTTGCACCAGAGCAGAACTTGAGAATCGTGAACGGATTGAGAATTGCAAAAGATTTAAAAAAAAATCAGGTTTGATGATGGATCCATGAAGTAAATTCACTGATCTGGGTTTTGGCTATTGGATTTGGTATGCGGATTTGGAACTCATGAACTGACAGAGTTTTGTGTCTTATGGTCTTTTTATGACATTATGTTCTGTAATAGTTTTTGCTCAAATTCTTTTCCAGCAGGAGGAGAAACCCAAGAACTCATTTGTTGTGAAAGAAATTCAGAGACTTCTTTTGGAACCATATCAAAACAATCTGCTGACTTGGGGTTTTGTGTTGTATTGGTTTTTAGGGTTTCTTTCTTGTGGGTTTCTTGTGGGTAACAGGACCGATTGAGTAGCAATGGTGTTGTTGCACGTGAAGCAGAAAGATGATCGGCAGTTTCTGTACGAATCTTCAGGAAAAGAATCTGTGGATGCCATCGTGAGAGAATTGGTGGTGGTGAATAATCTGCAAGTGCGGATCTTAGGTCTCAAGGAAGAAGGGAAGCAGCTTGCACTCCATGGGCCCTTCAAAGCTCCACGAGAAAGTGATGAAGACGACAGTGATGATGATGAAGAATCGGCCAACAAGAAACCTCGAGGCCCTTTCTACTGTCGAGATCCTTCAGGTCACCGAACTGGAGAAGGTACCCCCAAAAAATCACACAATATGTTGCAAAGTCCAACTTTTTTCTTCAACCTCTAAAACTGCACACAAGAAAGAAAACTAGGATTTGGTGCTCTTCCGTGTTTTGCAATCTTTTGTATTTTTATGTTTGAGTCACAATCTTATGCAAAATTATTATTTTCCTGGCAGCTTGTGATCCACAAGTATCAAATGTGATTATCAAAGAAAATTAGGGTTTGGTGCTCTTCCATGTTTTGCAGTCTTTTGCATTTTACATTTGAGTCACAATGTCATACAAAATTATATTTTTCCTGGCAGCTTGTGATCCACAAGTATCAAATGTGATTATCAAAGCAGTTGATGACGCGATTGCAATGGTCTCCAAGGTTTTATTTCAATCCTTTCAAGCTGAATTTTAGGTTACTACTGGGATGAATTCAAGCTTGTTCTATTAGGATTTCAACATCATTGCAGGAGTGATGATTATCAAATACAGAGCTTTCCCATCTCTTTTCATGTTGCAGGAACAAGTGATGTACAAAGTGCCTCTGACAGCAATGATGCTGAAAGATGCAATCCAGACTATTCGGGGTTCCATCATGATCTGCTATCCAATGGGACTCCCTTCATATGATCCTGTCCAGCAAGCAGTTGTAGGCACTGCAAAATGTGTGCATGCTTTTCCCCTTCCACACAGAAAGTCTAGGGATTGTTTCACAACATGCACAGTGCTCTCACTTGTACACAAAGATGATAAAACTTTTGTGACAAAAGATCCGAAAGTGTTTGATGAAGGATATATGTAGAAGCTATGATTGTGCTGAAGTTTTTTACTATGACAAAATTACAACTGATTCATGATGTTGGAAGTTTACAGATTGATCATGAGGATGAGACAAAGGAGTTCAACCCTATGGTTGATTTACTAGTGCATTTGTGATTTATACAGTGCCAGAGTCCTTGGATCCAGACACAGCACACATCTGGTGGGCAGGAAAGGAGCTGATGCGTAACAAGTGCTTACAGGATCACATTGGCAAAAATGAGAAGACCAAGGTATACCTGCCCAAATGCCACTTGGTCACAAACTACACATATCTGTTCCCCATTGTTCACAATATTTATTTGGTGGAGAAAATGCTTGCTTTAGCTTTAAGGGCATTGCATCTCTGACCTGAGTCATGTCATTGTATGACAAACACTCCATGAATTCTATTCAAACTGAGGACATTGGAGGATTGGCAGGTTATTGTTAAGTTGCAGGACAAAGGACAAGGCTGTCCTCCCCGTGAACCAGTAAGTTTCTATGATGAAATTTCTTAGGTGTATTGGAAGACATTCCAGGTTGCTCATGTATCTAGGTCTGAAGTGCTTTTGAGCTTGCTTGATAGGCTTAACCAATCTAGCAAAGTATCTGACACTGGTGAGGATTGTCCTATTTCTTGGTGGATGGATGGCAGCCTATTGATGCTGAGACACACAAGGCAATGTTGGCATGGCACTATAGGCAACAAGAACAGCAGAAGGTGACATAATCCTAAGAAAGATAAAATCTTTCACAGATTCCCACTTGTCATTTCACCTCATGGATTTTCCACCTTCTTACATCTCATTCACTTTCAAGCTCTTTCACTTTCAAGTTTTGGTCAAGTGCTTAGCAAGAGGAGTAAAATCAACATGTGAGTATTATCCCAAGCTTTTTGTGCCCAGAGACAATTCTAGTTCACTGAAAAGGCTCCCCCTAGCTATGAGGTCTCTGGTTCTTAGTTGTTGGAGTCACACATGGACTGCCGCCACAAACATAAACATTTTCATGGATTTGCTGCTGCTATGTAGAGTTGCGATGACATTGAGTTCTGAAAATCCTCTGTGTGGTAATTGTAATGGCAGACATTGGCGCTAGATGAGGATGACGCATATACAAATTCACAGTGGGCAAACCCTAAGGCTCTTAAATCCCATCTAAGTGGTGTGGCTGGTAATATGAAAATTCGATAATGTAGAATCATTGGCAGTTCCCAATTAAAAGATGTTGCAGACTTAAAGACATCCTGTTTCTGTCAGTTGAAGCCACAGAATCCGAAGACTCCAACATGGTATATAGTATCAGTTTTTCAAAACCAAAAATGTGGGTTGCCTACAAGAAAGACACCCAGGAAATGTGTATGAAAGATTCTCACTTAATAAAAAGTTCTTGCCTGCAACATCAGAGGGCATGTCCTAGACAAGATTTGGCGCTGTCACTGCACATGAGTGGTTTAATAATGTTTCTCACCATCAATCACATCACAACACGTGCTCTTGGAGTGTTTATGATGAATCTTCATAAGCTGGCAGAAGATTGCCTGTGGCCAGCAGATTTCCTTCCAATTTGGCATCTGCAATCTAGCTCCTGAGATCTTCAACAGTGAGATCATGATCATTTGGCTTGTGCACAATTTGCCAGAGATGCATCTGCATAGTCACCATACATGCGTGGAACCAAGTTTTTCTATGTACAGAGATGCACTACAAATTGCATTCTGTGGAGAAGAGTAGAGAAGATAAGAAGCATAAAGAAAATCACCTCTTAGTGTCAAAATGTCACCACCTTGATGGAGTTTACAACAGTTGTGTCTCTTAGCTGCTGGACAGTAACTAACTGGCTTAAATTGAGTTGAAGGGCACCTATTGAAGGGTTCCAGTGTAGCCACTAGAAGAAGCAAAATGATTTGAAGTTCAAAACAAGACCTCTCAAACCCCAAAGTCAGCATAAGATTCCAAGGGTCATGAGAACATCAAACTGGATAATACATCTTTGGCACCTCTTGGTACATTCTTCACCATTTCATGCAAGTTATCTTTGGTTTTGGATTCTAGTGGTCTGAGGCCAATGTCTCTTGGTTGCACTGATCTTGATGAGGCAGGAAGGAAGGTTTTCATTGCAAGGACACAAGGAGGAATGATCTCCAGGGAACACGATCCAGAGTGATGGCTGATTGGAACTTTGTGCCTGGCAAGCAAACAAAGCAGACTGGTGCAACGTCTTTCATGTGAGTATAGGTGAAAAGCCCAAGTTCATGAGCTAAAATTTCAAGCCAAAAACCTGAGTCCTTATCTCTGTGGTGTTGTATTTAAACTTTCCAAGGTTCTCAAAGGAATTTCAAGGACAAACTCCATCTTGGAATGACAAACAGGTTCATAGATTTGTTGTCTAGGGATTCATCTGGAGGCTCAATTTGCAAAGGAGGGACACAAGGTTTTTCCCTACATTTTTTATCAGGCTGTTTTCGGTTTGAACTTTGAAGCTGAAGGAAAAGGAAGCAGCTATTTGACAGGCTGAATTGTGTAAGAATCCTGGGCCAGGGTTTGAAAAAAATTCAAGTTCTTAGTACAGGCTGAATTGTGTAAGAATCCTGGGCCAGGATTTGAAAAAAAATCAAGTTCTTAGTACAGGCTTGTAATGGGGAACTCCTCCAGCGATCATGCTCAGAAGTCTAGCCAGCCATTAGATACTCTAACGGATGACGCCTTGGTCACACTCAAGGATAGACCGGGATCAACCCAAGCGGAGATTTTCAAGTTCTTGGAGGCAAAATACATGACCAAGATTCCTATGAACAGGAAGAAGTCTGTAGGCTTACGATTGAAGGCAGTTATGCAGAGACCAACACGGGGAAGGTATCAGCTAAGATCTGCCACAAACAAATCTTCTGCTGGCGGCAATAGTAGTAGAAGAAGTAGTGGCTGTTTTCCTCCTGTTGTACGAGGAGGAGGACGGAAATCCAAGCGACGCATTCACAAAACTCGCCACCCGACGTCACTGCGAGACAAAAGATTGGGCAAGAAGATAGACGGACGCTGCAAAATCAAACGCAAAAAGCGTCAAATCCTTCAACCCTTCTTGAAGGATGCTGTACCCGGGAAAGGTCCGACGATAAGGGACTCCTCCAAATTCAAAGGCGGATTGAAGTCAATGTCAAATCATCATGGGATACCGCCATCACGTAGCAAGACGAATCAATCCAGCGGCAAGAAAACCAGTCGCAACAGCAAGTTGGCTCCGTATTATCAGAGCAGCAGCAACACCTTGACGACGGCGAGTCAATCCTCATACGGCAAGGCCGCATTGCATCATCATCATCCCAACGCCAAGACAAGTCGATCATATCTCTGCAATAATACCAGCGGCAAGACGATTCAACAAACCACAAAGTCTGGATCAAGATTAGGCATGATGTCCAGGGCTTCTGCTCATGAACCTCAACGTCCACACTGCAAAAGGGATAGGAAAATTTCTGAACAAGAGGAAAGTGACACCGAGAACGACTCTAGTAGCGATAATCACGACGACTATGCATCTCCTGATAGGAGAACACGACGACGTAGTAATAATTATAGTCATCTCTATAGCACTCATCAACGACATCGGCAAAAGTATTCTAAGTTACGTAGACGATCTGTTGAACAGCAGCTTAAAAGACAGCATGCTGTAGCTAGTGACAGTGAAGATGATCTATCCTCTGACGGTGATTCTGAATGTTGAGCTTGTTCACAAAACTCATGTCCAGTTGAAAAACTTTACCACGAGTTGTTTGGCATAGATGTGATCTCTTCAACTTTGACACAGCTTGTATAATACACAAAAACCGAGCAATATTGGCACACTCGAAGCTGCAAAACAAATCGTGATTTAAGAATTGAGCTCACATTTCTAACTCGTCTCTGGACTCCTTTTCTAAAAGCTCTTGCGTTTCGGCAAGTGGTTGTTCTTGCCCCCTCAACTGAGATATCGCGAGTGGAATTTGACCCAGCTGCTTTGATTTGATTGAGATGTTTTTCTCTTAAGAGTCTAGCAACTTGAAAATGAGTTGCAAGCTCGTAAATTGACATCAGTGGTCGAAGTTCAATTGAGATATCAACAGTGGAATTTGACCTAGCTGCATTGATTGAGATGTTTTCTCTTCAGAAAGCAAAAAAACTCTAGCAGCAGCTTGAATTTAAGCTTGAAATGATTCACAAGCTTGTTTGATACCAGTGGTTGAAGTTCGATGTGCACATTTGAAGCTAATTGGCTTTGGACAACCCCTAGCTTGTTCGACTTAAATTGCAAACTATTTCAAAACTAAAATTGTTGAAAGCTTTCAACAGCTTTTAAATATGAAATTATCAAATTGTGGGTCTAGATGTTGTGTTTGTTACCCATTCAGTTAGCTTACTTTCTCATTATACTCAGATGTTTTTTGACTTGCTTTCTTTCTCATGCTTCAGCCTTAGTCATGAGCCCAAACCTAACATCAGCACACCAGCTTCTTACTAGCTCATCATTCTTACACTGCTGAATTCATTGCATTAGCCAGTTTCATTTTAAAAACATTTTCAATTGATTTATCTTGAGGTTTGGCTGCACCAGGCTATGAGCAACTAAATTGTCATCTCAGCATTTTGTCGCAACAACCAACAAAGAGATAAGAGTGTCAATCATCTAAGAGACCAGACCTTACTCAAACTTTATTTGGTTTAAGCCTCAAAAATCTTCTATCTCCCAACTAGATTCTTCCCAAAAACAAATCTCCAAACTTTCTTCAATTTCTGAGCTAAGATTTGTTGCAAATGTTCTTAATAATCATTACTTTAAGAAATGGTTTTTTAAAAATAGAACTGAAAATATATTTGCTTTCTCAAATCTAGATGCAAACTCCACTCCTGTTTCGGACCTTCATGTAAAGAACAAGTAGAATTTTTCCAGTGCTATGCGGAGGGTGCCTTAATAAACTTTCTGCCTCAACAGACGAGCCGGCATATGGGTAAGGTTCCTCATTTTTGTGAGTTAACTTTGTCCATAAGTTGCCTGCTCTCCTCTGAAATTCAATCACAATTGTGTTTTTAAAAGTTGAATTGAATTGATTTTTTACATTAGGTATTGACACATGTTGGCAAGTTCAGGTCCAGGTTCTAAGTAATGTTTTTGGGGTATTTGGATAAAGAGTTAAAATTTTGTTAAATTTGGATTTGGATTTTGTGGTATTGCTTCTATATGAATTTGAACTTTGAACTTAGACTGGGCTGCTGACACTTTTAAATAGGTTCATCTTCTTAAGTTTTGTAAGTACAAAGTTTTTAAAAAATGCAACAACTAAGCCTTGACTCTATGTGAATTTTTTAAAAAAGTATGACGATTCTACTTTCAATGAGTTCATATGAAAATTTTGCTTTCAATGAGTTTATATGAAAAAAGAAATTTCGAGTTTTTTTTTTTTTTTTTTGGTTTGGTTTGTTTGTTTGTTTGTTTGTTGTCTATGAACATTCTAATGAACAATTGCCCCTCACCTAGGTTTCACACAATTTTGATGTTAATTTTTACTTGCTATTATACTTGGCATTTAGGTTTAGCCATTGTTGGTCATATCTATGGGCTTCATCATTATGGAGGTTTTGATAGTGCTTATGTTCATGTGAATATAAATGATCAATCTGTAACGATAAAAACGATGAAAATTGCATGTTTAGAGGTTATTACATCTTTGTATGTTGTCTTGTAAATTTTTTAATGTGAAAATCATGTCAATTCTTGGTATGATGTATTCATAATATTGGTTGTGTGAAGAAATGTTATTAGGAACCAAGTCCTCCCATATTTGGATCAAATTATGGTCACATTCTCTATTAAAATTCTTGGGCTTTTGGATTCTAGACAAACTTGATATGCAAGTTTCTTATTTTACATTCATGGGGAGTCATAATGTTAAAGTAGTAATGTGGGAATCATCAAATGTGAATGTCATTCAAATGTGGTTGAAGATCTAGTCTTCTCCACTTTTGGTCCTTAAGTTAAGTGATTGCATGAAGATTGTTGAAATAATTATGGTGCAAGTTTTTGGTTCAGTTGAAAATGAAAGGATCACCAACTTACCTTTCATGAAGAGGAAATTGCACGATTGATCAGACATCTTGATTTGTGTGGTCCATGTTCACTCAAAATTTTTACAATGTCACTAATTTTTCATATGATGCAATTGTTGCACAACGAAAGGAAGTTTACATTAAATACCACACAAATTGTTAGATTTGTTTACAATCACAAATTTTTCTTTTTAGCTGCCATTTGCATTTTGTAAGTTGTGAGGGTAGACTTTTCTTTTGAAGTGTTTGTATGTATTTTTTCAGAAATCCAAGTATGAATTTTGAATGAATTATGTGAAAGTAGGTAAAAATTGCAGATGGTCATGAGGGCCAATCACTTTTCAAGTTGTGTGGGTGTTGGGTTGCATGTTTGAAAGTTGGAGAGCTTTTGGGTGATGTTTATGCAAGTGTAGGACTCCTCTGTTGTCAATAATTTGATATGTAACGGGAAAAGTCCACCTTGAAGCTTGTATTCTGGTTTGTCTCAAATATGTAAACATGGCCACACGTTGAACAGACAAATCTCAATGTCACCATTCACAAACACCCTAGAAAGACAATTCTCCTACCATCTTAAATACCATAGCCAAATATGCTATCAATACCCTTGACGCCATTAAAAAAAGTCTTGTATAGCCAGAGAATTAGTCCATTAAAAAATGATTATGACAAAATAAACCTCATTGTGTTTGTTGTAGTGCTAGAGTGCATGTATTTCTTCATCTGGGTCATCTGAATTATGCACATCAAAACCTTAAATTGAACACACAACTGCAAGGCCGCGAATTACCCGCCGGCAATTATAGCGTTCAAGTCTTCTCTTGCGCAGTCTACATTTTTGTTTAATAGGTTGTGGGTGTTGTAAATTATGGCTACCCTAAGTCCCTGGAGCTGCTATCTATCAGTCAGCCTAAGTTGCAGATGAAGTTACATGAGTCACGGGGGATAATGGTGCAACTGTCGTGATCAAAGAAATGTTGCACTCGACAGCCCAGCTTATAACAGCAGCTCCACCAGTGCTCAGTATGGCCCAGCTAAAGAAAATTGCATAAAGAAAAGTCAAGACATGCGGGGTAGTTCTGGCCCAGCCTTTTTCAGCAAGATGCTGAGGTTGGTAAAAGGCACAGAAGAGCATAACACCTGGTCTTGATTGGCCATATAGTTTTGTTGATCCGAATGGGTTGCTATCAGTAGTCTCGCACATGTTTGCAGTCCCAGTTATAGTTTTATGGGTGCGGTTGGAAAAGAAAAGGTATTCATAACTAATCTTGGACGCGAGAAATATTTTTGCAAGGTCACATACTGAGCACCGGCGGAGCTACTCTATGAGGCTCAATTAGTGCACCCAGTTGTGAGCATTCTTTGATCAATTCTATTGTGGAACTGCTGTGAGAAAATGCCGGCGTTCTTCTTCACACAAATGCTTGCCTATCGACTGAGGTCATTTCTAGTGTCAGGAGGCAGTAAATGAGCAGCTATCTCTTCTTTACTGCGGAAGTATTTCAAAACCAAGGTTGTTCAATTTGTGAGGAAACCAGGGCGATCCGAACTCACATGATCCTCTACCAAGCTCTTCATTCTTTGCTCTGTACCTTCAGGAACTGCATTTGAAAGCAAAAATCCGCTCAAAATCAATAACTTGCACACCTTTTCTCTGAAAATTGTGAAATAAACTTTAATAAATCTGACTTGCCAAGGGCTCTCCAACAAACAATACCAAGAACGCCCCCAAATTCCAATAAAATTTTCAGTTTCGAATTCATTTAATTTTCACTGAGAAAATGATTCTGTAATCAATAGCTTCCACACTGTAAATAAACTCAAAATTCAATATTTTTCAGACCTTACCTGTATAAGATCACCTTCATTAAATCCTACTTACTTAGAGACTTTCCAACAATACCAAGAGCACGCCCAAATTCCCTTATGATTTTTAGTCTTGATTTAGATGAATTTTCAATGAAAAAATTGTTCAATACTCAATAACTCATATGGTGGAGACATTGTGAAACCAACTCTGTGCGCCCCTCCTCATCAAGGGCTTTCCAAAGGCACCACCAAGAGTGTATAAACAAAATGCACTAGGGTTTGGGAGAGACTCAACATGACAAACAAAACAAACAAACTACCTTCATAGATAATCCTGCAGGATCCATATATGTGGACTAGTTTCGCGCATGAAATCATGGGTGGTAGGTACGTAGTGCAGATTTCTGCAGCTATTCGTTTTATTGTTCAAATGTGACTCAGACAATCAATAGAGAACTCGTATCTACATTCATGTGGTCTGCAACAGTCAGACAAAGGTTTCTAACCCTCGCTGGACTGTCCCTACTTCACGACCAGCTTATTGAAAACCTAAATTCCACCTGAGCTCAACTATTTCCACTGAGCTTGCAACAGTAGTAGTAGCTAGCTAGCTGCAAACCTCTGAATCAATCTGTGTTTGCGAACTAAGACCACTGTACTAAGTTAAAAATTTCTCGACATCTAGAAGAGCCGCTCAAGGTCTACTGATTGATTGCACCACAAGTGTGTCGAATCTGTCCCTTATTGCCTGTCAAAACCCCAACGTTGCCGAGCTTCACCATAGAGCGTGCGAAGCTGGGTCCCCACTGGCCGCCGCTGAAACCCTTTCTGCCGCCCTGAGAAGGCGTGAATGACCTCACCAACCCCGAAGTTCTCCGGTCGTGAGTAAGCTCTTGATCGAGTTGCAGTATGCCATGGTTCAACCCGAGCTGTTGGAAGTAGCTGGTGTCGACACGGAAGGGGGTGCCTTGGTCGAGCGCCACCGGGTTGCCCAAGGCGCCGGTCGCACTTTGAGGGCACTGAGCCTTCAAGGACTTCAGCAGAGATGGAGCTATGGTGGGGTCCGGACGCCCAGTTCCTTGGAAGTTGTAAAGTCGGTCCGAGAAAAACACACAGTGCGCAACTCCCACTGTATGAGCCCCTGCATCCACCATACATGCAACCGGAAATTTCACATTTGAGATCGCTCTGTTATTTATCTTCATCAGACGTGCAAAGTAAGTGCCGTAGACAAACTATAACAGTCTGTGAAGTGGTACCTTCTGCACTAGGGATATTGGAGCTTCAGACAAAGTTGAGAGAGAGGGTATCATGAATCCACATGTATGCAGTGAAGAAATTCTCACCTAGAAGAGTGACAAGGTCGTTAACGTTGAGGCCTATCGACTGGAAAGCTGCAATCGCCTGCGAGACAGTGATAGAGGGTCCGGGCAAGTTCACGGCCGACGCCTGTGACACGACTCCGTCCCTCCGTCCGGTGGGGAAATCAATGAAGGGCCCCCCAGCCTGCATATTGCCGGCAAGTTTCAGATTTTTAGTTTACAATCAAGATAGCTTAACAAGATTTCGTCTTATCCATCTTAGAATGGATCCCGGCGAGCTTCTCTTTCTTAGATCTTTCCATCTAGATTAATTGTCCTTTCATCTTTTCAGTCTAGCGAGGATTAGAACTAGTTCCTGCAAAGTTCTTGCAAGCTGGTGTCGTAATGGTATATAGATTTGTACCAGAAGAACCACCTCACGGGTGGCGAGGGCGATGATGTCAGCACAGGAAACGACGCCTGGGCAAGCTGCCTCAAGCTGGGTCTTGATGGTATTAATCAGGTCCTGGCCGTGAATTGTTAGATTGGGGCCCGCTTCAATCTCAGCTTGATTTCCAGGTGTGCTCAGTATCAGAAGCGACGCATCACAGCCCTGCAGAGATGTTTTGGAAGAGCAAGCACAACTAATTGTTAGAGTTGTACATGCACGATATTCAAGCTTAATGCATTAGTGATCTACAGCTAATCTTTGATTGCACCTGCTTGAATCCAACTAGTTAGAAACCATGGTTATCTAGAGCATTTGACACTACTACCCCTGATGAACATAGAGCTCTCTACAGTGCATTATAGACTTACCGTGACGAAGCAGTCATGGAAGAACATGCGCAGCAAACCGGCTGTAATGGTTTTGTCTCTATTCCATTTTTTGATGGCAGCCGATCTGATGATGTTTTCTGCGGCCGGACACGATTTTCTGTAGAAGTTGAGTCCATAAGTTGGTTGCGGCGCACGGCCAGGACCACCCTGCTGGAAGTTGCCACCGGCAGCTTCTACAGATGAAACTACACAGATACCCAACAGCACGACCGCCAACAATCCGCCTATTAGCGTTCCTTTCTCCATTTTCCAAGTACCCTACGAGCTCTTCAAAGCGCCTTTGCGTGGGAGCGTCGATAGTAGCTGGAGGCAAGGGCTGTTGAAACTCTGAAGGAATAATTTTACGACCCGGAGCTTCAGTTCTAATAAGTCGCCAAAAGGCAGTACTTCAGCACTAGATCTTTGATTTCCAAAGAACTGGAGCTTTTCAGGAACTGTAAGTGTCGTTGTAACAGCTTTCTATGTACAAATGAGAGAGCTCACGTTCAGGGCAGCAGCAGCTGCAATGGAATGAGAATGCAGCTGGTATCTCGGAGCTGGTAGATCTGTGATTACACGGAACTTGACCAGCACAAACTGTGAACCATCGAGATATGGTGACACTGTTTTATACAAGAGCTAAAGCGCTGACTTTACACGATATTGATGCGGCGCAAAGCTGCACCCCGATAGACATGCAAAACCATCAATAGCCTATGCGAGACGGCAGCTTCTGATAAAGAAGTCAAAGGAATTCTTTTCCAGGTGCTTAATTTGTCAAAATTTTGTTGGTGCATTCTGGAACAGATTTTACTGGAGCGATAATTATCTCTTCTTTCTAGGTCCATCAAGCATGACAGTTACCAGTTAAGGTATAATCTAGAAGACAATTAGAAGACGCTAAACACCCCCCTAACGTGAGCACGGTCCTTTAAGACAATATGCTGCAAAGCACTGTTCTTCAAGAACTGTTTTTTCTGTTACCGTGCTAGATTTCTTGTAAGCTACAAATCTGATTCGGCCTAGTTTGGGCATGAGGATGAAGACAAGGACTCACGGCGTGCCTAATACGTCATAAATCCATTCACCAATGAAAAAACGATGACTGATGATGATCTGGTTTCTTCTGCAACGTCCATCCAGTTCGAGATTTGAAAACTAAATTAGGCACAAACGTTGGACCTTACAAATCTATTCATCTATGATCATTAGGCACCTTTCTGCAGAACCAAGCTGTAGTCCATGATTAGGCTAACCGCCCGGTGATCTTAAATCGAGCCCCAAAATTTATATCGTGGATTTCGCTCTCATTTCGCAACAAATATCATCAAAGTTGCAATTTCGAGATAAGTACATTAAATTGAAATTTCTAATTCCGCACTACGGCATCGAGGTGCAAGTGCAAACGCACATCAGAGCTGCTGTCCGGCTCATTGACTCTATGGTGTCGAGGCGTTCCAGGCTTCCCCCACCTACCCGAGAACTAGAAGGAACCTGTAATTGATATAGAGGATAATAACGACCTTGATCATATTTAAGATTCCCATCTACCACTTGATCTCCACTAAACTAGGTAGAGTTTTTATGGAAATAATATGCCATTTTAATGCAGTCTCCGCTCTTTCGCCCCAACTAATTAAACTGTCCAGAAATTGATTCTTTTGAACATGTGTATAATTATTGATCGTGTCTGTTATCTTTGCATTAAGGTTGCTACACTTTGTGGGGTTGCTGGACCCACTTTAACGTCAGGCCGGTGCGAAGAGAGGATCGAAGAGAATTTCTATTTTCCTGGAAATTAGAGCAGGCAGTGCGTGTGTCCAAAAAAATTTAATTGCAAGATTCACAATTAAGCTCTACTTTTACCGTGGGCGACAATTTAACTTTTAGATGCCTTAGGTTGACCATATTGCCTCGACAACCCGCGGCTAGCTCCGAACGATCTCCAGCTGTTTGTCGTCAAGCTACGTAGTAGGATGTGACGAAGCAATCGCGTCATTTGAATCAAGCGTTACCGTAAGTTCTCTTTTTATTAGGTTGCTATGATCAAATACACAATATGTTGTGATCAGAGTAGCCTAATGGAAAGCCACTGAAATGGAGTCTTGTTTCACCAATGGCGACATACAGTCGCAACGGGCCACTTTGATTGGTCCTTCACAAAAACTTCTGATATTTTTAATGCTCCCCAAGTAGAAGCTTTTAATACCAACACTGCACTGGGTATAAAGGTTTGACAGTCACATACATACTATCTGTTGTACTTGAAGGATCTGAATCTTTGATAAGGGTATGGACCATATAGTACTAGACTTTCTTTCGTCATCATAGGTGGAACGGTTCAGTACAGGACTCTAAATATTGTGGATTTGTGTATTATAGGAAAAGACATTTACAACCTGACCTTGTGTCTACAAAGGCACAGATCTAGCAAACGCGCCCTTACAACATATTTTGCGTACACAAGTAAAATCCTTTAGAATCCTCTTTCAATTCTCTAAAACCTCCT
>Ga0116228_10002042_pt1 | contig 17217 bp, 7 predicted proteins | sample S1TSphfallax_2_FD_89694 | JGI IMG/M metagenome (GOLD analysis project Ga0116228, IMG submission 89694) | Host-associated microbial communities from peat moss isolated from Minnesota, USA - S1T2_Fc - Sphagnum fallax MG | ecosystem: Host-associated > Plants > Peat moss > Unclassified | place: USA... | reverse complement strand
TTTTACATATAGACATACGCCAACTATGACTAAACACCATTTCGCTTACGACTAAATGGGACTTTAAATGGCTACTCTTGGATGATAAATCCAACCCATATATAGATGGAAATAAAATTAGTCGTAAACTAGTCGCAGGTTAGTCGAAGCTGACTTGATTGATGTCAACACGATGTCACAATAGTCGTAGATAACAAAAATTTAGTTGCAAAGACCAAATAGTTGCAGGTAGTTGTAAATGTGATGGTCACATATTGGCCTTTTTCTTCTAGTGAAGTGCTATCAATATGTTATTTATGATGTGAAAGTTTGTGGTTCCATGAGGAAGGTGTCAATCAAGGATGTACAAATATTTTTGTGGAAAAGTTCTTTACATGGACAAAAAAGCTAAAAGGGAAAGTAATAATGGGAAAGAGATTGCAAAAAATGCATATTTTCACCTTCAAAAGCTAAAAACAACCATGAAGACATACTTCACATCCAAAAACCTTCTTTTTAAAGAGACTTTGGAGTTTAAGAATGGGATCAATTTGTGTGATTTGAGGTAGTCAATTGCATTGCAAATTAAAGTTCCTAGTTTGTAGGTGTGGGTTGTGGTGAAAAAAGATTAATGTTCTTAGTCCAGTGATCACACAACATGTGTTGAATCAATCCCAAGGATGTTGGCTATTATCTTATACAATTGTTGTTACCATAACCATGTGTTATACAATCGAAAACAACATTGTTATAACAAATGAACTAATTGATGCAAGTGTGTGATTTACTATTTGGTTTTTTTATGTTGATTTTTTTGGTACTTGAACTTTTTTTTATTACAAGTTTGATTTTGTCTAATATTGTTTTTTGTTCCTTGCAGTTTGGGGATTTTGATTCTAAGCAATTAAATTTCAGCCATCACATGAAGGTTAAGTTGATGAATGTATTGAAGCCATTTTAAACTTTTACACCTTCATTTTAGCTTCACAATGTAGATAATATGCTAGTTTTTATGTTGGACCCTAAGTTTTAAAATCTACAATTAATTTAGGATTGTGTGGGTTTGAAATAACAATGTAAATTGTGACAAAATATAACTATGAAGTGTTGCGTGTTAAACTAAAACCACTATTATGAACTATTTACAATAGTTTGACACAACCCCTTTTGTTGTTGAACCTTTGGATGTTGGATTACTAGAATTAGGTGTTTTTGGAGCTTTAATTTCAATAGAGGAAGTTGCCATGGGGCTTCACAAAATTGAGTTGTTTTATAATTGAATTATAATGCCAAATGAAGATTTCAATCCTTTGAATTGGTGGGTGAAACATGAACATCAATTCCCAAATATTGGTTTGCTTGCATGTTAAGTGATGGGGATTATGGGGTCACAAATTGAAACAAAAAGGATCTTTAGCCAATTGGTCAAGATTATCACAAGTTTGAGGAGTTTTCATCTTGGAATAAAATACATATATAAGCTAGTTTTAATCATGAAAAAATAGTTAGATGACCTTATATCAAGGAGTGTGGTTGGTTCAAGGGCTAAGTTATGCAAAAAAACTTGGATGTTGAAAATATTTTGTTTGAACAAAAAGAGGAACTACTTACAAAATTTGGTTTGTTTGAAAAGGATTAACTTAATGTTGAAGGTTATAGATTACAAAACAATTATGATGTAGACAATTTACACATATTTCATATACGGAGGTAAAAAGAATTATGTTATAATTCTTTGTTAAAATGACATTTTGTTGTTTGCTATTTTTCATGCACTTGCCTTGCTTTAGATTTGTTAAATGGATTAACTAGTTGTTTGTCAAGAAAGATTATGTTTTGTGTTGTAGATTTGTTGTTGAGGTGTGATGATATTGATATTGATATAACTAGGTCAAAATTCAATAATTGGCCAACATTATTTTTTACATATGTTTTTTAGATACTAGCAAGAAAATTATTGACACATATCCATTAGAAGGGGTGAAATTACTTCAAACTATCAAAACTTTTCTAGAAACTTAATTATTTGAAAGAAGGTCTTTCAACTTACTTTTCAATGATTCATTCTATTAACAGTAAATAGGTTAGTGATTACACATTTAGTGTGTCACTTAGTTTTAAATCTTTCAATTTGCCTCCTTTATTTGTGGGGTCTAAAAATAAAATGTAGAAGAGTACAAGGCACATCCATCACCCTTAAAATTGCTTAAATTAAATAAAAAATGAGCAAGTTATGCCTTCTAAATATTTGTTAGTGAAACATGAAAGAAGTTTTTTTCAAACACATGACAAACCATGAGTTTACTTGTTCACCTAAAACCAAACAATGATATGTTCATTAATGGATGTTACAACCTTCAACACCATAATAAATGAAAATATGAACAATCAAGATTCTCAAAATGGCCGTTCAATTTTGAACATGTGGGGTGTATGTATTGTAAGGTGGTTCATGTTTTGAGAAAACAAAATTCTAAAGTGTTACATTATTTAGTTTTTCTAATACTATAGGTTTAATGGTAATAAAGTCCATGTACCAAAAGTAATAAAGTCCATATTAATAAGATCCCACCTACATATTCCCAATATATACACTTTTAAGGAAAATAATTGAACTTTGAAAAAAACACAACTATCGCAACCCTAGCTTTGGGCTTGCGACCAAGGCAAGGGCTTGCAAGGTTGCAGGCCAAGGGAGGAAGCCCAGGAGTGAAAGAAAGTGTGAGGGAATGAACCCTCACACTCCGAAGGGAGCTTCCACCTTGGGAGCTGGACTCCCGGTGGACTTTTGAATGTTCAGAGAGTAATTGTAAGGGTCAAAACCAAATGGATTGGGGAATTTTTTATACCATTAGAAATCTATTAAAATTTAGATGTCTAAAATGGGCTCGCATGACTCATTTGGGCATTTGAAACACCAATTATGGCCAAAAGAAGGGCCAAGAATCAAATTGACAATTTGACCCCCGACCACTAAAAGTCGGGAATTGACCTGACTTCCTTGCATGCAAGTGGTGTGCAACATACCGTTGGAAAGTTCTCGACGAAGACTACAACTTTGTTTCAGACTTCATCTCAATGAGAATTTCGGGACTCTCATTTTGGGAGTCCTGAGATAAAATGCCATTTGGATGTGGGCCTTGTGGAAAGGCACAAAGTATACTATAAAGGGGAAGGTGGTGGCTTCCCCTAAGTTCAGGCCGTGATGAGTCTTGGGAGTCTGAATTTGCCCGTGGTTCATCCTAGCACCAAAAGTGCTCGAACTATGCACTAACCACCTTGTGTTTGGTTTTGTGTAGGTCTATGTGAATAGTTGATGCTTGTCATTCTTCCTAGTCCCATCCTGGAGCTCCAACATGCCCCTCTACCCCTTCAAAGTGTTGCGAACCAGGGAGCATGCCCCGATTCCTTGCACTTGCGTTGTTTTCACTTTATATTCATATTTGAGTATATCAAAGAGCTTGGGAGTGCATCACTAACTATGTTATGGACATGAAAATATGTTCAATTTTGACCATTCAAAAATCCCTATTAAAATTTAATTATGATTTTTGAAGGAAAAATTTCACATATTCTATTTTACACCATATATTGAATCACTATAAAAAAATTGGAATGGAATTCAATATGGACCTTTCTAATTTCTACCATTCCAGTTTCTCAACTAGTCCATATTCATAAGAAGAAATCTTGTCATTTTCCACCCCCACACATTACAACTATTATTTGATTTGATTACATTTCAACTACATTTGGCCATCTTAAGTTTGTAAATGACTTGTTGCATTAATTAATGGTCAATATTATTCATAATTATTACATTCACTATGTTTCACTTTTTAATGTAATTTAAACCCTATTTTATTCTTTAATAATTTTAAATTGTTGATGTGGAAATTGTAGTAACCTTTAACTTTATTTATACAATGCATTATAATGGGTTAATGATTTTTTGACATCTTTTCAAATATCAGCATGGTACATGAACCATCAACTTTTAAGATGTTGAAACCATTATTCATGAATTTCATTTTATACTTACCATCATTTATAAAAACACATGTAAAAATTTAAGACCCCACATTTATATTTAAGCGAATTAGTGATTTTTTTCAAATATCTTCAATTATCAACATGTGTATATGAGTTAAACCATTCACTTTTAATATGTTATAACCATTATTCACAAGTTGCATCTTGCACTCATTGAATTTTATTGAAACACATGTGATTCAATGCTTTGTAGTTATACTTCAATGGTTTAGTAAGTTTTTTCACATTTTTTGAACTATTCAACATCTTTACATGAGTTGAACATCCATTTTGAAGGTTTTTGAAACCATTATTCAAATGTTGCATATTGCACTTATTAGTATGTATTGAAACACACATAACAACTAAATGCCTTACATTTATACTTGAATAGGTTAGTGAATTTTTTCACATTTTTTGAATTATCAACATTTGCACATGAGTTGAATCATCCATTTTCAATGTGTTGAATCCATTATTCAAAAATTGCATTTTACATTCACCATAATTTTTGAAATGGATGTATAAAAACTAGGTAGGTCTCACATTTATATTTCAATGGGTTAATGATTAGGTCAAATGTTCATGCGTGCCAAGTCTAGGATGTTTGTAGTCCTCTAATTTACAATTTTTTCATATAATAAATTTTTATAGATCTATGTAAATTAGATTGTGCGTTTTTCCCTATTTTTTTAGGCATAATGGACAAGTTTTTAAATTATGAATATTCATGATAGCACACAAAAAAACCCCTAGAAATAATCCTGATTTTTATTCCCAATTTTTCTCTCTTAGAGTATGAAAAAAAAATCATGTTTAAGAAATGATTAATTTATTTATTTAATAAAATATTATATCTATTAATAAAATATGAAATTATTATTATTATAATAAATTATCAATATTTTCTACTTATTATTTGTATTTGAAACATGATTAATCAAATTTAAGCTTGTTTTGTTACAATTTTATGTTTAGATATTTAAAGGTGAATTTTAAATTTATTTTTGAAAATTAAATAAATGAATGATTTTTATTTTATTTTTTATCTTTTTGTTTTTTCAAATTTGTGGTGTTCTTCAAAATCATCCACGAAATTTTTTAACCATGTTTTGGATATAGACCATGTATATGGAGGTAAAATTTTATTAAAATACTTTTATATTTTAGCTATAAGTCCTAGAACCCATTGTAGAATTTTTAAGTTTGAAAATTTGTGGAAACTCACCACCCAAAAAAATTCAATTACATCAATACTTATTTTAATGTTTTCAAAAAAAGAAAGGATAAGGTTTAATTATAAGTAACCTAATAAATTATAGTAAATAGCCATAATATTGAAGCATTTAATCAAGTTTTTAACTCCACAACTTATCTATAACAAAATGTGGTTAAATCTTCTTATGGATGATTGCCATTTTAGCAACATTGCAAAAATAAATAGTTTTTTCTATACCAATCATATTGGGAAAAATAAAAACTTGAAAATTTTCAAAAAATTGGACATATTTTACATAATGGAAATAACATTGTTAAAGATTTAGTAATAACATTCTTGAATTCAAATTGAATTCAAAAAAAATGTAAGTCAATTTCAACAAAAATAATTTATTTTTATTACAATTTTTTAACATTATATATATAATAATTTAAAAATATAATTAAAAACTAAATTATTGGATAAACTTCAAGATTATGTTTTCATTTGTAACATTTGAATAAAATTTGGAAAAAAGAAAACATATGTTAAAGTCTAAATTTCATAAATAATTCTAGGTCAAACATTTTTTCTTTGTTAATAAAGTCTTGAAGTGGTTTAGTGGTTAAGACCTTGGTTTGTTTCCATGAGGTCTTGGGTTCAAACCTTGCATCAATGTATTTTAAATAAATGCATTATACAAACATGTACATCATGGCTAATGACATCAAAACTTTTTGTTTTTGACAAAATTGAAAAAATATTTAAAATTCATTTTTTTTACGGAATGTAATTTTGTCATGACGTGTCATGAAAAAAATTCAATAGTGACTCCATGATTTGAAAACAAAATCGAAAAAGAATTGTATGATGATGTGGCATTCTATTCCATGTCATATTAACTTAGGACTTCATATATCCATGTCATAATTTTAAAATTAAAAATTATGTAGTGCAACATGTGATTATCCAAAATGACTAAAAGCATTTAACAATACAAATGTCCTAATCAACTAGTCCTTTTGACCAAAACCATACAAGTTGCATATTAGTCAATTTTGTCTCATTTCACTAAAAATCTAGTGAATTTGGGTAGTGGAAAAGGACAAGATTTCTTCTTGTGATTTTGGTATTTCAAAAGTCCATTGTGAAAAGTGGTGTACTTTTATAAAAAAAAACTACATAGGTATTTTCATAATCAACTTATTAATGTAGAATCAATTTTCAGATTCTCAATTTGATAAGGTTTATTATTCATCATAGGTGTCCAAAGAAAAGGGACTCTACAAAAATGGGCACCGTGATTTAAAAAGTGAACCACCTTAGTGTACATTCACCTTGCGGCCATGATTTGAACTAATCATAGGGCTAGAAAATTGACGATAATGGATGTGAGAAGGTCTTGTTCACTAAACCCACCATCAATTTGTGGGTGTGGTTGGGATGGGATTTTTCGTTTCATCACTAATGTGAGTTACTATGGAGCTTAAGTTCCATCATTGTAAGTGACATGGTAGTGTGTTTATTTTCATCTATTTTAATTTTTAAAAATACTAACCCTTTTCTTCATGCTGTTGAAATTTTGGTCTTTTTTTCGTTCTCTTGAGATTCTAGTCTTCATGTTTTTGAGATTTTGGTCTTTTTTTCATGCTTTTAAAACTTTGGTGTATTTTTTCATGTTCTTGAGGTTTTGTCTAGCCTACTCTAAACTTTTGCTTGTATTTTTCATGCTCTTGAGGTTGTGTCTTAACAACTTCAAGCTTCTCATCTTTCATTTTGTGTTTTTGACTAATGTGTGTTGGTAGTTGTGAGGTTTTGATCTTTCTTTCCATGTTCTTGAGCTTCTATCTCAGCTACCTTAAGGTTCTAATCCCTCTTTTTATGCTCTTGAATGTGTGTCTAAGCAACTTCAAGGTTATGATCCTTTTTTTCATGTTCTTAAACTTTTGTTTTGGTTGCCCTAAAGTTTTGGTCCCTCTAGACTTTGTGCTTTTATGGTGTTGTTTCAACAAGTCCAAGCTTCTATCCCTTTTCTTGTGCTTTTGTGGTTATATTTTAACAAATTCAAGCTTTCATTTGTGCTCTTAAAGTCCATGTTGGCTTTCTTGACTTTTGTTACATGTTCTCTTTTAATGTTGGTCTAGGTGGTGACCATATAATTCTTTCATATTTCGTCATTAGAGGCCAACAACCTTGTTACTTGATGCCCTTTTACTTACTACTTAGCTTGTGTTCGCTTCCTAACCTTTTACTAAACCTAGGTTATGCATCCGAAATTAGCATGTCCCATTTACTTGTGTAAATTTTCTCACAATCTTGCTAAAAGTATTGGTGAAATATATCACCAACCTCCTTGACATCAACTAGAGTCTAAGTGATGCACCTTCGAACTCCTCAAGAAACCCAAAGGTGGGTCCCAAAGTTAAATAACAAAAGAAAAATAGAGTGGGGGCACGCTCCCTAACTCACAACATTTTGGGGGTAGGAGGGCGTGTTGGAGCTTCGGGATGGGACTAAGATGAACTCACAAGCAAGAGTTCAAGATTAGGTCAACTTGCACAACTAAGAAAAAAAGGCGGTTAGTGCAAGTTGAATGGAAATGGTATAACAAATTTAGTAAGGACAACCTCAAACACAAACTTTACACAACTCGCAACCTTTGAGAGAAACACCATTCCCCTCCCTATATTATACTTTGTGCTTCTCTATGGGGACTACATCCAAATGTCATTTTTTTTTTTGGGACTTCCAAGTGGGAGTCCCAAAAAATGGGACTCTTATTGCCCCAAAACTTTGGACGTTCATATCTTTTTTAAAACAAGTCTATTTTGAAAATTCGAAGGCAATATCTTATAGGCTTCAAAAAGATATTTTCAATGGTGTATAACATGCCCCAATCATACCTCATTTGACTCCTACCTTTTCTTTTGATCATAACTCATGCAAATCAAGTCTAAATGAATAATGTGAGGGAACTTTAAGCATCTACATTTCAAGAACTTTTAAATGGTGTCCTAGGGGCCCAATTTGGTGCTTGTTTGCCTTTCCAACCAAGGCTCCAACAATTCGTAACTCCCACATGAATGCCACTGTCAAAGTGGGAGTACACTTGAGAATCATTAAGCTTCATCCTTTGCACTCTCCCCCATTTGTGAAAATGTGTTTCACACCTAAACACACTCTTGACCTCATGGGCCTTTGCACTTCACACTTAGTCGCAAACCTAATGTGAAGGTTGTGACACCAAACTACATTAAATTATGACATGTGTTCTAATGTGTTTTTCAACAATTTTGATAGTTATTTTATTTACCATAGTCCCTAAATCCATTTCTTTTTAGGCTCATTTATCCTTTCTTTCCTTTTTTTTTTAAAAAAAATTTCCTTGTAGCTACCAGCTTGTCTATGGTTTTTTTTCCTTGGAATATTTAGGTATTCAACAAAAATCACATGTGATTAAAAGTAATAAACTAATTACTTTTTAAAAAAAAGATGATAATGCCATAACATATGAATGACTCATATGAATGTTCATCCATGATGACGTGCTCCCAAACTCCTTAATGGACTCTCAAATGTGACTCTAAACTAAAAATAGTGATAGAGCAAGGAGTTGGGGCATGCTCCCTGGCTCACAACACTTTGGAGGGGTAGAAGGGCGTGCTGGAACTCCGAGATGGGACTAGGAAGAATGACAAGAATCAATTACTCACACGGACCTACACAAAACCAACACAAGGTGGTTAGTGCATAGTTCGAACACTTTTGGTGTTAGGATGAGCCACGGGCAAACTCGAACTCACAAGACTCACCATGGCCTAGACTTGGGGGAAGCCACCACCTTCCCCCTTATAGTATACTTTGTGCCTTTCCACAAGGCCCACATCCAAATGGCATTTTGTCCCAGGACTCCCAAATGGGAGTTCTGAAATTCTCAAAGTTAAGACTCTTGCAATTTTGAAGCCCCATAACTTTGTGTGCAGACCTTCGATTGAGATGAGGTCTAAAGCAAAGTTGTAGCCCTCGTCCAAAGCTTTCCAATGGTATGTCGCACGTCACCTTCACACAAGGAAATCGGGTCAATTCCCGACTTTTAGTGGTCGAGAGTCAAATTGCCAATTTGACTCCCAACCCTTCTTTTGGCGATAACTTGTGTTTCAGATGTTCAAATGGGTCATGCAAGCCCATTTCAAACAAGGGATAATCCAAAATATTATGCTTTCTTTGTGATTTTTCAAACATACAAAAATGCAGGTTTTAAAAAATGTCCATTCACTTGGGTGGTTTCTTTGATTATGATTTTACCTTTATAATTCACTTCTAATTAACTTTTAGTTCACTTTTAGTTAATTCCTAATTCACTTCGAGTTGATTTTTTGTTCACTTTTAATTCATTTTTAGTTAACTTTTAATTAACTTTTAATTCATTTTTAGTTCACTCATAGTTCACACATGGGTGCACATGGGCATACATGAATGAACATGGGCCACACATAGGTTGGAAGTTTCTTGAAAAACTTCTTTGAGTTAGGTGCCCAATAGGTATAAATAGAGGTAGAATTCCCCATTACCTTCAATCTATACAACATTAATTTTGGGTACGTTTTCTTATCATAACTTTATTCTATTATTGTTTTTTCCTACCAATAAATTCTTGTTGGATTCTTATTTTGCACATGTTGTGTTTTTGTTTTTTTTTATTTTTGTTTTGTGATTTGGATTTGGAATTAAGCATGCCCTTATTTTCATTATGGTTAGGAAATCATGTGGACTTGGTTATTTTCGTGCCCATGACATTTTTTCCTTTGTGTGTCTTTTAAGTAAATGAAATAATGAGAGCAAGTTGTGTAAGATCATGGTTTCTTGGGTTAAATTAAAAAGATTTTGGGTTTCCCACATTATAGGAATAATTTCATTTAGGTTTACAATATTTTTGGTTGTTATTATATCATAATATGGTTTCAAAACATGTCTACATAATAACATTGAATAATTTTTAACATGTTGGTAGGATGATCTTTAGTTGTTATTTTATGGATTGATGTTTTAACTATATGGAAAAGTTTTATAACTAGTTGTGAATCAAATTCCTCCCCCCATTTTTTACTTTGATTGCAATCGGTTTCTTCATCTGATGTGTATTCCTTTTCACTTCCATGGTTGTTAATGTTTGTTATAGTGTAAATTTTTGAAGTTTGAGTTTTGTTGTCCATTGCTTTGGAGTTGAAAGGCCAAATACTTGTAGCCTTGAACCTAAACTTGATGATTTTCTTTGTGAATTTTTTTATTTATGGCTTGGTTTATTCATCTAGCTAGAGTGATTTTATTTGATTCCATGTGATTACTTTTTGACATTTAGTTGCATCCTTGATCGTTTTGAATGTTGTTTTAAATGGCTTGAAACAAAACACATTAAATGGTAATAAAACATGTGATGTATGGGATGGTAAGGTAATCATGCCAAACCCAAATTTTTGTGCATGTTCTATTGCATCTAAGCCAACATGACTACCATGCCCATCCAAAATTCACAAATGTCAATTGGTAAGAGACACTCCACTTGGAATAGACTTTTTTAAAAAAGTTAATAACTCTTTGAATAAGAAAGAAGTCATTTAAACTCTCTTTTACATTGCCATTGATGTAATCATCTCATAATCTTTTAGTTTTGAAAATGTAGAACCCTAGTAGAACACCTCTTCTAGCATTTATTGCACAATTTATAGTTGGGTAAAAACACAATCAAAGGAGCCACCCAAGTGAATGGACACTCTTTAAAACTACATTTTTGTATGTTTGAAAGATCACAAGGGAAACATAATAATTTGGATTATCATAAAAAAATTTGGAATATTTTCCATTAATTGCAAATACATGCTCAAAGCTTGACACAATTTTTTTTAAAAATCCATGTTCAAAACATTCAAACCTCAATAATGGATAATTTTTATGTTTTTCAAACATCCTTTTTCTTTTACCAAATGTGCACCATTCTTTTTAAAAACTGGAGAGGATTTTCACATTGATGATTAGAAGGGAAAAAATACTTGAACTAATAATTAATTTTTTTCATAATCAATTTGAGCACATTTGGTTCAAACGTGCTTTTGACCTTAAAAATTATGGATTTTGAAAATGTGGCCTTAACAAAAAGTTGTTTATATTTACTTGATAGAGGGGATGAATGTATAATATATATGATATAAAATTAAATTGTAATCAAAACATATTTATAATTAACATGCAATGTTAAACTATGTATCCAAAAATATGAATGTTAAGGTTATAAACCAACATTAAAATGACACGTTTCATTCACAATCCTTGGAAAAGAATTTTTATCTTGGTGACCTAGCTTGTTTTTTTATGTTTTCACCCAATTAAGCATTCTTGAAATTCAAGGGCATGGTGTTATAAATTACATTTAATCCTTTCCTAGTTAAAACCTTTGTTCTTGCTTATCTACTAGCTAGCTTAAATGCATGTTTCATTTGAATTCCATACATGATTTGAAATGTAATTATGTTGGTTGTATAATGATTATAAGTTGGTGTAAAATGAATTATAGGAAGTGGGTGTTAATCCCTGTGATATATAGACTTTTAATCCTTCAACTTGTTAGATGTTAATTTTTGGGTGTTTCTGTTTAAACCAATACCACCAACTAATGCTTGGTATTCCATTTCAAAATGATGTATCCCTTGTTTGTGTTAGCTTTGCGACCTTCATATTTAACTATTATAAGCTTATAAGAAGTCCACCTTATCACTACACCTTCCTCTTTTTCTATAAGCATACCTCATGGCACCATGTTCCTAGACCTTTTTTTCCATTTAGGTGGTTAAAAGTGAACTCAAAGGAATGTTCCATGACTTGTTAGCCCTCCTTAAGGAACATGTCTATTTTTCAATAGCATCCATTGCTACTTCCAATGTTTCACTTGTGGGTGAAAATCCTTTAAGGCTTACATTGCAAGTGAAAGTAAAACAAGTAGATGATCGATTGTTTTGTTCAAAGGTAGATTTGTAGTAAAGCGATTTCAAAATAAAACATGTAGAAAAGAAATCACCATTAGAGTTTGGGATAGAAATCATAGATCATATTTATAACCAAAGGTTCAAAATGTATTTGGATTATCACTAGATCCAACAATCTATAATCCAAAATGTTGAATCAAAGAAATTCAAGAAAGCAAGGGATCAACTAGGTCATATTAATCACTTGCATAAATTTCTTCCCATAACATGCACATCAATAGAAGGTGTTGATTAAATTAATGCAAGGGAAGACTTTGTAGAGTTCTATACTTTTCCAAACTTATTACACTTTTTGGATTTTTAGGATGCATACAAGAAAGAGAAAGACATACCATTAGAAGGGCCAAAATGCACACCACCAAGTTTCTAGAGGTTGGGACCTAAAAGACAATAGCAATCATGAATTTGAATGTGACTTGAAGGCAACGAAGTGGCATGTTGGACTAGCAAGCAATAGAAAAGGAGAATCTACCCCATTTTCATGAATCACAAATGGGTTAAAAGATGTAACTAGGAGCCAAAAAGGGCATCAATTGTTAAACATAATCAGTCAAAATCAAACATTTATTTATTTTATTACCATTTAAAACCATAATAATCATGGAAAGTTATTCATTTTTCCTTCTTATGAATGTTAAAAAACTTGGAGTAAAAATTCATTTGATCCAATTTTAAGTTTTGGTTTTAATTTAAGACGTTTCAAAATGTACACCTATTGCATTAGATGGAGTCAATTTTGCAAAGGACTATCAAAAGGACTCATATAATCAAAGAATTTTCATTGAAAAAAATATAAATGATAAGAACATATTAGCCATACTAAAAAAAATTCATACTTTAAAAAATGTGGAATTCTAAGACTTAAAATGTGGAATAATGTTTCAAAATTGCTTCAAAATTTTAGAGCTTCAAGAGTCCTTTGCCACATATAAATGGGTTATAATGTACATGATGTATGAAAAAAAGTTATAGCTTAGAGTATAATAAAATTGAAGATGTGCAAATTTTATTTTTGGTGATGACTTAAAATTTTGATCATTTTTCAAGATGAAACATTAAATCTATAAGCAATTTGACACTTTTAAATTCATATTTATTCAATAATGACTAACCAAAAAAAAATGATGCATTGGGGAAAATTTAAATATTTTTTAGAATAAGTTACAAAAAACCCAGGAAAAAAATGTGTAGTCTTTTTCGAAAGTAATCATTTTTGGCTCCTAGTTACAAGTTTTGACCCAAACCAAAAGAAAACCACCACAAATAAATTGAATGCTTATAGAAAGTAGGAAAAACGTGTGGACAAGGGTCCAAATTCTTTAAGATGTACCAAAAATTATCATAGCATCACCTTTTTTTGTCTTTTTTACTTAGTCATTTTTATATAAAAACACATTTATGGATGATTATGATGGAATTTAGAATTGTAGTGGTTTAAATGTAGTCCTCTTGAAATATTTGATAACTTTTGATTCGTTATTTTTTATGGGGATCAAAATATAAGGTAAAAAAGGCCTTCAAAAAGGACACATCTACCTTAGAACTTGGTTGTTGGAACTTCATCTACTTTTTGCACTTTTCCCTTAAGACCTATTTTTTATAAGGAAAAATTCAAGCTTGACCTTTCTTCTTTTACATGTTCTATTTCTATTAGTAAATTTGAAATATGACTTGTTCTAGTATTTTTTAACAGTTCAACAATAGGATCTAAGAATCTTAAGCAAAGTTGGAGTTGCTCTTCTATTGTAGCTCATAGGGAGGACATAATTGAAAAAGAGGATTGATAATAACAATGAGTTGCACCTTTAAATTTATTTTTTCCTATGTTTAGGTTTATTTTGGTCTTGGGTTTTTTTGTGGGGAGTGAAAATTGTAGTAGAATTCTTGAGGTTTAAACCTTTGGAAGGCTAATAATGAACTTTATTGGAAGACTCAAAATTTGTTGTTGTTAATAATATTGGTGCATTGTATCCTTGTTAGGGTTTAGGGCTTATTTATGAGTAGTTGCATGCCCATTAACATGATAAACAACCCCCATAACTAAACATTCACTTTTTTGTCTTGGTGTTGTTTTATAAAAATGAATCCAACCCAACCTTAAACCAAACATTGCCTTTGTAAAAACATTTGGGGTGTTTGTTAAACTAGTCTTAAACACACCCATAACCAAACAAAAACAAATTGGTCAACACTAATATTTTTCATCTTATTTGCTTTCAATTATGCACATGAAAATATTTTCCCATCACTGAACATGTTTAAACATAAGAAAAAATCAAAATTTATTAATTCTACCACTTTCTCACACCCATAACCACACACAAAAACAACATTATGTGTAGGTCACCAAATTCACTAAACATCAATTTTTAAGATTGGGCATTTGATGATAGGAGTTTTTTAAAATGTTAACCTAAAACCCCTTAATTGTTGACCACATGTGGCTTGCATTTATCAACGTTCGGTTATTAGGTGATGTTTAGTGGGGGACATGTTTACCTTGTTAAAAATAAGGTAGGTGGTTTGTTTAATTTGTCATGTTGAGGTCTTTCAAACCATGTTGTCCCTATTTGTTCTTGGTACCAATGGAAAGCCTTCAATGAATAAGGGTGCACGAAGGAAATTTAATAATGTTTAAACCTATATTGAAAGAATTTTTGAATATTTAATAAAATCATAAATTTGTCAAAGAAAATTCAACAAAATTATAACTAAATATTTTATGGAAATTGTGGCAAGCTTTTAATATTGTTAGAAAGTAATGGGATTTCTTGGAGGTGATTTTGTAATTTTAAAACCTAAGGTGGTGGAGATATTGAATTTTGAGTCATTATCATTGAAAATTTATTAAAAATTCGAAATATTTTTTTGCAATTGAACTTTATCATAAGGTTTTGTTCACACTTGGGGTAGTGACACAAGCCACACTAATCATTATAAACTCATGATCTTCCTCAAGCTATTCCTACTCATAAAGAATTAGGGATCTCTTTTCCCATACAAATGCGTGCATCCTAAATTACAAAATTGGGACATTAAAAGTTTTTTATAAAACAATCTTACATTGGATTTCCTCGTAAGAGAATGCCATGACCTCTTTCTTTTCCTTTACATGCCAATAATATGTCGTCAAATTCATTAGTCTACAAGGAAAAGATTAAAAAATTCCATTGCTTTTGCAAGGGAAGTCCCCTTAAAAACATGTCCATCAACATAGTAGTGACCCTACCTTGGAAATCTTGAATGAGATTTAGGGATCATGTCCTACAGAAAACTATTATGACCCTAAAAAAAAAAGTACAATGTTCAAAACCCTGGAGTAGTCAATTTTAGAGAAGTCGATTTTGACATTTCTATTGTGACTAAGGTGGTTTTTTTTACTAGCAGAGTATGGGCCATTTGACTAGTCAAATTTCTGCCCGTATCAAAAAACCATTTTGTTACAAGTAAATAGGTAGGCAAGTAGGTTGTAAAAAGGCAGGTAGGTAAATGGTAGCCTAGCCTAGCTTAACCTATCCTATTTGACCTACTTTAATCTAACCTAGTATATCATATTTACCCTACCCTACTTACCATAGCCCTTTAAACATCTACATAGGTTATAATGTTAGGAATTAGACCTTTGACTTTCCACATTTTTTGTGATTATTTTGTGTAATTTTCATTATATATATAAAATATGAATTATTATTATTATTATTATAAATTATCAATATTATTTACTTATTATTTGTATTTAAAACATGATTCATCAAATTTTTAGGCTTGTTTTGTTACAAGTTTATGTTTAAATATTTAAAGGTGAATTTTTTATTTAATTTTTGAAATTTTAATAAATGATTTTTTTTAATCTTTTTATTTTTGCAAATTTGTGGTGTATTTCAAAATCATACAATGATAAACCAAGTCTTTAACCAATGGACCACACCATCAAAAGGTGTTCAACTTTTGTAATTTTTTTTGATGTCACATGTTTATTTTGACACATCACAACAAGACTATGAGGTATGAAGGTAGTTAGGTTGTAAAAGATAGGTGGGTGGGTCCAAGTAAGTAGGTAGGTGGTGGGTGAATAGGTAAGTAGGTAAGTGGCATGGGTGGGTGGGTAGGTAGGTAGGTAGGTAGGTTATAGGTGGGTGGATAAGTAGGTAAGTAGGTAGTATATTTAGGTAGGTGGGTGGATGGGTAAGTAGATAGTTTGTTAATATGTAGGTAGGTTTTAGGTGGATGGATAAGTAGGTAAGTAGTACATTTGGGTAGGTGGGTGGGTAAGGAGGTAGGAGGTAGGTATGTACTAGGCATAAAATGTCCCATTTGATTAAATGTATTGGTCAAATAAGTAATTATAGTCAAATTGATTAGTTAAAAAATACATGCTTTAGGCCTTTAATAAAAATGGACATGTATATTACTCAAAAAGGACCAGTTAGTCAACTTGAGTCGTTTGAAAAACCATTGTTTTTAGTAGAGATTTTATTTATTACAATGAACCAATTTCATTGAAAACTAGCTTCCCAAAATAGAAGGTTCTATTTTGAAATATATAATTTCTTTTTTTTAGCCCACGTGTATAATTGAAAGGAGGACAACATTTGTCACAACCCCACTTTTGGAAGAGTGTGAGGATGACATTCACACTCCCGAAATGGGGACTTGGGAGTCCTCCGGGACTCCCGAAGCTTCAGAGTTCGATTGCAGGGGTTAAAACACCTTGCCTTGAGGCGTTCCTTATATCATTGGAAAGCTATCAAAATGTAGATGTCGAAAATGGGCTCGCATGAGCCATTTGGACATTTGTAGCACATATTATGGCAAAAAGAAAGGCCAGGAGTCAAACTGGCAGTTTGATTCCCAACCACTAAAAATCGGGAATCGATCCGACCCCGGTGTGTGCATGTGGAGTGCAACACACCGTTGGATAGCTCTCAAGGAGAGCTACAAGTTTGTTTTAGACCTTATCCCAACCGGAGG
>Ga0116228_10002039_pt1 | contig 17235 bp, 6 predicted proteins | sample S1TSphfallax_2_FD_89694 | JGI IMG/M metagenome (GOLD analysis project Ga0116228, IMG submission 89694) | Host-associated microbial communities from peat moss isolated from Minnesota, USA - S1T2_Fc - Sphagnum fallax MG | ecosystem: Host-associated > Plants > Peat moss > Unclassified | place: USA... | reverse complement strand
TAGATATCGAAAATGGCCTCGCATTGGCCATTTGGACATCTTTCGCCCAAGTTATGGGCAAAAGAAGGGCCGGGAGTCAAATTGGCAGTTTGACTCCCGACCATTAAAAGTCGAGAATCGACCTCTTCCCGACCTCCGAATGGAGAGCGTGGCACAGCGTTGGAAAGATCTCGATGAGGCTTACAACTTTGGTTTAGACCTTGTCGCGATCAAACTTCGCAGTTGGGAGTTATGAGCTCCCAAAGTCCCGGGACTCCACCCGGGACAATTTCGGGACTCCAACTTGGGAGTCCCGGGAAAAAAAAGAGCCATTTGGATGTAGTCCCCGAAACGTGGCGCAGATAATACTATATGGGGGAAGGTGGTGGCTTCCCCCGAGTTCGGGCCGTGGTGTGTCTCGTGGTCCAAAGTGCCCGTGGTTTGTCCCAACACCCAAGGGTGTCCCGGAATGTGAACTAACCACGTGGGTGGTTTGTTTTGATGCAGATTCATGCTTGATCTACTAAACCTTCTTCCTAAGTCTAATCCCTGGGCTCCCAACTCGACCCTCTACCCCTTTTTAGAGTTGGAAGCCAGGAGCGTGCCTCCAAGTCTCAACTTTCCGCAACTTGACTTTGTAAAACCCTCAAGTGGGTTTCACCCCGTGACTTGGGAGCGCGTCACTAGAGCTCCACATGCCCCACTACCCCCAAAGTGTTGCGAGCTAAGGAGGGTGCCCCAACTCTTTACGTTTCCGATGTTTTCACCTCAGACTCACATTTGAATCTATTAAGGAGCTTGGGAGCGCATTAGAGAATGTGCAATAGGTGAAAGTGAATTTTACATTTGAACCGATTGTCATAGATCAACTAATTGAACCAATCTTTTAAAAGAGTTCAAAGATGTATTTGCCTAGACATATAAAAACTTGAAGAGTATTCCACCAAAGATTATTCAACATCGGATTAAATTGGATACCACATTACCACTTATTCATCGAGCAAGGTGGTAGTTGAATCCCAATTATGTTGTTGTTGTCAAGCAAAATATAACAAGTTACTTGCTGTTGGATTTATCAAACCAATTGAGGAATCAACTTGGTTGTCTCCAATAGTGGTTATTTGTAAATGGAATGGAAAGTTGAGGATTTGTGTTGATTTTAGGAAGTTCAACGCAACAACAAAAAAGGACCCTTATTCATAGATGAGGTTATCAACACAATTATTGGGCATGAAGTTTATACCTTTCTGAATGAATTTCCAAGATATTATCAAATATCAATTGCACCAAATGGAGACTTTGCATTTTGCTCATCCAGATTTGATAACTCGATGTCATTACCTTTGTTGGGCCCACTTATGCAATGTTCTTTGAGGTGCTAAAATAAACTTTTTGTGGCATCCTCCACACCTTCCAATTGTGGTGCTATTGATTGATACTGCATTGTAGGTGGCATAAAATCCAATACCTTGATCACCCTCTTTTGGTTTTGTTGTGAAAAATTAGGCAATTTGTTTATCTTTGTTGGGAATTGGGTTGTTAATTTATGGTGGGCATTGGTCTTTTGATTTGGGGATGTCACCTCTTGAACATCTATAACAAACTATGTGCAACAAATTTGATATTCCCCACTAAAAGGCTGACAATGTTAGATCTCACTGGTGTGGGTAATAGGTCTTTTTTATGATGGATTGTAGAGTAAACCATAAAGGTTCTTGGGGTATTTGCAAGAATTCAAACAAAAAATTGAAATTAACATACCCATTTTGGACATAGGATGATTATTTAAGGAATTTTTAATGACTATAATGCACATTAAGGACTTAAAAGATACACTTCTGGATGTGGTTGAAGTGGATAACAATGGAATACCAATAAAAAGTGAATGGAGGGTTTTGAAATATGCATGGCTTCATGGATTCCAACACTACAACAAAACCATGTCTTTTTCACCCCCCTTTTGGTGGTTACAATGATTTAATTGGAGTTTATACTACTTCAAAATGATTAAAAGGGGTACCTTTTGTCCATTTTTCCCCCTCACCAAAAGTAATAGTGTCTATTATGACTAAGTAGACCAACAATTATAGTCATATAAGACAATGTTAGTGACAAGTGTATTTGACCATGCTAATGTGGTATTAAATCCTATTAATTTTTGACTAATTTTAGTCATGGCATAAAAGACATGGTATGTTCATACTAGCATGGTGTTAGTGTCTACTATAGTGTGACTAATTTTAATCATGATACAAATGATGTGACATAATAAGTAGGTAACCTAGGACTCCAAGACATTTCCAAAATGACAATCTCTCATTTGGAGTGCCAAAGTTTTAGTATTTTTTTTTTAAATTCATTTTTTTAATATCCACATCTCCCATACCCCCCCCTAAACCTTTGGAATATAAAAATTTTAACTAATAAAATTAATAAAATTAACTTATTAATGTAGCCCTTTTGATGAAAAAAATTCAAGATTCTAGTATCAATTCCAAAAATTCTGGTTTTTTATATTACCAAAATTCAATACCATCATGTAGAAAATATTTTAGTTTATTTGTGGCTAAAATATGAATAAATTTGAACAAATATTGTTATTCTTAGTGATTTTTTTTCAATAAGATTGTGTAGTGGGACAACGTTATTAGAATGTGTTCCATGACATTTGAGGACATTTTTAAATCATCCAAATCACAAACAATCACAACCATTTCAATCACAAAGAACGTGAATATTAAATGAAAAAAAAGAAAAGAGAAGAAGAATTGGTAAACATAATGGTCATTCAAAGTAGTGTCCTATGAATGATTTTGATGTGAGACATTCCTTTTGTGTATCCCAACTGTGATTGTACCTCGCTAAATTAAAGTATGGAGGTTAAATCAAGTTAAATTTGGTTATTTAAGAAAAAATGGTTAAAATTATAATACCCTTATTTAGGTTAATTGATTTAACTTTAGCCAAATTTAATTTAACTTAAATTAGCCCACCCAACTTAACCTAAATAACATAATTTATTTTCATTTATTTTATTTTATTTTACTCTAAGTTATTTTAGTTTAGCCAAATTTAGCCTCATTATGTTAATTTAATCAAGTTTAACCAATTTTAGCTTAAATACCCTACTTTAGCCAAGTTTAACCAAAATAGCCAAGTTTAACCAACTTTAGTGCGGTTTAGACAAATTTAGCCTCATTAAGTTAATTTAATCAAGTTTAACCAAGTTTAGCCTAAATAACCAAGTTTAGCCAAGTTCAATCAAGTTTTGTCCAAATAACTTAATTTAGCTTAAATAGTTTATTTTAAATGAATTTAGTCAAATTTAGCCAATGCTAAATGAGTTTAGTCAAGTTTTGTCAAGTTTAAACTAATTTAGCCAAGTTTAATCAAGTTTTGCCAAACAATCCAATTCAAAATGAATTCATGTTTATATATTTTGCTATGACATAATTTATTGTCACATGAAGTGATGGTTGGATGGTTAATACCTTGGCTTGTCACCATGAAGATGAAAGGTTCAATTCCCTCTTGTGGCACTTATAACTTAAGGCCTACAAGTGGCCTACATATGCCTAGTGGAGGTTTACAATTGGGCCACATGCCTAGAATTGCTTTAGATGCCTAGGGGCCCTACCTCCTTAGGTTCACATTTTACATCCCTAGAAATTATGTTTTATTAAATAATAAATTATGTATATATAGTTTTATATAATATGCATGACACGTCACCATCAACTAGCGTGTCACATTAACTAGTACCTACTAGTTCTTTAGTCAAAATAGACATGTGCCATGTGGATGTGGTTAGTCACTTTTAGTCAAGCTCATGTGACTAAGCTACCCCCAAGTGCTTGTAGGAAATGATTGAGTCTTTTTGCTAGAATAGTTATCTTGTCCAAGGTCCAATTCTACTACTTTTTAGTCATAAAAGACAACATAAAAGACATGGTTTTGTTGTAGTCATGATATACATTTGAAGGAGTCTATGTTGAATTGTATGGAATTTGAAGAAGACTTGTAGACTACCTAGTGATAATACAATGGAATGCCAACAAAAAATCAATGTGGGGTTTTGAAATCCCAATGTGGACATTAAAGATACTATGGATGGACTAGCATAATAGGAATTCAGAGTGACACTTTTACATGACTTGGTGGACTTTGGTGGACACCTAAAGCTTTGACCATACCTACTTGTGAAACACATTTTCATTGCAAGGCCCCAATAGCCATGGTCAATGCTTTTGTTTGCAAATTTGTTTGCTCATTTTGGTAGCTTCTAGGGGTTGATTTGATTTTCTCTCGAAGCAAATTTTGAGCATCAATGTCATGATGCAACTATTGAAGCACAAACTCTACTTCATTAAACAACTTCTTGCGATTTTCAACTTGTCGATCAAGAAGCATCACCTCAATTTTATAGTCCTTTTTAGTCTTTAAGAAAGATTTGTTTTTTTCCTCATACTATTCAGACTTTGTCCCCAATGAATGCAAAAATCTTGCCATTCGTTCAAGTTGTCAACATACTTCATAAAATGTCCAGCCTTAGCTTGCACAACACACTTATTCTTAGGCCACCAAAAATGCAACCTCATGAGGCATCATGTCTTTATCAAACTCCTTTTCTCCTTCTAAACTTGCTTATTTAAAGACCTTACACCTTCTAAACATGTCTTTTCACACTGCCCTCTTTCCAAAAGTAGGTTTATCCTTTTGAGTTGTTCCTTGATGGTCCACTCACCAAACACAACCCAATTCACTAGTCAACCCTTCTGTTCACAAACAATTTTTCGGGCTTTAGATTTGTTGATCATTCGTGTGCTTAACACTTTTGGGTGTTGATGCATAACCATCCATTGTTCCTTGATGTGCTTGATCAACTTTTCATCATCACTAAAACAATACTTATAACCATTCTTGTTAATAGTCGGCCCAAATAGTTGATTCCAAAATTCCTCCTTTGAATAATCAAATTTTAACTTCAATATATTTGGACATGGCCTAATGTTGTTCAAGTCATAAACTTTTGCAAATTGCTTGCATGTTACTGGGAGCTTTTGATTGAAAATGAGCTTCAATGGTTCTGCAAACAACACATGGACATAAGGAGATACTAAGCCTTCAACTTTGACTTTTTTCTTGATGAGTTCTTTAGTACCCCCAAGCTATGCAAAGGTTGTGCCATTTTTAGCACTCAAACCCTAAGCCTAACACTCTGAAATGTTAGTGCACTCAAAACTTTCACACCTAGAAAGGACAATGTTCGTTAGAACATTCATTGAAACATGGGACTTCTCAATTTTATCCAACTAGCTTGTGTGCCAAAATTGTGTTAGGTCAAAATTTGAAAAATCCCACTTACAACAATCACTTTCCCACCAATGACATCATCCTTATCACCTTGGGCCCATCCAAAAACTTGTAAAATGGAGTTTTAAAATTGGGAACACTTGTTTTTTGGTCCACCTTATTATGCAAACACCAATTGGAGTCCCACTTGTGCAATTCTAGGTACTCAACAACAATAGTAGTGTGTTTTGAAGTTTCTTAGATGGCATTAAAGATTATGCAAATATGGCATGCATCTACATTTCCTCGGTGACCTTGGCACAAATGTTCCATCATCACTCAACAATGAACACCAAAGTTGAATTATATGTTTAGGGTGTAAATAGGATAACACAAGCCACACCCACTTACTTTTTGACTACTTTTGTGATTGTTTTTTGGAATATTTCTAAAATAAACCTAAAATATTCTTGAAAAATTCTTTCAAAAATTCTTTAATTTTTAAAATGTTTTTCTCATACTATTTTATTAAGGTTTATGTTAAAATTTTGGTAAAAAATGTCATTTTCAAAAAAATTCAAATCCATTTACAAGTTCTTTCACTACATAAAAGCAAACATTACAATGCTTAATGGGTGCTTTCATTAAATTTTTACTCATTGAATTAATTTCAAATTAATTCACATGTTCCCATGATATTAAAAATACAAATATATAAACAAATCTTACAATTTGAACATGAAATTAAGTTACGACTTTAAAACATGAAAAAACCAAGCAAGCATTACACTTGTTATGGTATGTGTTATTGTGATTGCACCCTTCTCAATTTGTGGATTCAAACTCCTATAAGCAACACATTTGTGCTCAAACTAGTGTACACATATGAAAAATTGTTCATGAATGCTACTAGCTTATTTCCAATGCATTGATTACAAGCAACAATTCCAAGGCAAACAAAAAAATTAACAACTACAAGGCAAAAGAAAGTATTTCATCCTTAAACCCTAATTAAAGTTGTCTTGAACCCTAATCTTGGTTGTGGCTCCCATGAACCTTAGACCTAATGTACAAACTATATAATCATCATGAATTAACGACTTTAGGGGTTGTATAGCTCCCCTACCCCCTAAATATCTAATCCACAATGCACATTCATAATTAACCCCTAGACCTTCGGTTATGACTAAACTATAAACCATACCTAGGCCTAGTGCAAAGTCAATGTTTTTTCTTTGGAATAGTTTGCAAAAAATAGTATTGTATCCTGAAACCTTAATTATGGTTGTGGCACATTTGAACCCTAATATTAGTTGTGGCTCATGCCATGAACTTTAGACCTAATGTACAAACTACATAATCATCATGAATTAAAGACTCTAAAGGGGTTGTCGAGCTCACCTACACCCTATAGATCTAATGTATAATGCACATTCATTACCCCTAAACCTTGGGTTATGGCTAGACTATAGACCATAGGCCTTTAATGCAAAGTGAAAATATTTCCTTTGGAATAATTTGTAGATTTCATCATCATATATATATGCACTACCTTAGAGATGAATTTCACATAATGTCCTAGTAACTTGGACAAACATTTATTTTACATGTACCTATATAGAAATGGAATTTTTTTCAATGTGATTTGTTTTCTAAAAACAAAAATTTTCATAAAGGGAAAAAACTAATTCTAGCTAATACTTTAATATATTTTTTATTTTGACAACATGGCATATATACATATTGAAATGGTCCATGCATATGTAATATACAACATTTGATCATGTGTGTGTGTGTGTATTATTAAAAATCATAAACATATACTATAGGGACAACATTCATGAACATAAAAATACATGATTAAAATGGATCAATTTGCACAATATTATGGAATCATATATTGAAACCAAATGCATTTTACTTTAGGTGTGCTTAATATATCACAAATTGTGAGCATAGTCTATGTAAAGTTGAAATGACAAAACAATCCAATGTCTTTTCAACAAATATGCAATATGAAGGATTGGAAAAAGGACATGAACAATGGTTAGATCAAGAAATTAGTGTTTACAACTAATCAACTTTCAATCAAATGATCTCAAACTATAGTATGTCTTACATTATTACCATGTGCATGATATTTTTTTATTTCATATTTTGAAAAATGAAATTAGACCTACCTGAACTTTTCCAAATAGTGGCAATGGTTGCAAGTGGCTCCTTATATGTAGTTTACACCCCAAGGAGTGAGGTAGTTCAAGGATTTTGCAAACTATAACCCATAGCCCTAAAACATAAATGTTGCAAATTTGAGCATCAACAAAGGAAACAAGAACAAAGAAGGGGGATGTAAAAAAAATCACTATCCCAATCACCCAAAGTAGGAGCCATTATATAGTCTAATCCATTACACTTAGCTTTTTTATTCTTGCTTGCTCCCACCACAAGGGATGTATCTCTTGCCCATAACCCGTAAGAAAACACTTAGTAGATGTAAAAAAATGATTTAACGCACACCAAGAATGATATACATGTTTGCAAGACACAATTTTGCCATCCCAAGTAGGCCCAAATAGTCTATGACAAAATGGGCAAGGCACAATCCTTAAAACACATCGGTGGTCAATATGATCTTTACCTTCCAAACCTAAAAAAGGCAATGGCAATGGGGCAAAAGTTGGGTGTTGATTTGCACTCAACATTGACTAGAGTTGAACATTGAGTGTAAAGTTGTGTTGCTTCTAGCCATTTGGCAAGAGTGCAGGATGCCATGCCTCCTTATTTGACAAATGTTTCTCATGTAGCCTCTTGTTATCTTTGTCCCCTATTTGGTACAACTTTTAAAAACTTTCAGTTAAGCACAATTGGGTATCAAATTTTCTTTGCAAAAGTTCATGTTTAACAAAAATTGCATGTATTATTTCCTCTCCACTATTTTGATTATGAAGATCTGCAATCTTCTTGATCAATGCCTCAAGTTCTTCAAGCAACTAAGACACTTGTGCATGTCCTTCAACTCGTACTTAGTTTGACCTTTAACCTTTTCAAACTTCTTTTGGGCCTCCTTTTTCACCTTTTGTAATGAGGAGATGATTTTTTCTAAGGTTGGAAGGTAAAAGGTTGGCCATGTAATCATGCCAATGCTTGATGCACTAGATTGGAGACTCCTTAAAAATAATCACTTGTTTGCCCAATGCTTTGGGCATGCTGGAATATGGCGTAAGACCCTCCTCCTCCTCCTCTTTATTTGAGCCCACAAAACTATATAGATCTACTCTTGGCCTTAGTTTGCCACATAGAGCTGTTTTTAGAGATTGTAATCCATAAAGTTGGCTTCGTATTGTCCACTTGACCAACATGCACTAGTTCATTTTCTTGCATGTCTTAATTTCGTAAGCAATCCCACGGGCTTTAGCTTTGTTAATCAAATTTAAGTGTTGGGCCCCTAGGTTTTTTAATGTAGATCATCCACAAGGTCTCTACCTTGGAGATCAAACTTTCGTCCTCATTGTGGTAGTATTTGTAGTTATTACAACTACAAGGCCCAAATAATGCTACCACCTCTGCTTCTTCTATCTCCTTCCCTATTTTTAGTCTTTTGGTGCTATACCAAGTTGTTATAGATGCTATATTTCTCCCAAAAACTTCTTCAAGGAAGCTTGATCTTTTTGTCAAAAATGATGTCGAGTTTTGTTCCATACAATTGTTGACATAACATGCTATAGTAGTTCCTTTTATTTTCACCTTCACCATGATTTTCCCACTTATACTTGCACTAGTGTCTAATAACAACATTTTTACAAGTCAAGTTCTAAAATTGCACTAGAATATCGACATGATACACTTAAATGATTTCTACCCTGGTCAAACCTTTGCTAGAGCACAACACATGTGCATCAATTGAGTAATGCAGTACATGATGAGCAGGAAGGCATGGAGGATCTTCCCTAGGCGCATATGTCCCAAACCTTGGTGGGCAACTATGATTGAACTAGCCAAAACTCTTAACACAAAATTTTGAAAATTTCCTTAGATATATCGCATATGACACACTCCCAACTTCTTGAGGGACTCAAATGTGAGTCCCAAATAGAAAACAACGGAAGAGTAAGGAGTCGGGGCACACTCCCTGGCTCGTAGCATTTTGGAGGGGTATAGGGGCATGCTGGAGTTTCAGGATGGGACTAGGAAGAGTTGACAAGCTTCACTCATTCACACGGACCTGCACAAAACTAACACAAGGTGGTTAGTGCACAATTGGAACACCTTTGGTGCAAGGAGGAGCCACAGGCAACACGGACACACAAGACTCACCACGGCCCAGACTTGGGGGAAGCCACCACCTTCCCCCTTATAATATAATTTGCACCTCTCCATGGGGCCCACATCCAAACGATTTTTTGTTTTGGGACTCCTAAGTGGGAGTCCCGAAATTGCCAAGGTTGCAACTTTTGCAACTTTGGGGCACCATAACTTTTCGTAAAAACCTCTGATTGAGATGAGGTTTGAGGCAAAGTTGTAGCCCTGGTCGACATCTTTCCAACGATATGTCGCACGTTATCTGTACGCACGGAAATCGGGTCGATTCCTAACTTTTAGTGGTCGGGAGTCAAACTGCCAATTTGACTTTCGGCCTTTCTTTTGGCCATAACTTGTGTTTTAGATGTCCAAATGAACGATGCAAGCCTATTTTAGATATTTACGTTCCAAGAGATTTCCATTGATATAAAGAATTATTCAAGCCATTGAGTTTTGACCCCTGCAATCGCACTTTGAAAATTCGAGAGTCCATCGGGACTCTAACTCCCTAAAGTGGAACTCCCTTGGGGTGTGAGGGTTCATTCCCTCACACCTTCTCACATTCCCGGGAGTATGTTGTGTGATTTTTGGCTTCCCTCTTGGCCCACAACCTTGCAAACCCTTGCCTTGGTCGCGAGCCTAAGGCTAGGGTTGTGACAACATACTTGCTATTCCCCATGTAAATCGTGTACATGTTCCTACATAAACCACATACCCCCCCTAGGAGTCCATGACATCACATTAACCAATTAAAATACACCATGTAACTAATTAATTATTATTGAAAACCATAATTTTGATTTATGTGGACTTCTTACACTAATAAAAAATGAACCAATCGATTGTGCATATACTCGATGTTATGTGCAAGGGATATAATTGTAGTTTGTGTGATCTCTAATCATTTTTGGTGATTTGAAATTCTAGAGCACATGTTTGTTGTTGTAATTTTTTTGTGTTATGCAAGTTTCTTTTGCATAGTTTGTGTTGAGATTTGCCTTTTGTTTTTTGGGCTTGGATTCCTACTTTGTTATAGGCAAATCTTAGTTTCATTTGAATATGATGTATCAATTAAAGTATTTTCATGTTATGTTTTGTATGTATGGTGATAGTGATAGTTGTAGGTGCCAACATAGGAATGCACAACAATGCCATTTGATGTTATATAAAACCATGTTAAAGTGCAAGTGGAAACAAAGATATTTACATGCACTATAATAGCCATACCAACCCATGCAAAACTAAGAATATATTTAAAGTAGGAAAATTATAATTGCAAAATATGTGTACTTGGTTTTTTTTCATGTTAATTTATTCTTTAATATTTGCCAATACACTTTAAGTACACAATGATTTTCAAAATCAAACATGCAAAATTTGTGAGGTAAAATGAATGCATTGAGTTGGCACATTAGAAAAAAAATGTTAACGTGAATATTCCAAAGTTCAATTGGAATACAAAACCCATTTACATATACATGCCCACAAATTAGTTACATTGACTCGTATATGTGTGAAAATGATTTACACTAGATCTTTGTGTAAAAGTAAATGAAATTATATACACAAGGGTAACTGCAATTGTAATGAACATGACCATGACAATTATACATGGCCATTTGCACCCCATTTGCACTCACAACATTGATTTTAACCAAATGGATGTAAAGTTGCAATTCACCATATATACTATGTAACTCATTGCAATTCAATCTTTGTCAAAACAACTCATTTTCAACTATTATGCAACTCCACTACAACTACAACCATAGTGTCATGTTGACATTACTAATTTTCATCCATTCATAAAAATTTGACATGTGCACTATGAAATTTTTTACATCTAACTTTTTTTGGAAGTATTGGTTTCAATTGTTTGTTATGATGGTATGAAATTATGACATGTGGCACAATAAAAACTTGCCACATGGCATATTAATTGAAATTTGAGAAAAACTTACAATAAATATCTATTTTAATAGCTAGGTAGGTTGGTACATAACCATATGTAGGTAGGTTGCAAGTTTGAGGATCTACATACTTACATTTCACACTTACCTACCTACCTACATACATAGGTAGGTAGAAAAAAAAACCTATTTATTTACGTAGGTAAACAAATAGGTAGTAAAATACAAGACTAAGTGAATTAAATAATAGTCATGTAAATATTTTTATTTTCTTTTGTGTTTTGCTTTTAGGGTTAAACTTTTTTGAGCTCATCCCAAAATGATAAGTGTATTCTTATGTGGAAACATAATTTTTTTTTCACATGCTTTGTGTTTATTTTTCATTATGTAAATCATGCAATTAAATTAATAATTATCTAATACTTATATATGTGAATTCATTATTTAATATTTAATTATTTGAAATATCTATTTAAATTAATTATTTTAATTCAGTTAATTAATTATCAAAATAATTTATCTGATTTTATTTAAAATATTTATCTGAAAACCAAATTTTTGAATTAGATATCTGATAATTGATTATTTGGATCAATTATTTGAACTAATTAACCAGTGAGCTAGTTATCTAAATTATTTATTCTGATGCAAATAATTAGTTATTTATTAAATTTAGATAATTAGTTATTCTAAAAAACTAAATAAAAAACTACTGAAATAGTCAATCTAATTCATCTAATTTGTTAGTTAGTTACTTCAAATAATTAATTATTTGATTTCAGATAATTTATTATCAAGTGACTAATTATCTAAATTCATATAATTAGTCATTATCACCATTAAAAGATCCAAAATTTATAAAATTGAACATACTTTTGTTCTTTGTCCAACAATTACTTAATAAGATGTGCAAATTTTGGAGAATTTTCATTATAAATGTTTAAAGTATTCAGAAATTTTTATGAACATATTGCCTAATGTTGATTTTTTTTGATAGGAACCAAGTTAAACTAGCAGTGAGCATGTATTTGATTATATATATGTAATTTCTAGGTCTGGGCATAGTCAACATATTCCTACTAAATCATCAAAAACACCTTCACAACTGTATATTGAATTTATTTTTTAAAGCTCTATTCTATAGGGTGGAATATTTGCCCAACAACTTGAGTTTCTTGGAATTGTGCTAACATGTCCCTAAAATATGAACATCAAAAGCTATAATCATAAATAAATTTGACTAGGTGTCAAACTTAACTAGAGCCAAAAAAATAAATTTAAACACCTAGATGCCAATGAATCTCAGAGCATCTTACAATAATTCTAAGTCAACAAATTTTCACATATAAAGGCCTCTGTGACTAGAGGGAGAAACAGGTTCGTTGGATATCAATCACAGAATTATCTTTTCAACCAGGGGACTAATTCAATATTTTCCCCCAGACCCCTATTTGGGCCTCTAATGGCATTTACCACATGCAACAGAATAGACTTTTAAAGATTTGGTGGTAGTTTTATCACCAGCTTCCCACTACTCTAACACCTTCTTTTTCTGGGTTTTATTTAGGACTTTTTGGTGTTAGGCAGTGTAGGTGTGACTTAGTAAAAAAATTGGTATTTCTTAACACCGACTTTTTGGTCACTTAACACCATGTGTGACAGCACCTTAGTACACATTCCTACTGATATGAGAGTTTTTTGGGCAGCGGGTCCTTATGATGGTCGAGTCAGTTTTTTACATGTCTGATAGCAGAAGAAGAAAAATCTACTTTTGAGAATCTTCTACTTGTTTGTTGGGCAAATACACACAAATTGCATACAGGACAAAACACTGACCAACAAGATTAAGATTGCCAAGAATCTTCTCCTTCTTTGTTTGGCAAATACACAGAATTGCATACAGGACAAAACACTAATCAATAAGACTATGACTACCATGATGTTGTGCTGAACAACATAGTATGAGTGGGAAGTGTTTAGTCCTCATAAGAGTTTCTGTGCAAATTTTCCAGTAAATGGGCTGTTCATCTGCCCACTTCCACCCAGAATTGCAATGTTTCCACAGTTTACTGTTTTTGGAAGATTGGAAAAGCATTTCAACAATGCATACAGGACAAAGCACTAACCAACAAGATTAAGATTAACACAATTTTGTGTGGAACAAAGTATGAGTGTAGATTGTTTAATCCTCAATAAAACTTGTTTAGTCGTCCTCATACAAATTTCTCTGCAATTTTAAAAAGTAAATGGCTACTCATCTTCCCACTCCCACCCAGCATTGCAAAGTTTCCACAAATACTCATCAGAAGAGTGAAAAAAATTATAAAAATCAAGCAAGTTTTTGCACAGCCAAGGAGAGACACATATCAAGGAAGAAAGAAACAATACACTTGGACTATAGATTATTCAGTCATTAGTGGATTTTTTTCATTCTCTAAGTAAAATTGTCCACAGTCCTAATATCTGGAGCACCCACTAGTTGAAGGAATGCCAAAGTTACACAACAAAAAAACAGTTGGCAGTTTTTAACATTCATAGACTATATCAAGCTAGAGTCCATCTTACACTACGCATTTACACAAATTTCATTTCAAATGCTACACTTATACTTAAGTCAACGAGCTCATAAGAAATGGTAGTTACAGTTTATGGTATGAACTGACCCATTTTCTCTGGGGTTGGTTCCAGCACTGTAATTAGACTTCAACATGTCATTCTGAATACATCAGCGGCTATGTGAAAACATCCCCTTTCATTGTACACCAAACCCCAAGTTTGTTAGCTGCTTAGCCATATAAATTTTCTCATGTTATATGGTTACAATCTAGATTTGGTTCTCTTCTCAAACCCTCTGCTTTTTACATAGCCTAATTTTTGCTGTTTTGATCATTTTGAGTTAATAGAGCTTAGAATACATGGCTCCTTTAGGGCACATATTATTTATTCTTTTTCACCCAGACAAGTGAAAATGTATAGACAGCATATACACCAGGCACCAGAACTTCCACGACTTAGAGACTGCAGCCAGCTCCAAGAGATTTCCTTGCAGTAAACAGGGAGTTTTTTTCTTAATCTAAGGGTGGGTTTGATGGTTATGATAAGATATCATGGCAGATATATTTGCATACTGGTAAAAGAAGTTGGATGGATGGATAAACCCATAGTGAATAAGTTGTGCAGTCATATGTTCGACAGCTGCAATGCTTGGAGCTCTTGCTTATGCAAGTGCACCTCCTCCTCTCTGAGGACAAACACTCACCTGCATTGATAATCATCAGCTAAATGAAAAAGATCACACTATCAAGAGTGCACTATATGTTAAATGAGCACATCTTGCACATGAGGAAGAGCACAAAAATCTAAATTTGTATACATACAAACAGACTAGCAAGCTTTAAAATCCTTCTTTATAAAATCATTACTCTTTGTCTATGGAAATTATGCACCAGGTACTGTAAAGTCAAAACTGGTTGAATTCACTGAAAGACGAACCTGTCAAATGAGTTACTGCAGGACATTGTATATGTTACAATCTTCCACTTCATCTGATGGCACTACAATGTACTGGTTTGTCTTTGTGCTTGGAAGGGGAGGGGGCAATGGACCAATAAAACAGCAGAGGAAAAATGCCACCAGCTGCATTCCAAAATCACCCAAAAACACCTTAGACTAGTTTCGATCATAGCTGAAAGCAATGTTCTCTTACCGCAGGTGAAGGCTGCTTAACACAGACTGTCTTGATTGATACAAGTGGCTAATGCAGAATACTTCTACCAGTTTCTGAGGGGTCAATCCTCTGAAACCAGTGCTCTAAATTTCAGGCATCTTCTGAACGTCACACTTCGTCAAAATGAATGCACATGTACTGTGATCATTTACAGTGGACATCATTGGTCTGAAAGCTAAATAGAAGGCAAGTTGCAGTAAGAAAGGCTCTTTGCCTGCAAGAGAGAATCATCCATGAGATTCAAGTATATTTCTGCATGATGTGGGAGTGGAACCTACCAGGGGAATGCTAGCACAAAAGATGCTGAAGCCTAAGAAGTGAAAGGGTGCTTGATCGGAGAGAAACAGGGCTGCACATAAGGCAAGCATCTTTAGTACCATAATAGTACATGACTATAAGGTAACTACTGATAGAAATTCTGCTACATAAGTTTCAACTTTCAAAAGTCAGTATTACATTGGCAGTCACCCAGAGGAAAGTAACAACAAGCTGCTTTTCATCAGAAGATGGTGCAGAAGCTGGCAGTTACTAAATGGGTGTTCAGCATGAACTAACTTTCAGTAGGATGTATTGGACAAACACATGTTTGGGAATTAAAATAATGTAAGACTTCATCCTGAGTATCCATATGTACACAACATGTGCAATCTCAACTTTTTTTTGAGCACTCAGTATGGACTCAGTATGAGTCTGCAAGAGTGTTGTTAAACATTGAACAGTCTGGTAAATATTGCTTCACACAATAAGATAGTTCAGAGGCTGTAACAGATCAGTAGTCCACCTGCTGTTAGTTAAATTTCAGGTAGAATTCGAAGAGTCGAAAAAGAATTCATACCAGTTACTGGGCACATGACTAATGGTGTTACGATGTTGGCAAAGGACTTTGATGCTGAAATAAATCCTTGAAGATTTCCCTGTATCAAGAGAGGTGGATCATGTGAGAAACTGAAACCAAAATGATGTATACAAGCATGCTGGAGGTGAGACAGAAGGATTAAATATGTTGATAACTGTATAATTAAGGGTACTGTGACAAGAAATTGAACACCTGTTCATCAGGTGGTGCTGTTTTGGATACTATGGTGACTATCTGCACAACACAAATATAAACTTTCAGTCATCATTGTTAATATGAACTGAACACTGCAGGGGATTTCAGGGATCTTGAATCTACAATTATATCTAAACAAATGCCTCTTCAGAAAATAAGCACAAACTTTCAGATGCAATCCAACTTACAGTAGGATATACGAATACTACAAAAATTCCAAAGAATGCTGCAAGATATGGTACCTGCCAAGATCACACCAATAACTAAGAATAAGTACCCTCATTCTTCACCATAATGAGGCTGTGACATCCAGTGTGGTACTTTTTGCTAATTGAACAGAAAAAGAACTTGATGTGCTTTCGTTGTTAACATATCAGACTTCAGAAGGTTGTGGTCATACCCAGGGAGCCCAAGCAATACCATAGAGAAATGCCTGCATCACCAAGTATCATGACAAGAATATTAGCTCTTGTACACCAATTGATCTCTACGAATTTCTCATAGATCCATTCTCTTGAATAGACATCTATCTCATGTATCATTGAACTGGAATAAAAATGATCCTGTCTTGTAATAAAGTTGTCCTTCATTTTTTTCTTCTGTGTTCTTTCACTTGATGGGCTTATTGATCTGCCAAATTCAAATTGAGTCTTCTCATTGTATTGCATTCTCATTCTCTCTTCCTCCTTACATGACACTGCAATCTTGGATTGTGTTATAGATAGTTTGGATTGGAATATCACTGTGGCACTATTTGTTGACTGCTGTAGATGATAACCCTCATCCATGATCTACTATTTTAATGCCAAAATATCACTCTGAGCTCAAAAAAGTGAGGTAAAAGTAATGTCTCTTTGAACTTCAAATAATGAGGAGAGCAGTGCATGGCTAGAAGTCATACTTGCAGTCCATAGCCCAATAGACCAATGCAAAGAACAATCCTTTCCCCAAGCACATGCAGCAGCACAGGCAATAGC
>Ga0116228_10002038_pt1 | contig 17235 bp, 12 predicted proteins | sample S1TSphfallax_2_FD_89694 | JGI IMG/M metagenome (GOLD analysis project Ga0116228, IMG submission 89694) | Host-associated microbial communities from peat moss isolated from Minnesota, USA - S1T2_Fc - Sphagnum fallax MG | ecosystem: Host-associated > Plants > Peat moss > Unclassified | place... | reverse complement strand
GTTGTGAGAACTCTCAGTGAGAGGAAAAATCACTCAGGGTATCGGTATCACTAAGTGTCAGGGTATCACTCAGTGTAATGGGTATCCTCTTGGGTTTAGGGTTTCTGTGTGTGTCCGTCCGTCTGTCCGTTCGTCTGATATCCTATTGGCTAGATTTGTCCGACGTTTGATTGGACGGAAGGGCGGAAAGGAGGTGAGTTCTCTCTCACTCACACACACACACTCAAATCAGGAGGTGAGTTCTCATTCACTCACACACTCAACTTGGCTTGGTACTCGAAATTTTTAAAGAATGTTTACAAAAGAAATTAATAAATAAAAAAAAGAAGGAAAGAAAATGCTCCCGGGGGACTTCACAGTGTCCGAAGGGCACGGGCACCCACTAGTGATGGTAATTATTAATTAAGTCGACTCATCTACTATATTGGTGTATAGTTGAAAGCATTTTTCAACTAATCATTTGTTGAACATTGAGTGGCCATTTTTGAAATATTTTAAATATCTATATAAGTTTGTAATAATGTGTATGTTCAATACATATAATTTATTATTTTTATGTATATGAAATTTTAATTTACAACATATCAAGTGATAAGACATAATTAATGATTTTGTGAAACTTTAATGTTTATTCATTTTTATACACATGATATTTTAATATTTGTTTTTAATTGTAATAAAATTTCATTAAACATTAAACTACATGTAAATTTTATTTATGTAAATGAATAGGTAAGTATGCTATAAAAAATCGTATGTGAATATAAATATTAAATTTTGATTTTAAAATAAAGTTTAAGGAAATTTTTAAATATAAGCTTGCAATAATTTATGTTCAATATATGCAATTTATTATTTATATATGAATCAAATGTTAATTTACAACAAATCAAGTAATGGTATATTATTATTATTTTGGTAAATTTTCAATGTTTGTTCATTTTTTTAATATGATGTCTTAATTTTTTTAAAATTAGGATAAATTAATTTATTATTAAATTGCATGTAAATTTCTTTTGTATCAATGAATGGTCATCTATGATGAATTTTTTATGTGCACATAAATATTACACTTTAATATGAAAATAATTTTTTATGTAATTCTGAAATGTAGGTCAACTTAATAATGTGTATGTTCAATAAATATGTAATTTATTGTTTTTATGTAGATTTTTTTTGTTTAAAACATATGACATAATCATATTTAATTAATTGTTCTGGAATTTTAATGTGTATTTTAATGTTGGCTATTAGTTCCAATAATTTTTTTTAAAATCTTATTAAAATTATTGATTATTATTATGTTATAATAATGATCGAAATAGTTCATAAAAATATTTTAAAACTATTATATAATTTTTTTAAATATAATTTTCTTAACACTTTCATAATTTTTATAATAAATTTTCTATATTTTTAAATTCTAATTTTTATAAATATTAATTTCTAATAATTATAAAGAAACTACAAAACAATACAAATAATAATGACTAAATAACTAGCTTAGCTTAGCTATTAATTACAACATTATTAACATTTTTGTTGTAATTTTAACCAATTATTAATTATTAGTACATTATAACAAATACTGTAACTAAAATACCATAAAAAAATACTGATTTTCAAATTTTAATTAATTATTTGTTTTATGAAATGTTAATAAAAAGTTATAACGAATTAATAAATTTATAAATATTGACTATTTTTTATTAATTAATTTTCATATTATTTAATTGCATAATTACAAAACTATACAATTAAAATTGGTTGATAAATAATTATCACAAATAATTAACGTAACTAGATAGACCTAGGCTAAGTATATTATTAGTTTAAGTCTAGGTCTAACTAAGCTTATACTAGTTTTTAATTTTGCTGCAATTAGATTGTAACTATTTGAGCTACAATCAAGTTACAACTAGATTTACAACTAGGTTACAACTAAAATGTTTATCTCATATTATTTAGCTTCCATTCCAAAAATGCAAACTATAGAAAGGATTATAGTAGGATTGTTTGAGAAACACAATAATCTTGAAAATGTAATAGCCATTTTGAATGAACCAATCAAAAAAACTCAACCCTAAAGGTTAAACCGAATGTAATAGGATTTCATTGATTAAATGCCATGTGATTTAAGTCTAAGCTTAACATAGGTGCCAAGGTCTAATCTTGATTTAAGCTTAATTCAAATGCCCTATGTTTAAGTTTAATTTAGATTCAGGTTTAGTTAAATGGCTAATGTATTAGCACCACATGGCCTAACCTATGGATGTGGCATGCCACATGTCATTTAACTATTCATTGACCCCAAACTTTGTGAATGTGCCATGTGTCAACAATGTGAATGTGCCACATGTAACCAAACCACTAACCAAATGTTCAACTTACATAATTACAACCTAGTCGAAATTACTACTGAATTTTTGGTTGATGTCATGCCCAATTTATGAATGATGTCCATCCACTAGTCAAGAGCAATTGAAAACAATTCTCGACTATAATGGTATGCAATTTGCAATTGAAATGGTAAGTATTGGCTATTGTTGTGGTGTTGACATGTGGCTGACATTTTCAACTAAAATGTCATTTTTTACTTGTACTTGTGGATTTTTTTGGTTTGTAGTTGAAGAAAACATTTTTTAGTTGCAAAAAATATTTTGCTACATTTGTTCCTCTCAAACTATGTTTTTTAGTTGAAATGTAGTTGGAAATGTAGTTACAAAAGGGGGGCTTTTGTATTAGTGAATGCAACTAGTTTAAAATTATCATCATAATGTCATGTTGATGTTGCTTTTCATACATCCATCAATGATGAACTCTATTAATTTTCATTGAAATTCCTTTGCAATTGCAAGTGCGGGGAAACACTTTAATGGTTGAAACCAATTAACAACTATGTAACAATTCACATTGACACAAGGTAATACTTGTGTGCAATTACAATGTACCCTAATGTAGTTGTATGGTATTTCATTTAAGTAAAACTAGACAACTAAATTGTAACTTATACTGTAAATGTGCAAACCTTGCACATGCATTATCAATATTCCAATTATGATAAATAGAGTAGAATTTCATTCCATTGTTATTAATAAACATGAAATGGATCTAAAATATATGCATTGACATCCAAGGTTGGCAAATGCATTACACGGAAGATTTTTTAAGAAAATTATTGAAATGTAATTTAATTATGAATCTAAATATATTGCCCAAACTATTTATAACAAAAGTTTTTCTCTACTTAAACTAGAGGTCATCACAAAATTGATGAACCATAATAATCAAATATTGTAATCTAAAACATTATGTTTCTATAAATTAATGTTTTCTTTTATTTTTGTTGAAATGGAACTTGAGCCATAATGTTTTCATTCCACCTTATTTGCTTGAATCTACCATATTATGATATTCAATAGTAAATGTGAAAGGAAATCACTAACATCTACATAACATTGTAATGCAAAAGATATCAAGATGTCCATCCTTTCAATTTAAATAAAACTAACTTATAACTATAGTGCCATTAACAAAGCTTATATATTTATTTAAATAAAATTAGCTTACAAAGCCACTAGTAGAACTTATTTATCACTAAAAATCCAAAATACATAACATTGATGCAAATTAAATTGCCATTAATTACAATTGCATACAATGATGGTTTTTTAATTAAAATGCATCACATATTTGAAATATTGAAATTAGAATTCACCATGCCTTTGTTGTTTTGGAATTTTTTTTCTTGCATGTATTGGTTTGGATTGTTACAAAACAAACAACAACACATTCAATGACATAGTTATTTGCAACCTAACCAAATTATACAACATCACATGAGCACATTTTTCTATTCAAGACTATTTTTCAAACAAAACCACCATTTCATTTTTGAAAAAACTTATTTTTGCATGCACAAATTTAATTTTTATGGATTTAAAACATTATCAAAATTTGACCTTATAACATAAGAACAACAAAAACCATTATAAATGCACAAAAATAACAAATGTGTTTGAATTAATTATTTTATTTCACCTCCACCTTTGACCTCAAATTCCAAATCCTCAAACACATGAACAAAACCCACAACATGATTATCATCACAAATACTTTCACCCTTCACGAACTCCTCATCCTTATAAATTACACTTTATAAATCAACTTCTAAAGAAAATGAAAGATTTTCAACCTTCAAAATTAAGAACAAAAATTTTCAACCTCCAAGAACAAAAACAAGAATTTTCAACCTCCAAGAACAAGAACAATAACCTTCATCCTCCAAGTTTTTTAAATGAACAAAAAAACTCTTAACAACCCTCTAACTTTATTTCTAAACTTGAAAAACAAAAAAAATCTTGATTGTATGGCACATGATATGATAATTGCATCACCAAAAAACTAAAAAATGCACAAAATATTTAGAGAAAAACCTTCTCCTTTTTAATTCATCTGGAGTTTCTTGACAATAGGCATGGGTGCATGAAAGTTGTTGATTCAAAAAGGGAGATCTATTGATTTACTACCATGTGTCACTTGCTTAGGGGTTTCTTGCCCAAATTTCATATTTTCAAATTCCAAGTTGAAATTTAGTTCCATATTAGTTGTTCACAATAAATGACGTGGTTGATTTGGTTGACTTGACTAATGTGTCTACATGTTGGCTTGACTGATTTGGTTACTTTGGTTGACATGTTTACTAGATGTTAGTTGTTAAAAAAAATCCTTTGTGATTCATTTTGATTTTTTTATAATAGGCATAGGTGCATGATTAACTTGAAAGAATCAGCCTTTGTCAATAAAGCAATTAAACATTTAGGGTATAAGACTTCAAAGTATATATAACACAATATTTTTAATTTCATTTCAAGAACAAACTTTCAACTTCAATGAATTCTATGGTTTAATAGGTTTATATAGCGACATGATATTGTGAGTTGCAATGTCGTGGAAACTAGTAATAAAATAATTGAACAACAATCACAAAACAATGGAAAATATATAGTGGCAACCTAATGGTACAATTAGTTGTATAAAAAAAAATCATTATTGATAATTAATTGTAAAAAAATTGAAAGTGTCATATCTAATGGGTGATGAAAATGCATACCTATGCCATGATGATATGTCTCAAGGTTGTGCACTACTTATAAATTAGTTGTTGATTGGGTGTTACATTTCACCTAGTTGTAATGTAATTGTCATGTGTTATTAAAGAACAATTTGCCAATAAAGTCAAACACGTTTGACTACAATCATATCTACAATGTGTACATTTATTATATAGATGTCCATCTTGCAATTAACTTACAATTACAATACAATACTTCAATTTTTTGACTTGACATATTATTTATTAATTCATCATATTTCCATGGGACAATTACAACATAGTTCTATATTAGTTGTTTTAAAGATCTAATTGTAGGGCAATTTAGTTGCCACAAACATGATTTTTCATAATGATATAGGGTTTGGACTATGAGATCCTATTTCCAATTGTCATGTGGGTATCACATGACCAAAATAAAATCCAAGTAAGGAGCAATATTCATATGCAAATATTGCATTTGGAGGAATTTTTTAATTAGTGCAAGTCCACCTCCATTTTGGCTCCATTAATGCATGTTGTACAAATGGTGTTACTTCAAATTTTCCCATAATATGCACATAAGAATGTTTGGAAGGTGTTCCCAAACTTTTTATGACACTAATTGTTTAGGGCACAAAACTACCTCACTGCTAATTAAATATAAATCAATAAATATTTACCTAGGATTAGGATTTCCTTCACTTTGAGGGGCTTATATCAAATAAGCTCAATTAGACTCAATTCTTTTCTTCTTTTTTGAAGGAGAGGGAAGACAACTCCCAATTCATAAGAGGTATGAATAATATTTCCTTCTTAATATTTCAATCAAGTTTTTAAATTTCATTATTTATTCTGTATAATTAATTATTTATAAAATTGGTTTTTTTACTTCTCTCTCAAACATTTGTATATATATATATATATATATATATATATATATAGTTTATTATGCGAGTGATTACTTTCACCAAATGGTATTTTTGTAAGTTGCTTATTTCTGTATGACCTAGGGTTCAGTTCAACATGAACTTTTTTCTCTACTGGGAATTTGCATACCGTTGTCTTTTTATTGGGTTGATTCAATACCACCCATAAGGTTTAAGTTGTGATGCAAAATGACATTTTTTAACCACCAAAAACCAAATAGTGTGAGTTAAGGGTTTTAACATTTTCATCCATGCAATATTTTTTTCTTGTGGAGTCATTTGTTGGATGGGGTTCATAGTGGTTTATATGCTCAAACTATGCATAACATGAGTCCAAAGTGTGTCTGGGCAGCATCCATCTTTTTAGAGAAAAAGATGGATTGGGGGGCCAAGGGTAGACAAGGAAAAGAAGAAGAAGCAAGCAGTACTTTTGCACTGCTGGCAATAATAACTATGGGCACAGCTAATGTTGGTCTTCCACCAGTTCAGAAATTCTCATCTCACACCTGCAATTGAATCTCCTGGTGTGATTTCTTCAAAAGGAGGCTTTTCTGGAATTTCAAACCTTGCATACTTGGTAGCAGAGTTTGTTTTTTTTTTCCTGACGAATTATCGGCAGAATTCTATTTTTCTAAATGGCCGGCTACGATTACAAAAGGAAAAAAAGGGGTTAATCATTTTAAATCGCCTAAAAGGGGCAGAAAACTGTTTTATTTTATTTGGAGAGGGTGTCGCCACATTTATGTCTACTGGCTACAGTATTAAGAGTTCCTTGAAATAATGTGGCCAGTTAAGTGGAAATCTGGCTCTGGATGCTTGCCACCCTGGCTCCATTAGGAAATTGAATAAAAAGAACACTACTTGGTAGCTACCTGTTCACATATTGAACAATGTGTGCAAATGGAGGTGTAAGGTACAGTAATTAGCAAAGCCACAAACACAGTGTCATTTTAGCTGGCCTGAAGTTCCAAGGAAACCTTGATGCAGGCAGACTGCAATGGGGTTGTTGCCCATGAAAGAAACCATCATGGAATTCAAGTGCTGACTCTGATTGGTGTTGAGTGGTGGGAACACTCCCTTGACACCTGATAATTTTTTTTCAATTTTTTTTGTGCAATGCATTTTGTCCATGTGTTTCCCCCAAAAAAGGAATTCAGAATGTCCTGGAGGGTCCCCAGATTTCAAGATATCTGAGGCCTTGGTATCTTTGTGCACTCAGAGTGCTTCAAGGTCTGGAGATTTCAATATATCTGAGAGGGTTTCATATCTTTCTACACTCTGGCATGTGCAAAATCATGCTCAAGTACATCTATCTGAGTTGCACTTGGACAGGTAATGGACACCCAAGTGTGATCAGTGATTTTTTTCTTTTTGGGAATTCTTTTCCAAACTTCAACTTGAAAAATCTGATTTGAAACCTACACAAAGGATTTTTCCATGAAGTTAATTGCCAAAACTTACTCTTGATAAAAAAATGAGCAAGTCATGCTTGGTATGGAACTCTTGGGATGGCAATTAGCTCACCCATAGAACTAACATTCTTGTGTTATAACTTTCTGTGTAAGACAATTTGTGCTTTGGCTGTTGGGCTGTGGTGACCCTGTTTGTTTGTTCATTTGTTGATGAAACCTTGCCAAACTTTATAAAAGAAAATGCACCCATCCCCAAGAGAAAAAGGAAGGAACAACAAGAGAGAGCACCAACATCCAACAAAGAGACAGCACCCAAAGGTGCAAATGCAAATTTGTTTGTTATGTAAAATGACAATAAGTTTGCCTGGACCATGGCCACCATTAACAAAGTATGTTGTGGTCATGCTGGGACCCTGGCAGCCCTGGGTCATCAGCATCCAAGGAAATGGGAACTAATTAGCTGAGCTCCACCTGTGTCCTAATACCATAGTCATTACTCCTATTTCCATGGTTCATAGCTGACAAAATCCCAGATTCTGGATCAAATGGACTTCACTTTAAGTCTTCATTTTGCCCGCCTCATTAACTTCCATCTCACGGTATTGCAAACTTTTAACTTCCATGTCACGGTATTACAAACTTTTTGAGCATGGGAGCAAGGCAATTGCCTTTAGCCTTGAGGAGCAGGCACTGTACAAGAACAATAATTTGCACACATTAAAGTGGGGGCGTCTGAGCACTATTTTCTGCTCTAGTTTACTATAAATATAGATTGATTGTTGCAAATATTTGTGGTACAGCTTGTTGTGAACATGGATGATGGATTTTCACATTTTTTTTTTTCTTAATCTTGCATTGGGATTCAGCATCTTGTACTGGGCTTCTTCTGTAGTTGCTAAAATTTAGATTGGATTGAGTTCCTGGTCTTTGGATAAAAATCCAATTCTGTTGCATCATGATCATTGCATTCAGCCCCATAAGCATATACCTATCATAATAACCTAATCCAGTGAAGTCCAAATTCAGGCAGCTACACACAATATAGCATATATTTGATTCAGTTTGGAAACTTGATTTGAGGGTTGCAAAGCGTTTCCCATGTTTTTGCTGGATATTTTTGAAGGGAAAAATTTAAAGGAAACTCTTGATCTGCCAGTAGGAATTGAACCCTAAACCTGGCCATGCAAACTTTGCAAAAGCAATTTCCCTTTCTCCTGCAGTCTCCTGAGAGCATCTCCAGCCATGCTCAGTATGTCCCGTGTCAAAGTATTTCTCACATCCAAGCTTAGTTTTGTTTTTCGCAACCCGACCCATACAACTAAAATTGGGATTGCAATTAGGTGGAAGACTACTAGGTAATGGCAAACCACCTGTACCAATCATTATGATTGGCCTTTCAGAAATAGGGAGCAGCAGTCAGATCATATGTATTACACTCTCCTTTGGCATGTGTTAGGCTTTGCTGTGCCTTTTACCAGCTTCTTCAAATTGTGCAAAAATGCTGGGCGAAAACCATTTTGCTGAGACTACCGAGACTGGTTCTACTTTTCTTCATCCAATTTTAATTTGCAGAGTCACATACTGAGGACCAGTAGACTTGATCTAATATGTGGTAGCCTTCAATTTCTTCTTCAGACCCTAGAATTTATCACATAGTTGGTGCTTTGCATTTGGTGTGAATTCTGTATTGTACAACTCTAGGCAATTCCTGTAACATTTTTCATTGAGAACTTGTCCAATTCAAAATTATTTAGTCTCAAGATTCTGTACTGCAACTACATAACTTGCAGTGTCCATGTAGATGACTAGTGTTGTACCCATCTACAGGACCTGTGCCTGGTATCAATTTTGTTACCAACACTGGTATCAAGGACCCTACCTGACTGGGATGACCTGAGTCTATAGGACATGTGCCTGCTATCAAGGACCCTACCACCCTGGGATGACCTGAGGCAATACTAGCCTTATATACCAGGTTTATTCCTGCCTCATACCAGGTAAAAATCAGCCTTGGACCATCCTGGTATGGATTTTTTTTTCAATCCGCAATACCAGGACCAGACCAGTGTTGGGTCAAAAAGTTGATACCCATCCAATACTGGTGATGACCTCCTCACAATGGTCATCACCTGATACACCTCCACATGCATTTTGAAGGACAAATGAAATGGAGTTCCCAAGACCATAGGACACAGAACTTACAAAAAAACTATTTCTCCGGCTTTTATTATGAAGCATCGGAGCAAATTTGTAATCGAATCAATGAAATTGTCTTTCACCTGTTGAATTTCTGTTGTGCATCTATAGGGCTTCTATCATATCCCTGCACATTTGTGTATTAAATCTGTAGCAAAAGGAGCTAATTGAAACCTTGCTTGTAAATTTGATTATGCACCCCTGGGAAGGGTGAGTTGATGATGCTAGCTGCTACATACATACACACTTGCTTTGCATTATATGCAAACTGCTGCCAAGTTTTACAAGTCAGCAAAAGCATGATAGTATATTGAATCAGAGATGATGTACCGGACTGCTGCTGCACATGTGGCTACAGTCAGTACTCCTGACAAAACTACAATGCACCAGTGCCATGTTAGCCTCCATGTACTGAACCCCTTTCCCTTCACCTGCAAGTTTACATAGCCACAGAAATTATCACTCAAGCATCAGAACGTCTTGATCGGTTATGAGATTCGGGCTTTGGACATATATCTCCAAACCAAGCTTCTACAGGTCAAACAATCATTGAGATTGCTTTCAACAGTGGCTGACATGACTGCTTGTAATTTGAAATTTCTATCAGTTTGCTATAACTGGAAAATTGCAGAGATAGATCCCAACAACAATAATTTAAGGTAATGTGACTATGAGTGCAGTCATAACCTTATGAGAGTTGCCCACAAAGTGTCAGACCGTCACCTTCATTATGGACAGCAATGACAAGCTGCCATGACTACAACTGACTTCATCAGCTCCCAGCAGTGAGTGAAGATAAGTATAAAAATAATCCACCCAAAATCTGTGTCCTGAGTTTCTCTTGCATTTCCAGAAGCGACTGGAAGTCTCAGTCCTTAGACATGGCCATCTGGATCCATAGCAAGTTCTCTCATCACTTTGCAGCTGATTTATCCCAGCAATGAGGAATATTAGTTGCACTATGGTAGAAGATGGTAGTTGCACATAGTGAGAGACTTTGAAGTGTTGCTTTGGGAGAAAAGAATGTATGGGAGTGTATTGGGTTTTGTAGGAAGAGAAAAGAGACCTTGAGGTACATGTGGTGGATGATGCCAGACTCAAGAGGGAAGGCTGCCATTGCACCGGTGAGGGTGATGAAGTCTCCAAAGAATGGCAGCAAAGCTCCAAGGAATGTGCTGATAGTGATGTATGTGCCTCGTGTGATGAGGCGGACAAGCATACTGTGAGCAGACCAATCACCCTGATCCTTTCTGGCAAAGTGTGTGTCCATGAACTCATACATGGGCGTTGCATAGATCTGTATAAAACCCCTCAACTCTTCAGTTTTTAAAAAATTCAGGTTCTTTGCAAACAGACAACATGTGCTCAGTATGCCATCTATGTAGGCAAACACAAACAATTTGGGCCTTTGTGAAGGATGTGAACTTACATGGAGAGACACAATAGCTTGCAAGAAGGCAGCAGCATTGGCAACCGTCACCAAGGATTTTGGGCCACCAAGAGAGAGCAACAGGTAAGGGTTGGCTGTGTTTCCATAAGCCCAGTAACCCACAAAGGTGAGAACTAAGAAAGGGAAGGTTCCAACTGTGAACTGCATTCCAAGAGCCTTATAGATGTTTGTTGTTGTTGGCTGTCTAATTGTTGCCTGCAATGCCAAACCTGTGTAAGGATCCTGCCATACCTTCAACAATAAACAGAAAGACATTTCCATATTGACATATACTCTTGCCATGCTGCTCAAAGTAAGAAAAAGATTGCATCATCAAGATGGGGGACTACCTGCATCTCAGGTAGGATGCCAGTATTGTATGCAAACGCTATTGTAGCTAGAGCTCCAATTGCATTGAATGTTCTATCAGCTTTTGTGCCTTTCAACGAGTAGTCCCTGGGTCCAGCTTTCAGACCTGTACAGGTTCCCCATGATATCAGGTAAGCACAATGAGTCTTTCACTGATTCATGCTGTACGCTCTTCAAAGGGAGTCTTGGACAGGAGCAGATGAGTTGTATCAGCCATGTCAATACATGTCATGCCCAGTTTAGATAAGAAACCAAATAAAGCAAAAAACTGCTGTACATCAAGCAGGAGAGAGAGAGACACACAGACAGACAGAGGACATACCATCAGAGAATGCAACACCTATGGCAATACAGGTGTAGATGAGAGACAGAAACAGTGAGCAGGTTGAGAAGAACCGCAGTGCATGTAAATTGGGAACCACAAAAGCAAACAAGCCAAAACAGACACCAGCAACCACAATCCAGCCTGCCAGCTTGACACTGGTGTTATCCGTGAATGCCCCCCATATTGCCTGCCCACCCACACCAAGCTACAACTCAGTACATAGCTTCAACACTACAATGGTCAAGTTTCTTGACATAGAACATGCCATGAACCTGAATTGATGGTCAAAACTGAATCAGAACACTAAAGAAGGCATCAGTTACAATTCCCCAAAATGCTGGCTTAACCGATCTATCTGCTTGCATGTTGGCAATCAGAAGATCACTCTAAAAACATGCTTCAGCTTAAAGATCTGTATGGGATTTTCATAAAAAGTGTACTACACTGATAAGGCTCACAGTATACAATCAAGGATCCACTCCTTGATGACAAAGGTATCGTTTCTGCTTTTAGTTCCAAGAATGCCTGGTCATCTGCTTGCAAAAACATATCATCACTCCATCATACTACACTGGATCTGTTTGTGAACTATTTCTGTTTGGCAATGAGGTGGTGGCAGAACACAGAAGTACTGCCTTCCCTGTTATTGAGCTTTCATAGTTCTGGAGGTAAGTACCTTAAGAGCTTCACCAGCCAGAATGATGGTTCCCACATTCGCAATACTCAAGTTGAAATACTGCACAAACCACGTTGCTCTGTACATGCCACGACCTAGAAAATGCACAGCCAACAAACACACAGGTCATCCCATGACTAATTTGAGCCTTGAAGAAGCTCACGCATTACAGATTTACAGAAAATCAGGAACTGGCTCTAGTGATGCTTTTTTGCATCTTGCCATCAATAATAGCATGTCAGCTTGAGCTCAAGCTCTCTATACACATGGGATATGATGGCCTGAGATGTGTACCATAGATATGACCTGCAAGGTCACGGTATCGAATGTGGCGCTTCCCACCAGTCTCATGAAGACTTCCCAGTAAGCAGTTGTTGTAGAAAGAGATCACACCACCTCCGATGAGGCAGAGAGAGCCAGTTGCAAAACCCAGGTATGCCATGATGAGAGCTGGATAGCCTAGTATGAAAGCATTGTTGAGAGCCGCAATGAAATGGAAACCCACCTCCCACCAGCTGTCTGCAAAAATGAACAACACCGCATTTCTTGCAAATCATCATTACACAGACCAACCTAGTTTCTTTCAGAAACCCCCTAAAGCCGAACTGAGACCTTCAAACCCTAGGAAGGAAGGGTGGTCAAAGGTTTCTGTGTGCCTCTCTCTCAAAAGACCCATCCATCATTGAAGAGGGGGTTTTTTTTTTTTTTCTGATGCATATATATCACTTTCCTGCATTCGAGATTTCCAGCGGAATAGATGAGAAGACTCTTGGAAAGATGCGAATTTTTTGGGCAGGACGAGCCAGCAAACGGAGTAGTGAAATTCTGTTAAAACAGCAGCGAGCACACGAGAGTGCGAGAAAGGGTTTCGAGACCTTGTCCGACGCGATGGACCGTCTCCCTGGACACCGGGACTGACCACCCAGACTTGGAGGCTTCATGATGATAATGACCTCCACCACCATGGCCTGCTTCCGGGTCCCCACCCAATTGCCCATTTTGCACATTTCCTCCGCCCACATTGAGCGATGGTAACGGCTGCTTCACTCCCTGATCCACCACAGCCATCTTTTGGAAACCCGTAAGTTCATCACCTCCTTCACAAAACGTCATCGCGGCGCCGGATACTTTAGTCCCCACCATGTCCTCGACTCTTTGTCAGGAAAACAGAAGCACTTACCGCCGTCCCTTTCTTTTCTAACTCACTACAATCCTCCCCACAAAGCTCCACAAAGCTCCCCAAGACACTCACAAGCTATAGATCAAAGAAAAAATGTTCACAAGGACAAAAACCAGCCTTGGCAAAGACCTTCTTCCTCGGAACATCCCCTAGTAATGCAGCATTGTGCGAAAGAAGGAACACTCCCGGCAACAAAAGCTTCTTTGATGCTCAACTGCGGGTCCTGTTTCCCTTCCGAGCTTCTTCCATCTGCTCTCTCTCCTCTGCTACTACTTCCTCTAACCCAATACTCAAGTAAAACCACATCACAGCTACCGAGATCAAAACAAACACATTACTTAAAACTACCTCCGAAATGTCGCAATTCCACTAACCATAAAAATTCCGTCTAGAACGTATGTCAAAGCAGCCGCAGCAGGGTGTCGCGAGTGTGAGGGGTACAGGGAGAAAATGCAAGCTTCTGTGGGGCTCATGCACTACACTCCAGTTCTCCTGCTAGGCTGCAGATCTTATCTTTTTCCCCTAACATGTAAAATGGCTACAAAGTGTTCTTCTGTTTCCGCGCTACTGCAGACCGGGGCGGGAGTCACAAGCCGTCGAAGAAGCTCAAGCGGGTGCTGCTCGAACCAGCTTCTGAATAAGCAGTAGCAGTAGCAATAGTAGTAGCACACACAGTAGTGTGAAGTCGAGGAGTGACGCAACTTTTGTGCGGCGCGGCAGCGAAAGCAACACGACAACAACAACAGTAGTTGTGGCAACAGCAACAGCAACTCCCGAACGCCATCACGCTCTCTTGCAGCTGCGGTAAGAGTTTTTTTGTAGAGAGTTTAGTTGGTTGGTAGTAGAGACTGTAGTGTGTTTGGTGTCGGAGAGTGGGGTCCAGTGCTTCCGTTCCAGTTTGCACAGAGATGGCGATCCCTGGAAAAGAGGCCCAGTAGGGACACTGGAACTCCACGCCCAGACGAGTCCTGAAAGCGAGGGAAGGGGAAGAGAAAGCAAGTGGTGGGCCCCTCCATCCACCCTGCCCCCATCAACTCCCACCCGCCTTATTGCATTTGTCAGGCTGCTAATTTTCACTCTTTACCAAACCCTGCTCTATGCTTGCTTGCTTTCTGCTACTGCTCCTGCTTCCAGACAGCCATGGCCCTTGACAGATTAATTAACTTGCAGATTTGCCCCCATTCTGTTTTCTGCCTGCCATCGCCAAAACACATACCTAGCTACACTTTAACAGAACACATACCTACCTACACTTTAAAAGAACCGGTAGAATTTTTCCATGGAACTACAGCCTAAGGTGCTGCTGGCTGCCTCCTCTCCTCTGAATTCCAATTACAGCTATCCGTGATTTTAAATGGACAACTTCTAATGGATCTTTACTCCGGGTAAGGACCTCACCAATGGCCCAGTTCTATGGCCTCCTCCTTCTGGGAATTTGGGTCCCATGCACAGGTCCCACCTTGCATGGGACCCTTATTCCAAGAAGGGGCCGTCTTTACCCTACACAATAAAGAGCCAGTAACACACCTCAATGGCACCTTATCCTCAATAAAATTTCTGTCTCAAGAGAAGAGAGGTTGGCACCAATTTGTTCCTAGTGTAAACCTAATTAAAAAGAAATAACAAACACATGATTTTCTCATAGCTCATCTCTTCTTCTTATGTGATCCCCATAATTTCCCTTGTTTTGTTTGCAAAATCTTAAACATTGTGAGAACAAAATCAGGGACTTCTCTTCAAGGAATTTTACATTCTTGTCATTCAAAGGATGCTCCTATTTGAAGGTTGTGAATTCCTTCCTACCAGCTCAGATGTACAGTCTTAAAGAAAGCCCATGAAATTGAATTTCAACCATGGAAGGGGTGGCCAACATCTCTTGGGAATTTTGATTGTGAGTAATTTTCATCATGTGAGCAACTTTCTATGACTAAAAAAAACTTGTGAAAAAAAAGTATAGAACAAATTGAACTATCAGCAAACAACTCTAGTACAAAAAGCTTCAATGCCTTGAAAAGCTTTTTAGATGATTAGAGAAAATTGATTAAAAGAAAAAGATGAATTTTTTATTATTGTCTACAAGGTTTAAGGGGCAATAATCTGAGAGACGATCCCTTTTTATTATTTTGTTCAAAAAGAGCAGTAATTTTGTTGGGGGAGGGGAAGCCACCGAAAATTCCCTCCAACTTTACTTCTAAAGAAAATTATTAACATTGACAATATATCATTGATGAATGGTTGGGATTTTTGGGAACCTGCTATTGTCGCTATTTTCATCATGCCCACCTCAAAAACATGAATCTAAAAATATATCTTAATGACCCAAGCAACATTATACACAGCAGTCCATGTAAGATTTCAACAATTTTTTTCATCCAAAGCCATTTAGGATGTAACAGTGTAAACCCAAACTTATCACCCTTTGCCCTTTGGACCAATGAGGCATTTTAAATTTTGGTGTATCTTTAGCCCAAATGTATAGCACCCCTTATACTCTGGGTCATCTAAGGGGTTGAGATCCTCACAGTCTACTGGCTGAAAGATTATGTATTGGTGTAGGATTTGGACATAAAATTTTGGCTGGAACTTGGTCCAATGTGTGAGTGATATCTAGAAGACTATGTGTGCATATGATGGATGAGCATAAAAGTGCATGCATCAAGATAAAAAGTTCTAAACCAAGTAAGCCAAGATTTTAGTTTAAAGTTGGAACCTGCGGTAACAAGGCAGAGTCATTACTCAATGAGATGCTTGTTCTTGGTTTTCTGCAGAGGGATGTTGTGGATGGCAGCACAAGACTATAATAGGAAATTTGAGGGACTTGATTTCTAGCACTAATGAGTGTGATTTTGGGGATTCTGGGTTGTGGACATTTCGTGAAGCTTAGGTTTCTAAAACTAATGGACAGGAGTTGGTGGGTTTTGGGTTGTGCAATAGATAGGCGTGATTTCTAGGACAATCAACTTATAGGTGGGATTTTTGGGGTTTTGGGCTCTGGAAATATGAGAGGCTTGATTTCTAGCACTAATTGGCAAGTTTATGGGGATTTTGTGACGTTTTTGAGGGAGAGCATTGTTGGTCGGTACATTTAGCAGACCTAGGAAAATGACAGCATCTTCTTGGAACCAGAGATAAAAGATGGCAATTTGCTTCAAGGTTATCAATGTTCTGGGCTGAGTTTATCTAACAAGTTGTGGCCTATTTGCAGTTGCTTTGGTACATCATTAGATGTGGGAAAATCAGGCCTCATAAATTTGTGTGTTCTATTTTTAGACGCACAAAGTGCACCAAATAAGGGCAGCGTCGATGCACAAAATAAGACATATGTGCAAAGTGTGTGTCCCAGGCAACAACAGCACAGCAAGAAGTGCGTGTCATGTCACCGCATGTATTCTCTAGGCTCTAAGAACATTTTTGTACTTCTAGGCACACCAAGAGGGCCACAGCACGTAGAGGTCTCAGACCAAAGGCAGATCGGCTCGTGCTATTGTCATCTCTAAGTCAACCAAGTGCACTACGTCGTTCCAACGTAAGCATGCGCTGGAGTTTGGCCTCAAGATTGTCGAGCTCGAAGAGAAAGGCAATATGTCAATCATGATGGGCATGCGCTGCCTATTCTGTGTGTGCCGC
>Ga0116228_10002035_pt1 | contig 17244 bp, 13 predicted proteins | sample S1TSphfallax_2_FD_89694 | JGI IMG/M metagenome (GOLD analysis project Ga0116228, IMG submission 89694) | Host-associated microbial communities from peat moss isolated from Minnesota, USA - S1T2_Fc - Sphagnum fallax MG | ecosystem: Host-associated > Plants > Peat moss > Unclassified | place... | reverse complement strand
CTAGCGCATGGAAGTAGCCGTCTAAAACTTGTAAAATACCGTCCCAGGTAAGTGCAATGCCTTTACTTTCTGGGGCAGTGTTTGCTCCAATCAAAGATATGTTGCTCAAACTAAAGGCATGGAAATTATGAAAAAGAAACCATAAAAATAGGATATACCCAATTGTGATGAGAAGATTGGTAGGACTATCATACTTAGATATCCTAGCCCATAAGACTATAGGACTGCTTAACTATTACTTTTTTGTGGGTAATAGAGGAAATATACAAAGAGTAATATAATTCCTAGTTTACTCATGCACTCTAATCTCAGCTTTGAAATATATGTAATCTCTTATTTTGCTCAACTAACATGTGATAATAATGTAATACTATTAGGAATAAAGGTGTTTTGGGATAATTTTTATAACATAACAAGTTTTTTGAGATAACTAACTTTAATTTTGATTGACAAACCAAAATATCAAGGGGTGAAAGCATAATTAAGAGGACTATTTGGATTGTCATAGTTGTAGTTTTTAAAAACGGTAAATGAATTAAAAGTGTACAACATCATATTTCACATTACACTACTACAAAAGCATGTTTCTCATGTCTCTAACATTGTGATTATAATGACTAATATGACTAAGTTTACTTGTTTGAAATTACTAATGGGATTTTTTTGGTCTATTTTTCCCCTTTCAAAGAGTAAGCACGTTTTTTTGACTAGCTCAACAATTTGTTTTAATCAAATTAGATCATGTTAGTTACATGTGGATTTCATGCTTACATGGTGTTGGTATTTATTATGACACAACTAATTTTAGTCATTCCATGGGTGACATGGCTTGCTACATACTATTTGTTAGATTTTAATCATTGTGGATGCTACTTATGTATAAAGGTGTCCATTGTAGGCATGCAAACCCTTGGACATGTAGGTGTCTAGGCCCTAAAACGTGTATGGGTAAAAGCATGAAAAATGGAGCCAATTGCACGAAGGTTAAAGTCTTTTCCAAGGACTACATTTTCCACATGGTAGTTTTCTATTGGTTTATAATGCATTTTTCACATAGTTTTTCAAATTGAATATCAAATTTGAGGCTAAATATAACATATAACGTGATAAAAATTCAATTTTGTTTTGCATCAATCTTTACATTACAGAGTCAAAACTATAAATTTACTTTGAACCATGATTACAAATTGAAAACTATAATAATGTTTCAGGATGTGCGAATATCAAAATCCAAAAGGGTATATGTATTTTTATTTTTTTAATGTTTTGAACACATGGATTCCTTATTGTGGAATATATTAAATTTCATAAAAAATTCAAATGATATAATGAACATTTGATAAGGAAAAAAGATTTTCAAAACAAAAAAACCACATGTCTACATGCTTTTCTTGAGTGCTTTAAACATATAAAAGGACTTTTGAAACATGGCGAATCTTCATGAAATTTTTTGTAGTTGCAACTTTGAAAGTATAATAACTGATTTCAAAAATTATATAATCTTTTTGATAAACAGTGTTCCCATTGTGATTTTTCAAAAAAATTTAAAATAGTTTTTGAAGACTGTCCACATATTTTGTGGCTCCCTTTTTCATGCTTTCATCCATATAGGTGGGTAGGTAGATAATATGTGGGTAGTTTGTAGTAGGTGAAATGAAATATTCATTATCTATTTATTTAGTGGCAACCTTAATTCATGTTTGCAATTATATGTCAAGATATATGTACATCATGACTTGAAATTATAATGCCTGAAATTCAAAATGAATGTGTATTTATATTTTTTGCTATGACATTATTTGTCATTGTGTGAAATGGTGGTTGGATGGTTTATGCATTGGCTTGTCGCCATGGAAGTGAGGGGTTCAATTGCCTCTTGTGACAACTTGTTCATGCTTAAGACCTACATGCTTAGAGGAGGGAGGCCTATGTACATGCCTATGGGGCTTACATCCTTAAGCCCACCTTTAACATCCCTAGGAATTGTAAATAATAAATATTTTAATTATTTTAATTTATAAAATTATGTAAATTAGCCACATCAACTAACACATTCTATATTTTAGTCAAAACAAACATGATAGGTGTCCACATGACTAGCAATTTAGTTGTGCCAAATATGATCAAGATGCTAATGAGTGTTGTTGGAAATGACTAACCTTTTGTGAATATATAGTCTTCTTGTCCATGTGTTTTTTAAATATTAAAATGTAGTTAAAAAAGACAACATAAAAAATAATAATATTAATATTATTAACATTGTCAAATTTTTAATAGGATTTTTAATAAAACTATTCATGTTGCAATATATTTTATTATAAACCATATTAAAAATTATGGATGAATTTTAAGAAAAGAATGGACTTAGTGAACTTTTGAACCAATGGCATTCTTTTGGTCACAAAGTAAAAAAATGACATGTGGATTCAAAAAGTATGCCATAGTAGGCTCAATTCTTTAGAAAAAAATAAGACAACATCAAATGAGGTGTTTGAGAACAAAATGCATTGAAACTTTCCTTTTATATATATATAATTAATTAATCTTGCATTATTAGGTTTTATTAGTCAATAAATCTCATTCAGAACTTCATATTTTTATCTGGATTTTTTGACCAAGTATATGTTTAATCATGTACATACTTGGGGTTTTCATCCTTTCATGAGCAAATCATGTCAATTCAGTTGATTGTTAAAAATCAACCAATATTTTCAACTATGCATATTTGATCTTTTAGATATGGACCCAAAACCTCCTTTTGACATGGCGAGGTTCTAATGGATTAAAATTTTGAAGGACATAGGAAATTTGTCAATGGAACGAGATTCATAAAAATTTAACATGTTCCATTTTTTTCAATATAATCTTCATGTCTCATAATATCCTTATCATTCCAGATTTCTACAATAGATCTGTTCATTTCCAAAAAGTCAATATGTTCCTAGTAAAACTTTCAAGTAAAGTTCACATTCTAAAGGCAAGCTTTAGAATGTGGCAGAGAATTCACAATGATAATGGATGAACTTTCTATGGGAAACTAATCGGACTTGAAAATTAAGGAATGTAAGTCCAACTTGCATTTCAAAAGGTCATATTTCCTTGGATGGAAGATATAGTGATTATCACATGGAAAAGTGTTTTCTAGTTATTATTTATGAACACCTTGACTTCAACCGAGATTTGTTTACTTATTTACTAGGTTGGGATAATGATTGGGTAACTTTCCTAGTCACAATTCATTATAGTAATCGTAAGCTTAATGACTCATCACATGTATCAATTGAATTGCAATACATCCCCTAAATCATATTATTTGATTTACATTAATTATGTAGAGTAATTTGTAGCAACACTCAACACAAACAGCACTGCACCAAACTGAAAACTTTGGCCTTTTGCTCATTGAGCAAAGAAGAATGAACTTCTAGAAGTATTTTTAGTGAACAAGTCACACACCCTAATTAACATGCTTATATATTACCCCATAAAAACATATACTTTATCTATGGTATACTTCCCAAGTCGCCACAAGTGCACTGAAAGACTGACGTCCTAGTGGCCAACAATGCAAACTGGATGTAGATAAGTTGGCTGGACCTATTGGGTTGTTCTCCATAGCATCCTATAACATTAGAAGGAAGAGGAGCCTTATACACCTCCATGTGCGTACTTTTTAGCAAGCTGCATAAGAATTTGGTGCAACTCCTTTGGTGCAGATAACATGGGGGTGTGATCAGTATCCATTTCTATAACTTCTTCTTGTGGAGTGTGCTCAATTATGTAGTCTTGAGCAGCAGGAAGTAAAGCTTTGTCTTGCAAGCATTTAATGTACACAGATGGAACTGTTCCATGCTTCTCTGGTGTATAGTTGACCACTGTACCCATAAGTACAGGGGCCGGCACCGGCCTGCACAAGATTTGTGCTAATACCACATCCTGTCACACAAATAGGGCAATAGTTAGGTAAAGTGAAAGGCCAATTAACACGTTGCATGGATTTAGTTGTTCTTGAATCATCACCCAAGTTTCCTTTTGAATTTTTTATTAATTTTAAAAAAATAAAAATTTAATGAGATCATAATTCTATTTTAGAACGACTTAAAATTTTCTAAGTTCAACCCAAAATACTTGAACTTTTGCAAGATCATTTAACTTCAAATTAAAGCTATTCTATTAGTTTTGACACTATCAAAAAGCAAGTGGAAAATTAGCACATCCTTTTAGGCTATCATACTTAGTAGCTTATTCAATTTTCGAAGAAATGTTGTTGGTTTGGATAGCCAAACAAATCTCCATTAAATGTTGGTTAATTAATTACAAGGTTTGGAGATGTTTTGAAGTTTGAATTGTATATAGATTGACCAATCTCTACTGGATTGGAAAGGTTGTTGATATTGGAATTTGAATATTTGAAACACATGCAAGATCAATCAAACAAAACCATGTATATATATATAAACAAGGATGGAAATCCATCCACAATAAGTACAAAGCATGTCGAAGCAAATGTAAACACACGAAAGGAAAACCAAGATCAATCAAACAATATTTAGAACTCTAGATAGTTAATATGGTATGTTTCTAGTTAGGAATGACATAGACTTGACAGGACATCCAATGGACACATCATGGATATGATCTACATGGACACATTGGCTGTTATATACTTTCACCAAACTTGAACCCTTAGATTAATTTAACTTGCATGAAGCGATATCACCAAGATAGTAAGCTTCCCATCTAGGTTTCACTGTAATTTCAAAACATGCAAATTGTGAATTTGTCACAACAATTATTCCAGGTTTTCCAGTATGCAAATCAATTGCTTTCATATAACTTTCAAGACTGTTTGCCGGGATAAATGACAAGCAAAAATATAGCATCCCAGGGAGGCTCACCTCAGGCAACACTGCATGATAGAAACGTTTCGGTAAGTCTTCCTTATCAATGGAGAATGTGGTTGGAGGATTCTTAGGCCCATTTCCAAAATTTGGAATCATCTCTTTTGATATTGGTGTGTCCTTGAATAACTAAAAGACAACCAACTTAATGGTTAATGAAAGTGCCATCAATTTGAATCTATTCTGCCACATGACCTGATAATAGTATAAAAAAAATATTGGGCAAAATCAAAAAAATTGTGGTCACTACAACATAATATGGTTTCCCATGGGAATAGCCTTTTCTCATGACACATGTCTGAGGTAGATTATGTGGTTTCATCTATTTCAATGTAAAATCTATGTGGTACACACCAGTGTTGTCAGCGTATCCGATTTCAAGGGTAAAAATCGGCAGTTCAGGGTCAGGTTCTGGTAACCCGGACCTGAGTTGACATCAACTTGTTGGAACCGGCACAAGAATCGGACCATGGAAAAAAAAAAGTTTTGCTAGATCTGAAATCAGAATTGGAATCGTGAAAAAATATTTTTTTAAAAACAGGGTAAGAATATATATGTTAAAAAGTTGACTTTTGTCCAAAGTTTATAAATAGACTGAACTTTAATTAATTATTAATTTAATTAGTTACATAGGCCCCTATTTTTAATTTGTCGTACAACTTTGTACTGTCATCATCTTTAGCATTAGGGAATGTGTCGTGTGTACATAAAACCGGTCCCAGTTTAAAAACTGGGGTCCGAAGGTTCTTGAATTTGAAAAAATGTGAATACAACCAAAAATGAAAGGGTTCAAATTTTGGAAGAACCTGGCTCAAACGTGTACCCAAAGAACTTGTCACATAAATTTTAAAATGTTGAAACTGGATCGGAGGTTCTCTCCAAAAGGAAGAACTGGACAACACTGGTACACACCAGTACTTTGACATTTAAAGGCTTTAGTGCAATAATTAGATCAAGTCCCATAAATCTTTTCTTGAAATTTAATAAACCACAAATATATTAGTGTTGAAGACCGGATGCTAAATCTCCAAGTGGTCTAAACCCAAAATTAGACGTCCAAGAATTTGATATTTTGAGAATGATTTAGTCAACCATCAACCAAATTAAACTAAAATGAAAGAATCCATGTGTGTATAGAGTGAGCAAAATGAGCCCATCCTGGGATTTGAGCTTTTCTCAGTACCTAGGTACACATGGACCAAAGATAGGTTATTTTCCCAAATCCTTCGGTATCAAAGACTTGTATTTTTTTTCCTTAACTCATTTAATGTGTCAATTACGATTAGACTATTGAGTCCTTGTGTATGGCTTAAGACACATGAACAATAATAGTGACATAGTGCAATTGATATTAATTAGTTGGGGATGACCTCACAAGTCCAACTTTTTTTCTTTTTATTTGCAATGAGCCAATTTGATAGGCCCATTGCAAAAAAATGTTGAATCAGTAGAGGTTCCCCAAAATAAAAGTTTCTATGGAAAGATGAAGTGTCCGTCTCTTTGGCCCAGTTATATAGGTGAGAAGGGGAGGACTTTGGGCAAAACATATGGGATTAAAGCGAGGTGCTATTGGGAACACCCTTAGGGAACATATTGGGAGCCTGATCGAACCCATTGGGAACTGAAGGGAACATGTTGGGTGACCCCGAGTTGTCTTTTTGGCCAACTAAAAATCGTCATACTTCCAATATTCTATTTTTAACGTGATATTCTGAATCTGAAGACTTTCTTCCCTGAGTTGGTCAAAAGAACATTAGTTCATATTATCAAACCCAGTGTCAGTGTTGTACAAGATTTCTTTTTGTTGTTAGAACTTGGAACCAAAATTTCCAAAATGGGCAATGTCGTACATTTTTTTGGGTTTTTACTTGGTTATCTGCAATAAGTAGTGTCTATGAGGTATTTGTTTGTGCGACTTTGTTCGTTGCAATAATGTTAGGCCTTGATATAGTAGCACACGACATGACACAGAAAGTTTCAATTGTTTGTACGATGAACAACTAGGCGCACACGACATGACACAGAAAGATTCAATTATTTGTACGGTGAACAACTAGGCTAATTTGCATCGTCAATAAGCCAAGCTACAAGGTTAGGCATCAGAATATTAATTTCAAAGAGGCCATGAAATCGAGATACAGAGCTAGAGTTACCTACCATGTCAGAAAAGGTTGGCGAATCGTCAATGGACGCTCCATTGAGCAGGAGAAGGGCAGCCACTGCAATTGCCAACACTATTTTATGAGAGAATTGCTCCATTGCATGTGTCATACTGTACCCTCCCATGCTCTGCGCCACCAACACCACCTGCGCCATGCGCCCAACTTGGTTAGTTGTATAACCCATGATACACCACAATCTAAAACACTTGACCCAAACTCCGAACTCAGGACTGGAGTTCTTCTAATTTACCGGAGGTTTGGTGCAGCCCATCTTGTGAACTTTCTCGAACTTTGCTGATAAACCCAAGTTTCAAGAAAAGTTCATGATCAATAATACAATCAGTCAAAACTAAATTAAAGCATTCTGTTCAGATGGAATTTCTAGTCATCTTGACACTTCTGGGCCCAATATTTAGGAAATCATAAGTACGTTCTTCCTTCTCTGAAGCAAGAAAGACTTCATTTCATAAGATGTTTAGCACATACAAAGAACGCATTTTGCAGAAACTTCAGCCTGGATGGAGCTTGTAATCACCTGTTCCGTGTCTGGTATGGCATTCAGAACGTCCACCAGAGGCTGGTTATAGGTTTTGAAATCGGTGACAGTGTTTGGATCCACAGTGCTGGTGCCACAGGATGCCAAATCCACAGCAGTTACTTTGTACCCCTCTTGTTGCAGCAACGCCATTGTCTTGTAGTACATCCAAGCTCCTTGCCAAGCACCATGCACAAGCACCCAATGCAACCTTTCAATTGCCATCTTGTCGCTCAGGTTATGAGTGAAGAAGTCTGCCTCTATAATCTTCTTCTCTAATGTCGCTCTCAATTTATCACCAGAAGGCCTCAGACAAACACAAAAAACTTACACCAAACTTTAGGAGCTCAGCAGTCCTGATGAGCAGCTCCTTACCTAGCTCTAGACTTCAAAGCCAGAATCTATGCAGAATTCCGCGCAGTCTCGTCCAGAGAAAGGCAAGCCGCCCGGTCACTCGAGCAGAGTCCGCAGTCCGGAAAAGCATAAGCACACGTGAGATTTAAAGTGACTGGTAGTCCTTTTTTTGGGGTCAAATTTCGCACGGCTGCCGCTACAAAGCAAATCTAGAGCGAAAAGCAAATCTAGAACGAACTCTGTGACGTCGCCACATTTAGACAATACGTTCCTGGAGGTAGGTATTTAAAACAAAGTGGCCAAAACAAAAGGAGGATTCTGAAGACAATTTTACTTTACTCTCTGGCCTCTAACCAAATTTGACTCATTCCTCTGTTACCCCAACATTATATGTGCACATAGTTGTAATTATCCATGGGTGAACCAGCACCCACTACGTCTACCATGGTAAAAATCACCAAATTTATTTAAATTGTTTATACATGTTACTAATATCCCATGCTTATACTAAAAAATCAGGCTCTCTGAGTTCAAATCTAACATTTTTTGTGCTTCATATCGCTAGGCCTCACTCAAAAATGTAAAGGTACCAAGTACCAACATAGGTGCCAGAGTGAACCAGCAACCTCCATGACTGCACCAGTTGGCCGTTCTGTCCATAGGATGGGCTGTGTTTTTCATCCGCCTCTTCGCCCTAGATTAACCAACATTTTGTCACAGTCAATTTTTTTGCCTTGTGACATTTGACCTTTTAAAATATTTTGAGCCAATTTTTTCCCACCCTGACCTCCATACTACCCTCCCACCTAGTTACCCTACTAACCTACCTCTTAGCCTAAACCCTTAACCCAATCAACTAACAACCAATCCCTTACCTACCCTTTTATCTTTTCTTGGCAAAACCAATATCTCTTCGTGGCTAAAACTATATGTATTCTTAGCTAAACTTTTATCTCTTGGCAAAACCTTTTTTTTTCTTGGTTAAACTTTTCTCTATTTGCAAAACCTGTATCCTTTCTTTGCTAAACTTTTTTCCATTGGCAAAAACTATATCTTTTTTTAGCTAAACTTTTCTTTCTTGGAAAAATCTATATCTATTCTTGATTAAACTTTTCTCTTTTAGCAAAACCTATATCTTTTCTTGGTTAAACTTTTTTCTCTTGGCAAAACCTATATATTTTCTTGGCTAAATTTTTTTCTCTTGGCAAAATTTATATCTTTTCTTGGTTAAACTTTTCTCTCTTGGCAAAACCTATATCTATTCTTGGCTAAATTATTTTCTCTTCGCAAAACTTATATCTTTTCTTGGTTTATTTTTTTTCTTTTGGCAAAACCTATATCTTTTCTTAATTAAACTTATAACTCTTAGGCTAAAATTTTCTCTCTTGGCAAAACCTATATCTATTCTTAGCTAAACTTATAATTCTTGGCAAAACCTATATCTATTATTGATTTAACTTCTAACTCTTGGCAAAACTTATATCTTTTCTTGACTAAACTTTTTTCTTTTGGCAAAGCTTAAAACCTATATCTATTCTTGGCTAAACTTCTAACTCTTTGCAAAACTTATATTTATTCTTGGCTAGACTTTTCTTTCTTTGCAAAACTTATATATCTTCTTGGCCAACCTTTAACTTTTGGCAAAACCTATATATATTTTTGGCTAAACCTTGACCTCTCAACAAAACATTTTTATTAATAGGTCAAACTTTTACCTCCCAAAAATTATTTTATATCTTTTTGGTTAAACCTATACCTTTCAACAAAACCTTCATTTATTTTTGGTTAATCTTTTACCTTTCAACACAATTTTTTACATACTAGGTAAACCTTTACCTTTCAACATAACCTTTTTATATTTTGGCTAAACCTCTTTATTTCATAGTTAAACCTCTACTTTTTTAAAGGGATAGAAAAGTAATGGAATCCATAAAGTGTAAAATGAATTTCAGTATTTTTTTAATAAAAATCAATCAAGGACAGAAAAAATAATGTTTGATTTTAGTTAGAACAAATAATCAAAGAAGTAAAAGAAATTTTATCTTTTTTCTTGTATTTTCAATTATTATCTAATTCAATCACTTAAATCATTAAAAATTAATGTAAAACATATGGTTTCTAAAAGAGGGTTAAATTTACATATAGAAGTTGAGGGCTTAGGTTCTAGGCATTACAATACTCATGTCAACCTTAAGTTAACATCATGTTTGTAATGGTTTGGAGTTCCCAAAACTAACACCTATTGTATGGGTAACATGCAAGTATTGTCGATTATGGAAATTTATTTATTTTTCTTATTCTAATTTTTTTTTTCTATTTTTATTTCACAATCTGTTTTGTAGTTTTGTAATTTTGTAGTTTATCTTTGTCAATGTTTGTTTATCATTAAATATGGATATTTTATGCCCAACATTTGGGTATTATTTGAAACATGAAAAAATCCAACCAACATTTTATGCCTTAAATGCAAGTATTATACAATTTGATTTTACTTTTTTTTAAATCTCATCACAATGTCAAAAAAGAAAAAATGAAGGTATTGCATATAATGGACCAATCATGTTGTGGTGGAGCTTGAATGACAATGGACCTAGATTTTGCAATACCTTCATGATAAAATTGGGGCCCCATTGGAATTGAAATACAAAAAAACCAAGTCCTTGCAATTCCCATATAATTTTTACTACCAATTATATCTCATTTATGTAATGTTTTAATATGCAAGTATTGCAAATACTTGCCCTTCCATCACTTAGGTTAAGGTTATTAAAAAAATTGGAAAATGACAATACCTACATTGTCAATAGCCACTACAAATGTCAAAGTATGGGTGAATGTAATTTGTACACACTCAATTGTGATTCTCACTACATACACCAACAAAATAATATTCTCATCATATTTTTAAACGTGTTGATATTGCATTATCTTCATCCAAAAACACACTTGTTGTGAAAATGAACTCATTGGCAATACCTAAATCTATAACTTTCACAATAACTACATGTTACATTACTTATATCTAGTAAATGAAGTTTTCACTATTAGAACAACAGAAAAGACAATACATGCATCACGATGGCAAATCTCCTTTGGAAAGGTTATGGGATGGGCAATACCTTCATATATCACAACAAAAAATTCATTATGTCCCATGTAATATGTGAAATTCTATGCAATATGAGAAAGATTGCTCACTAAACTTAAACTATTGTACATTAATTGTTTAAACTAATATGGTGTGTTATCAATTAGGGGGTTAACTTTCAAGCTCATTATTTAAAGTTGAGACTACTAACACATTATTATGGTAATACATGTCATCTTTAAGGAAATGAAAATTAATATGGGAGAAAAATACGAGTGGAAGCATGTTATCTTTTTATATTCATGAATTCTTTTCCTATGGATATTTGCATGTTCTACCATAGTTTCATTCCAATCTTTCATATAGTGCAATGAATTGCTTAGTCATTTGTAACTATGTTTTGGAATTTTATAGCTAATCACCATTTGTTTCAATTTATTATTTTTCTTGTGACTATGGTGTAACTAATTTGCAACTATTAAGTTTTACATTCTTCTATGATGACTAAAATTTTATGTTTTTCATCCAAGAAGGGGCCTTTATGTCTAATTAGTTACAAAAATAATCGTAACTTGGTTACTTTTTTGTGATTTACATATACCTTTGATATATATTAAGGTGTTTAAAAATATAATATGGCTATATTTATATAGAATCTAATTAAATTGTATTTAAGGCATATTCAATATAAATTTTGCATATATTGTTGCTATGTAAGTTAGGCTAATTGATAAGCAGATAATTAATAATTAATAATTATTACAATAATAATAATATATTAATAATAGAGCTTATTACAATATATAACTATTTTATTGGTAATAATTTAATGACTTATAATTAAATTAAAATTACTTACTAAATTTATTAATTACTGAAACTTATTATTATTCAATAATTAAAATATTTTGTGCTACTACTAGTTAGTTACTTAATTGATACCATTAAATTGTTTGCTAGATAATTAATAATCATTTAATAGGTAAATATCAAGTCAATATTTGTAAATATATAATATTATTTACTTATTTATTTATTATTATTTAATAAAATAATAATAGAAATGAACTAATTATTAATTTATTCTAATTCTTATCTTTAATTTTTAATTTTTCTACTAATAATAGTGAATAATCACAATAACTTATTATTATGATTATTAATATAATGATTATTAATTATTTAAAATAAATTAATAATCAATAAATTAATAAATTATTTTAAATATTATTTAATATTAATAGTTTATGTATAATTTAAATAGTTTATGCTACTACTAGTTACTACCTAATTAGTAGGTGGTAATAAGTAATAAGTAGGTTGGTAAGTGGGAAAGCCATTGTTTAAGGTTTAATGGATAGATTATTTCTAGTTAGTTAGTTAATTAGTAAATTACCTATTAGATATATAGTTTACAAACTTGAAAAAGAAGACAAAAGATAATGGATAATTTTTTTAGTTACAACTTAGTTTCAACTTAATCACAAATTAGGTTGCAACTAAAAAAAATCCCGTATGTTTTGTCTTCCATTTCCATCTTGTAAAAGTATATAAGGAAGGTGTTTTGCTTTATATTTTTATATTAAGAAATGTGTAATTTGGGATGAGCCAATGAAAGAGGCTTAACCTTAAAGGTTAAATCTAAAATAAAATAAAAATATTTACATATCTATTTCCTAGCCCACATACTTACCTACCCACCTACCTACCTAATCCTACCTACCTAAATATTGATGAAAATGTATTTTGACCAAAATTCAATCAACATGCCATTTGGCAAAAAAATATTGTGCCACAATCTAACACCATCCAAAATAGATGATGAAAATCCAATATGTAATTTTAAAACATAATTTTTAAAAATTATTATCTTGCCACATGACACTTTATAGTGGGTTATGACATAATTGCAAATATTGGTGATAGTTGCAAACTTTATACAAATGGTCAACGGATGAACGTGTATATGGTGATTATATATTCGTCCATGTGGAATGTGATGACATCATGCTAAGTCATGATTTGTGACTAGATGTTGCATGTGACTTCACTTATGCAACTAATGGAATTTTAGTTGTACATGTTGGTTGTAACTTTATTTTGGTTGCAAATTATAGGCACAAATTGAGACTTTTGTTCTAGTGAATGATGGTATTTGCTGAATGATGCAATGGGGTCCCTATGGCATACATTATCACATCAAATTACAAGCAATTTGACCTAACCCCATGGATGAATGCATTAAACAAAAGGTTGTTAATGTTCCAAAGTGATTAACATATGAATGCCTTCATTGTGGATGATGCAAGGGTGGAAATAAATAGCTTGAAGTATAGAAGTTATTTTAGTGCAAGGTAGTGTTACATAGATATGAGTAATTGTTGTTGGTTGTATTTGGGGAAATGAAAAATATTAACTACCTTCCATTCATGTAATATAGGCAAGTGTGGCCCCAAACAAAAGTCTTTTTTATGCTTGTGGCATTTTCAACAAGCTTGGCTAAAGCAAGCTTGCATCAAAATCAAATATGGACCTACTCACGCAACTGCATTAAAATCCTTCGAAAGGAGAGATTATGCATAACATAAACTACTTAGATGACCAAGAGATGTGTGGGCAAAATTTGAGTTGGAAAGAATGGTAAACAATTTGTTTACTGTAGAAACATTTTGGTTATATGTAAAATCTAAGTGACTACCCAAGACTGGAATGTGGGTTCTAGGTAATTGCAACCTACCTTATGCAAGGCAAGATACAAACACAAGAAGAAATCTTGGGTTTTTCCACTACCACCCATTGCAACTACTTGTCCAATTTGACCACTATTTGAATTATTATCATTGTGCACAAATAGCAAGTGAAATTGTTTACTAGTTATTTATGCATAATTACCATAGTGAAAACAATGGTTGCCTTAATAACTAGCACTAGATTTTTTCCTCCATTTGAGTTTTATAATAATGGAAAAAAATTGACATGTAAAATATTTCAACCCTAGACTCTTTGCAAGAATGGTAATGTTGTTTAATCATTCTTTTAACAACTTTTCAACTATTAACATCTAGCATAAGTTGAATCAAGGTTTGATAAAAAGTAGAGAATGTTAGTCATAAGTTGCACCTTGTATTTACACAAGAATTTACCTTATTTTATTTTGCAATAATTTCAAATTGTTGATGCAAAAATTAAGGTAGCATTTAACTTCATTTACACATTACACTATACACTAGTAGAAATGATTGTAATTTCAAGAACTATTATAAATTAATTTAAGTTTTTATTTTTTTAATTATGTGATTATATAATATTTAATGTAACTACTTTTATATTCCTTTTTTTAATTGTGTAGGATTTTTTTTTAATAACAATTGTTCATTCATTATTTATAATTCGAAAAGAATATTTAAAATATTTTAAAATTAAATTTATATATGTATTTTTACATTAATTATATTATCTATAATTCGACTAGATATAAAAAAACAATAAAATATTTATTTATTTATTTATTTATCTTTGAGTTATGTATTAACAACTTGTGAGAAATTAAATAGCTAGTTAGATAAACATTAAGAAGTTATTATTTATTTAAGTTATTGATAATGAATACTTGATATTTGTAATGTATATTTTATATTTTAAATATATGTTAAATTTAATCATTATATTAAATGGTTATCTAATTATCTAATGAGCATGTACTTGAATTGTTTATAAATTTAAAAACTAAGAACAAAAGGCATGAGGAAAGTTTTGGAATTGCAATTTCGTTTATGAAAAAATTGCAACTTCAAAATCTATCCCATATTGTTTGTTTTCCATTCCTATTTTGAACAATATATAAATAAGGGGTGTGGTCATCAAATTTCACATTAAGAAAGTTGTACACATGGGATGAACCAATCAAAAGGCTTAACCCAAAAATAAATAAATAAATAATTATGCACAATTTTAAACTATCAACCTCCCTAACCTATTTATCTACCTAACTAGGTAGGTACATAATACGACTTCTCCACCTAGGTCAACCTATGAACCTACCTACCTAAGTATTTACTTATATGAATAGGTATGTAGCCTAGGAAGGTAAACTTACCTACCTATCTTTTTACTTAAGTAAGTAAGTAAATATGTACATAACCTAGGTTTGTAGGCACCTATTCATGTACCTACCTAAACACCTACCAACCTAATATTAATATTTTGTATTAAATTCATCTTAAGGTGCCACATGGCATATTTACATTGGGCCACGTCTTATAATATAAGATCATCTAAGCATTTGAGTTGAACATCCTAGATTATTTCAAAATAATAATAATAATTATTTTTTAAATAATTCAATATTAAAACACGCGAAAAATTCATCATTTGTCTCAATTGTGACCAAAATAATTGCATTGTAGTCACATGTGACAATATTATACAATGGAGTCAAAGGATGAACTTGTATTTGTTGATTTTTTTCCTTCATCCAATACCCCTCATCATTTGCAACTAATGTCTCATGCGATTTGTCCAAGGCAACTAATGAACTTTTAGTCACAAGTGTCACTTGTAACTAAATTTTAGTCATAGAATCCAATTGAAAATACTTGTTTTTCTTTTAATGATAATGGTTAATGATTTTTTTGACACTTCAACTATCAACATGGTACATGAGTTGAATTATACATTTGTATAATGTTGAAACCATTGCTTGTAGGTTGCATTTTACATTTATAATAATTCCAATGAGGAAAGTTTAATGAGCTAGTATATGGGTGATTATGCATAATCTTTTGTACCTTCATAGAATCTATCGTATGGTCGTCCTTGGACAATTCTAGAGACAATTATAAAGACAAATCATAACTACTTCATCATTTCCAAACTTAACTATTTCATTTTTAAATAACTACCTTACTCCTTTCCCCTACCCACCGGTAGGAATATGAAAAAAATCCTATTTCATTTTCAAGCTAAACTACCTCATTCCTTTACTAATAACTACTTCACTTTTTTTTTGTTAATAACTACCCCCTTTTTTACCTTAGCCACCATGGATATAATGTTTATTATAATTTAAATTATATTTGAAATTGAAGTAAATAATAACGATATATTGAAAACCAAATGGGAACATGAGAAAAAAAAACAAAAGGTTGAATGTCATTGGTAGTGTGTAGCAATGCAGAGCTTAATTTTCATGAAAAACATGTAATAAGTTGTATAGATTTCATGTCTTTTGAACTATCAACTTTTGCACATGAGTTGAATCATTCATTTTGAATGTGTTAAATCCATTAATATTTCATTGCATTTTACACTCACCATAATTTTTTTAAATGAATGTATAAAAATTTATTATGTTTCACATTAATATTTGAATTAAAGATTAAGTCAAAATGTTCATATATCCAAAGTTTAGGGTCCATGTAAACCTTTATATTTTTAAAAATTAATGTTCAAACTTGTACATTTACATAAATTTAAATTTATGTTTTTTCCGTAGTTTGTTCATTAGTGGACAAGTTTTTTATTACAAATGTTTATGATGCCACAATAACAAAACCTCAAAAGAAATATCTTTAAGTTATTCCTCCATTTTATCTTTTAATGTATGAAAAAAATAAGTCTTAGTTTTTTTTTTTAAAATAGTTGTTTCGGTATTATTTGTATTGTTACCATGATTTAACATTTTTTTTAAAGCTTGCTTTGTTACAAGTTTATATCTAAATATTTAAAGATTAAAATTTTCAATTATTTAAATTTTTTACAAGCACTCAAAATGGTGATCTCATAATAATGACATCAATGAATTATTATTATTATTATTATTTTCAATTTTGTGGTGTTGTTCAAATGATGATCATTGATAAAAATATATATAATTATGTTTTGGTTATAAATAATACATGGAAATATTAGGTTGTTAAAATCCTTCTATATTTTGGATATAAGTCCTAGAATCTATTCTAAAATTTTAACTTATATATATATATATATATATATATAACACTAATGTTGGAACTATTTATGGTTTTGACATTGAACTTGCATTATGCTCATAAAGGGCCACTGAATGTTGGAGTTTTAAACCATGCGTGTCAAACAAAACATTTATTGGGGTGTATTATATGATTGTTTAACCGATTGTTTCTCACCCTATTATTACTTTAGTTTCTAAATATACACATATTTAAACCAACATATATTAATTAT
>Ga0116228_10002034_pt1 | contig 17255 bp, 11 predicted proteins | sample S1TSphfallax_2_FD_89694 | JGI IMG/M metagenome (GOLD analysis project Ga0116228, IMG submission 89694) | Host-associated microbial communities from peat moss isolated from Minnesota, USA - S1T2_Fc - Sphagnum fallax MG | ecosystem: Host-associated > Plants > Peat moss > Unclassified | place... | reverse complement strand
CGGAATTCGGTAAGATCATCCCCGTCCGAGTCGCGCTGCGCGGCGATCTACGCCGGACGTTGACTCACCTGGTCCGCCGTCTCGCCGACGCGCAGTTGCCGGGCTTCGGCGATTGGGTCGAGGACGCTAAATCACTCGGCGGCGCGCTCCCGGCCGACCGCGCGCCGGGCGGCGAACTCTCGGCGACCGACGTGCTCGACGCCTTCTTCGCAGTCGCGCCCGACGACACGATCGTCGCGACCGACGTCGGTCAACATCAGATGTGGGCCGCGCAGCGCCAGCGCGCGATCCATCCGCGTAACTTCATCACCTCCGCGGGCCTGGGTTCGATGGGCTTCGGCCTGCCGGCCGCGATCGGCGCGCAAATGGGCGACCGCGAACGCACGGTTGTAGCCGTGTGCGGCGACGGCGGCTTTCAGATGTCGCTAGCCGAACTCGCGACCTTGCGCCGCTACGATCTGCCCGTGAAGATTCTGCTGATCGACAATCACCGGCTCGGCATGGTCCGCCAGTGGCAAGAGCTCTTCTACGATAAGCGTTACTCGCACACCGATCTCTCCGATAATCCCGACTTCGTGACGATTGCGGCCGGCTACGGCGTTCGCGCCGAGCGGGTCGAGGACGCTGGCGAATTGCGCGACGCGCTCGAGCGCTTCGTGCGCGCCAAGGGTCCGGCATTGCTGCACTGCGCCTGCTTTCCGGCCGAGAACGTTTGGCCTCTCATTCCGCCCGGCGCGACGGTCGACGACGCGATGAACGGCTCGACCGAGCCTGAGCCCGCGGTCGTCTAGGAAACACATGCAACTCTCGCTCGTGATGCACGATTGGCGCTTGCTCGAGCGCATCGTCGGGCTCACCAACCGACTCGGCTGCGCTTACACCAAACTCAACGTGCAGGCCGGCGAAACCCACTACCACGCGACGATCGATTTCACGGGGCCGCCGGACGCGCTCCGCCGCCTCGACGCCCAACTGACCCGCCTACTCAACGACGACAAGGAGATGTCCCGATGAACGCCCTTTACGACCGCGATGCCGATCCGAAGAAGCTGGCTGGAAAGACGATCGCGATCGTCGGCTACGGCAGCCAAGGCCGCGCCCACGCGCGCAACTTGCGCGACAGCGGTCAAGACGTGATCGCCGCCTTACGTGAAGGCTCGCCCTCACGCCGCGCGGCTGCTGAGGACGGCGTTCCCTACGACAGCATCGAGCATGCGGTCGCGCGCGCCGACGTCGTGATGCTGCTCGCGCCCGACGAAGAGCAGCCGGCGATCTTCCTGCGCTCGATCGCGCCGCATCTCAAAGACGGCGCCTACCTCGCGTTCGCCCACGGTTTCGCGATCCACTTCGGCACGATCGTGCCTCCGCCGGGCATCAACGTCTTCATGGTCGCGCCCAAGGGTCCCGGGCGCCTCGTGCGCACCGAATACGAAGGCGGCCGTGGCGTGCCGTGTCTGATCGCGGTCGCGGCCGATCCCGCGGGCGACACGCGCGAAGTGGCGCTGGCCTACGCCTCGGCAATCGGCGGCGGTCGCGCCGGCATTCTCGAAACGACCTTTAAGGAAGAAGTCGAGACCGATCTGTTCGGCGAGCAGGCCGTCCTGTGCGGCGGGCTGACGCATCTCGTGCGCGCCGGCTTCGAAACGCTAACTGAAGCCGGTTACGCGCCGGAGATGGCGTACTTCGAAGTGCTGCACGAAGTTAAACTGATCGTGGACTTGATGTACGAGCGCGGCATCGAAGGCATGCGCAATTCGATCAGCAACACGGCCAAGTACGGAGACTACACGCGCGGCGCGCGCATCGTCACGGGCGAAACCAAGGTCGCCATGAAGAAGATTCTCGAGGAGATCCAGTCGGGCCAATTCGCGCAGGAGTGGGTCGCCGAACACGCCGCCGGCAAGCCACGCTTCGCGGAGTTCCGTAAGACGTGGGCCGCCCATCCGATCGAAGCCGTCGGCAAGAAGCTACGCAACCTGATGCCCTGGATGCGCGACGCCGACACCAAGCCCGAACCCGTGGAAGCAGCCGGCACCGCCGATCACGGTTTCCGCATGATGTAAGTCGCGCCCGACGATCCGCCGCAATGGCGGACTCACGGCGCGCTGGAGGACGCTGTGAAGCGTCATGGTGACTCGAAGAACAGAGTTCCCGAGTGATACGTTCCGCCAAATTCCGTCGTACCGTAGAGAACGCCATTCACGTCGATGAGCGAACCTTCTGGACCGTCGCAGAACCCGAAGTCGCGAAGAACGTGTTCGGAGCCGCCCGTGGTTACCGAGAAGATGGTGCCACTGCTATATTTTCCGCCCCCCAAGGTCGTACCGTAGAGGATGCCGTTCACGTCGATGAGACCGGCGAACGGCTCTCTACCGTCCGGCCTCCGGCCAAAGTTGTGAAGCACGCGTACGGTCCCGGCCTTGGTTATTGAAAAGACGGTTCCCTGTCCGTAGGTTCCGCCTGAGTACGTCGTGCCGTAGAAAACGCCGCCCACTTCAATGAGTCCGGCCTCCGGATATGCGCCATCGGGCCCGCCAGTACGACTCCCGCTAAAGCTGTGCAGCACTCGTACGGCACCAGCCGCAGTCAACGTGTAGACGGCTCCTCCGTTGTATTTTCCTCCTGACTGGGCCGTACTATAGAACACGCCGTTATCGTAAATGAGGCCGGACCACGGATAGGTGGGGTCTGTCAGGAGACCGTTAAAGCGGTAAAGCACACGTTCGGCGCCGGCCGTGGTTGTCGCGAAGACGATTCCTGATCCGTATCCCCCTTCGGATGTCGTGCCGTAGAGGACGCCGTTCACGACTGTGAGATTGCCGATCGGGAATTGGCCGTCTCCTGACGCGCCAAAGTCGTGAAGCACGCGTAGGGCGCCGGCCGGGGTTATCGCAAAAACGGTTCCGGTTTCGTATCGTCCGCCGTTAACGGTTGTGCCGTAGAGGACACCGTTGAGGTCAACGAGACCGCCGAGCGGACAGGCGCCGTCCGTTCCGTCAAAGGTGTGAAGCACGCGTTCGGTGCCGGCCGCGTTCACCGCAAAGACGGTTCCGAGTCCGGATTGAGCTAACATCCCACCGGTACAGGTCGTGCCGTAGAGGACGCCGTTCACGTAAGTAAGTCCGCCCACGGGGTTTGCGTCCGCTCCGCTGCCGAAGCTGTAAAGCACGCCTGGCTGAGCGGAAAGCGGGACCCTCGTCGCGGGCGGCACGGTACGCTGCGGCAGAAGGAACGGCGGGTGCGCCGCAAAGACCACTCCGGCCGACCAGATCACCAGCGCAACGGTGAACCCAATTGACACGAAAGCTCGCATAGCTACCTCCGGAGTGATTGGCTTTAGGTATGTAATGTACTGCGCGACCTGCTCCTGTCCGAAAGCCCTAAACGCTACTGCCCGGCAACCCAGGCTTCGTAGATCGTACTCCGCGCACCGTCTTGAAAGCGTCTGATCTCTTCAGAGTCCGGCCGAACCACGGAACGCTCCGCCGTCCCCGGACGTCTATGTCTCAATCCGCCGGTCCGGCAAGATCGGGCAGGCAGGACGTTTTCAAGATGTTGCTTGCAGGGTAGAACTAGTAGACCGCCGTCCAAGCGCCTTCCGACCTGCTTCCAGGGCCGAGGGCGGCGCCGGGAGTAACATATCCGCCGACGCATGAGCTACCTGAACCCGAGCGCCACGGCACCCTCGTATGCGAAAGTACTGGACGCGCTGCCGATCGTGGCGTTCATGGCGGACGCCGAAGGCAACGTTACGTACGTCTCCCCCGGCTGGACCGACTATACCGGCTACACGGCCGATGAGGCGCTCGGCGCGGACTCTGCGCGGGCGATAGATCCCAGCGACGTCGAGCGGGTCGTCGCGAAGTGGGCCGACGCCCGCACTCGCGAGTTGCCGTACAGCGACGAGTTCCGCGTGGTCCGGCGCGACGGCTCGCGCCGCTGGGTGCTGAGCCAGGCAGCGCCGATGCGCGATCCGGTGACCGGAGCGATCACGGCGTGGTTCGGGACCGTGATCGATATCGACGATCGCAAACGCACGGCGGAGGCGCTGCGCGCGAGCGAAGCCTTGTACCGCGGACTCTCCGGGGCCCTTCCAGGCGTGACGTGGGCCGCGTCTCCCGCCGGGGATCTCACGTACGTCGGTGACCGCTGGATCGACCTTCACGGCGAGCCACCCGACGGTGCGCTCGGTGAGCGCTGGCTCGCTGCCGTACACCCCGGCGACCGCGATCGCGTCACCGCCGTCTGGAGCCAGTCGCTCGCGACGGGCGAGCCCTACAAAATCGAGTTTCGCGTGCGCGTCGCCGACGGCTCGTACCACTGGTTTCTCGTTCAGGCGCTGCCGGTTCGCAGCGACGACGGAACCATCGAGCGGTGGGTCGGCGTGAACATCGACATCGAGGACCGCCACGCGGCCGACGAATCTCGCGAAATGTACGTGGCCCTGGCCGAGAGCAGCACCGACTTCGTCGCGGTCAGCGAGCCCGACGGCAGGGTGGTATACGTCAACAGCGCGGGCCGTGAGTTGCTCGGCATCGAGTCGCTGGATGAAGTTCGCGCGACGCGCGGCTTGGAATACTTCTTAACCGAAGATCACGAATTCTTGCGATCCGTCATTTATCCGGCACTTGAGGCCGAGGGGCACTGGAGCGGCGACTTCCGTTTCCGTCACTTTCGCAGCGGGGAGGCGGTGCCGATTGCCTACAACGTCTTCTTGCTCACGCGCGCCGACGGCTCGCGCATCGGGTTCGCGACGGTCAGTCGCGACCTGCGCGAACGAAAGCGCGTCGAGGACGGGCTACGCCTATTGGCGCGAACCGGCGCGGCGGTGGTCGACTCCCTGGATTATCACCGGACGCTGCGCAATATCGCACGCGCCTTCGTAGACGGCTTCGCCGCGTATTGCCTGATCGACATCATGCCGCCGGACGGGAAATGGGAACGGACGGCCGAGCACCGCGACCCCGCCTTCATTCCGCTGCTCATGGGGCTCTCACGACCACCCCCCAACCACCCCGCGACCCGAGCAATCGAACACGGCGAGTCGAGCTTCATGCCGATCGACGACAACTGGGCGCTCGGACTCGCGGGCGCTAGCGACGATCGGCTCGACGCCATCCGGCGCCTGCGCGTGCGCTCGATCATCACGGTGCCCGTCGTCGTGCCGTCGGGCGACGTCGTCGGCGCACTGACGTGCGCGCTCGACCATGTCAACGCTCGCGAGAATTACGGGCCCGACGACGTGGGGTTCGTCCAGGAAGTCGGCCGCCGCGCCGGAGCGGCGATCGCCAACGTACAGTTGTACGAACGTGAGCGCCGGATCGCGCTCGAGTTGCAAGCGGCCTCCTTGCCGGCGCGCTTGCCCACCGTCGAAGGCGCGCGGCTCGATGCCGCGTATCGCCCCGGCAGTAACGAAGCCAAGATCGGCGGCGATTGGTACGACGCGTTCTTGCTGCCCGATAAGCGTCTGGTGATCACCGTGGGCGACGTCCTTGGACACGGCTTGCAGGCCGCGGTCTCGATGACGAAGCTGCGGCTCGCGATGCAGTCGGCCGCGCTGGTGAACCCGGAACCGAACCTCATGCTGCGCGTCGCCGACGCGACACTTCGCATCTCCGACCCCGACGGATACGCCACCGCGATCGCCGCCGTTTACGATCCGGAGACGCGCGACCTCACCTTCGCGTCGGCCGGCCATCCCGGACCAATCCTACGGACGATCCTCGGGAAAATCTCGGACTTAACCGATTCGGGCCGGATGATCGGGCTGCGGGAGGGCGACGAAACCGACACGCGCACCGTGGCCATCCCGCCGGGGACCACGCTGGTCTTCTACACCGACGGGCTCGTCGAAGTCACGCGCGACATGGATGAAGGCTTTCGGCGCCTCTCGGAAACGCTCTCGAGCGGCGAGGTCCTGCGCGCGGAACGTCCCGCCGACGAGATCGTGCGCGCCGTTCTCGGCTCGGACCTCGCGCAAGACGATATCGCCGTTCTCGTTATAACGTTCGAAGGCGGCTAATACGCGGCCCTCGGCCTCGGAAGACGATCGCCACATCACCAGCATCGACGAAGACGGCGTCGCGCTAGCCGCCTTCAAGGCGCTCCACTCTAGAACGCCACCCTGCGGGCCGATAATCTCGGCCTGCACGCGGAAAACGCGAGCCTTCGTCAGAGTGTCGCCCTAGACGCAGCGCTGCACGCGCGGGACGCCGCGCGGCTCGCCGCCCTCGAAAAGGGGGTCCCAGCGCTGACGCGAGGGCGCGTCCCGGGCCCATAGGTGTCAAAACGGCTTGACTTTCAAATCGATCTGAGGCATAACAAAACCTGGAGTTAGGAAGTCCTAATTCGTCGCTGGGAAGACGGGGTTCATGTCTCTTTTCGCGTACCGCATGCCGCGGCTCAGGAGCGCTTTGCTCACGCTTGCCGCGATGTTCGCAATCGTCCACGGGTCGGCCGAGGCCGCCGGCTTGGACTCCTCCGCCGGTGGGACGGTGCTTTCGAGCGACGGCGCCCCGATCGCTCGCGCGGAGGTAACCCTTTCCGGCGATGGGCCGCCGCTGACGGCGAAGAGCGACCCCCACGGGTCCTTTCGGTTTCCGCATCTGGCCCCGGGAACGTACACGCTCGCGGTCCTCGCCCCCGGCTACAACCCGATCGCCGCACGGACGATCGAGATCGCGTCAGGCGGCACCACGACCATCGAACTGCGGCTCCCGCGGTTGCAGGCCTCCTCGCTGACGGTCATCGGATCGGTTCGCGCGAACGGGGCCCAAGCGATCTCCACGCTTCCCTCGCCGACGCTCGACATCTCGATGCAGCCCTACGCGCAGCAGGGCGAGACGCGCGTGAGCGACGTTCTGAGCGATCAGCTCTCCACGACGGTCGTGCCCGTGATCGGCGGTGGCCTCAACGCGCCACAAGTCGTTTCGCTACGCGGGCCGGATCCGAGCGAGACGCTGGTCGACGTCGACGGTCACCAAGTCAATAACGGCAGCACGGGCGACTTCGATCTCTCGCTACTCGATCCGGCCGACCTCACGAGCGCCCAAGTCGTGTACGGCATCGCGCCGTCGTCGCTCTTCGGCCCCAACACCCTCGGCGGCGCGCTCAACGTGCGCACCTTAGAGCCGACGGCGCAGACGCATTTCCTGGAGCGGTTCACGACCGGAACCTTCGGCACGTTCGGGGAGACGTTTCAAGGCACGGGTACGGCCGACCGGCTCGGCTACGCGTTCTCGTTTCATCGCCTCACGTCGGCCGGCGATCAAGAAGATACGCCGTTCCCGAACTCGCCGGGTCAGCCCGGCTCCCCGGGGGTCGGCGACTCGCTCGACGCTTCGTCGACGATCGCGAAACTGCGCTACTCGCTTTTCGACGGAGCGGGCTTCGTCGGGGTATCGGTGCGCGACCAAGCCGTGTATCGCGACATCTCGTCCACGTTTTCGTCGGTCGCCGTCGGCGCCGGCCCGGGCGGCAGCGACGAGTACTCGAACTTTTCGGGTTCTTCGATCCTCTCGCACACGGCGGCCTACGACCTCGACGCGCAGGTACCGGTCGGACCGCGGAACGCGAGCGGAATCTATCCGACGACGGTCCTGTTTCGTCATCAGACGTCGATCGGGGATCAGACGGTCAACGGGCCCGCCGCCGACGAGTCGCCGTATCTATACAACGACCGCGACCTGATCGACGACGACACGCTCGAGGTTGACCACGCGCTGCCGCGCGGCACGCTCTCGGCGCGCTATGCGCTCACGACGGAGAACTTGCGTACGGATTTCATTCCAGGCGTCGTCTATGCGGATTCCATCGGGACTCGCCAGGGCTACGACCCGAACGGTGCCGGCTCGGCGTCTGCGTTTTCGCCGCAACTGCAGCCACTGGACGACGACACCGCGACGTCCTCCGGCACGAGCCAGCAATTTCTCTCGCAAGTGGAGCGGTCACTGGGGCTGCGGTACGCCGCGGAGCCGACCTCGCATCTCCACTACACGTTTGCCGCGTATTACAGTAACTACAGCACCTTCGGCCATAGCATCGATCCACGCTTCGGTTTCGTCTGGACGCCCACAGCCCAGAGCGCACTCCGCTTTTCGGTGGGCTCGACCTTTCAATCGCCGCAGTTGCCGACGTTCATCGTTCCGCCGGTCTATCCACAACCCGTCGACGGCTACGTGAGCATCGGCAACCCCAACGCCACCGCGGAGCGCGCGACGTCCTACGATCTCGGCTACGATCACGCGTTCCACCTGGCCGGCCTCGCCGTGCGCGTCGGCGGCGATCTTTACCGGACGGATCTGCATAACGGCGTGGCGACGTACAATTCGCCGACGCTCTGTGTGCCGGGTCAAACCTACACCGGCATCCCTCCGTGCCTGAGTTATCCGGTCAACGTGACGCAAGAAGTGTACCAAGGCATCGAATTGCACGGCGACGTGCCGCTAAGCGCCCACGACTCGCTGCACGCGGGCTACGACGTCGATAGCGTTTACACCCAAGCGTTTCCGGCCCTCGCGGCCGACGACGTCGTGCCGTACGAACAAGCCCTCGGCGTTCCGCTGCACAAGTTTACACTCGATTACGAGCACGACCCCGGTCGCGGACTCGCTTACTATGCGGGCTTGCTCTATGAAGGCGCGTACAACGAGACCAACCTCGGGCCCTACGCGGTGCTCCGCGCCGGCGCCACCTGGCACTTGCCCCACTTCGACATCGGGATCTACGGAACGAACCTGACCGACGTCTACGATTTCAAGCAAGAGCGCGTCGGCGGCGGCCTCCCGTACGGCGGTCTGAACGATGTCGTCCAGACCGATGCGATTCCGCTCGCACCGCGGACGATCACCTTATCAATCGCGCATAAGATCTAACGCCGGGCCGTAGGAGCGTGCGCCGGAAACGGCGCATCTTCGGGCATGCTAGGCAAAGCCGACGTGATTTCCGCCTTGAACAAGATGCTCTTTAACGAGCTAACTGCGATCGATCAATACTTTCTTCACGCGCGGATGCTCCGCCACTGGGGGCTGCACGATCTCGGCGACATCGTCTACAAAGAATCGATCGGCGAGATGCGTCACGCCGATTGGCTGATCGAACGCATTCTCTTCCTCGACGGATTGCCCAATCTCCAGGACCTCGGAAAACTCCGCATCGGTGAAAACGCGGAGGAGATTCTGCGCAGCGACCTCGATTTGGAAATGACCGCGCGCAACGACACCGCGACCGCGATCGCGCTCTTCGAGCGCGAAAACGATTACGTGAGTCGCGACATCGCGACCAAGATCCTCGTCGACTCAGAAGAGCACGTCGACTTTCTAGAGCGGCAGCTCGATCTCGTCAAACTGCTTGGGCTTCAAAACTATCTTCAAAGCGCAATGGGGCCGGTGGAGCATCAGGCGTCGAGTTCTCACGAAGCATGAGGCCGATGTCCGTGCGGCACTTGCCGCAGCGAGGCGTGGCCGCGCAGCCGTTATAGACCTCGGCCACGGTGCAGGCCCCCGCTTGGATGGCCGAGTTGATGCGCGCTTCGTTGAGCGCGTTACAGATGCAGACGATCATTTCGTGCGTACCATGAAGACGACGGACCACGACGGGCCGACCCGGTTGTGTTGAGAACCTTCGTTAGGCGCACCTAACTTCCCCTCTTGGTATGCCTTATCCGATGCCCGATGTCAATGCCTTTGCGCGCGCAACGCGGTCCACTTGACCGAGGGTGCCCGACGGCGCGGAGCCGAACGAGCGGCGATGCAAGCGACCGCGGCCACCGCGCCCGCGGCTTCCCCACCCAGGGAAGCGCGCGAGCAGGCCTATTCGCCGGTTGAGACCGGCTGGCGGCTTGCTGCCGTCGCCGTCGGCTGTCTGATCTCGGTCTTCCTTGACCAGGGCACGAGCGGCGCGGTCGGGGCGGCGACGACGTACATGCAGGGGACCCTCGGGGCCTCGGCCGACGAAGGTCCCTGGCTGACGATCACCTACAACACGATTTATTATCTCTCGCTGATCTCGTCGGCCTGGATGATCGGGCGATTCGGCCGCCGTCAGGTCTGGGTGTTCGGCCACGCCACGTACGCGGTTGCATGCTTCCTGATCGCCGTGACGCCGGACTTTCACACGGTCGTGATCCTGCGCGCGTTGCAAGGCGCGGGTCAAGGGACGTTCTTCGTCTGCGCCGTCATGACGATCTTGCGCGTCTTTCCACCGAACATCGCGTTCGTCGGCTTCGCCATCTTCGCGTTGACGTCGCTTTCAGGGCCGGCCGCGGGGCCGGCCATCGGCGGCTGGTTCGTCGACGAGAATGCCTGGCAAGGACTCTTCGTGCTCTTGGGCGGACTCGCCGCGGTCGCCGCCGTGATCGTCGCGCGGGCGCTGCGCGACCCGCCGCAAACGGGACCCCGCGCCGAGCTGGACGCGCTCGGCCTCGTGCTGGCGTTTTTTCACTACTTTACGTTCCACTATCTCGCGCAATTCGGCGAACGGCGCGACTGGCTCGCAGGCAGCGACGTCCGCTGGTTCCTCGCGGCCTTCGTTTTCTTCACCAGCGGCTTCATCTGGTGGGAGTTGTGGGGAACCGATCATCCCTTCATTAAGATGCGGCTCTTCGAAATCCATAATCTGCGTTGGGGTGCCCTACTGGGCTTTATCCTCGGCGTCCCCCTTTTCGGCTCGAGCATCTTTCTGCAGTATCTGCAAACCGGCATCGGCTTTACACCGTCCCTCGCCGGCGGTTTGCTGGCGACACGCATCGGCGCGATCCTCCTCTTCGCGCCCGTGGTAGCCTACGCGCTCAACAAACGATTGCTCGACCCGCGTTTTATGATCGTGACCGGTTTCATCCTGGTCTTCATTTCGTACTGGCTGCAATACGAAGGCACAACCTATACCGCGGATTTCGGAACGTTCGTGGTCTCCGTGGTCATTTCGGGCGCCGGCTTCGCGTTGCTCTTCTCGCCGATCGCGTCGACGGTGCTAACGTCGATTCCGCCCGAAGACTTCACGCGCGGCGTCGCGATCTTCAAGCTGACCTTGACGACCGGTGGCGCCATCGCCTCGGCCGCGCTCGGCGTCCTCCTCGATCACCGTAACGCCTACCATCTTTCGATGATCGCGGGTTCCATCAACCGTGCGGCGCCCGCGGTCCAAACGTACCTTCACTCGGGGTCGCAGCACGCGCTAGCGTCGCTCGCGTCGGCCCAGAGCACCGTTCTGGCCTACGCGGACGCCGCGGAGTACACGGCGATCGTCGTGTTATGCGCGGCCCCGCTGGCGATGATCCTCCGGCCGCCGCCGCGTCAACCCCCGACGGTGGGTATAAGCGAAAACAAATGAGCGAAACGCACGAAACTGCCGAATCCCCTTTTCCCGAAATCAGCCCCGACGACTTGCGCGCGCACGTCGAGCGCGGCGATGCATTCGTGCTCGACCTGCGTCGCTCGCCCGGCGGCGAGCAAATCTACGGCGCCATCCGCTACGATCCGAAGAAGCTGCTGGCCGCGCCGCGCCTCGTACTCCCGCTGCCGAAGGCCGATGGCACGATCGTGCTCTACGACGAACGCGGCGACTCGTCGGCGCTCCGAGAGATCGCGGAGAAACTGCAGGCTGACGGCTACGGCGCGATCCACGTTCTCGCCGGCGGTTTCGAAGCGTGGAAGCTCGCCGGCGGCAAGATCGAGGAACGCACGATCGAGCAGCCCGTTCCGCTCGTCTCGGAGCACCAGCTCGAACGTTAGTTATTCAGGCCTCGCAGTAAGTGCGAAGAGCGGGGATTACTTGCGTAATTTTAGCTGTGGGATTAAACTTCTTTCCATAGCTCCCGCTGAAGCTCGCACTTGAGGGAAACGTATGACGAGTTCGACAACCGCGCCATCGCGCGCGCGTGCAACCGCTACGGGCAACTTCGACGTGATCGTCGTCGGCGCTGGATTCGCCGGCATGTACGCACTCCATCGCCTGCGCGACAAAGCCGGGCTCGACGTGCGCGTGATCGAAGCGGGCGACGGGGTTGGTGGTACGTGGTATTGGAATCGCTACCCGGGCGCGCGCTGCGACTCGGACAGTTACATTTACTGCTTCACCTTCGACGACGACCTGTTACAAGAATGGGAGTGGTCGGAACGCTACCCGCAGCAGCCGGAGATCCTTAGCTATTTAAATCACGTTGCCGACCGTTACGATCTTCGGCGGGACATCGCCTTCGGCGAGCGCGTAACGAGCACGGTCTACGACGACACGGCGCAGCGCTGGACCATCCGCACCGAAACCGGAAGCGTCGCGACGGCGAAATACGTAATTGGCGCGGTGGGCTCGCTCTCAGCGACAAACTTGCCGTCGATCGAAGGCTCGCACACGTTTCGAGGCCAGAGCTATCACACGAGCCGCTGGCCGCACGCGGGCGTCGATTTCACGGCCAAGCGCGTGGGCGTGATCGGCACGGGCGCATCGGCCGTGCAGGCGATCCCGGTGATCGCACAGCAGGCGAAGCAGCTCACCGTCTTCCAACGCACGCCGAATTTCTGTGTCCCGGCGCGAAACGGCAAAGTCGACCCGGATGTCGCGAAGGCGAGGAAGGCGAAGTATCCCGAAATCAAAGAGAATATTCGCAACTCATACTTCGGGTTCGAGCTCGATTTCATCATGAAGTCGGCGCTGGAGGCCACGTCCGAAGAGCGCGAAGCGGTCTTCGAAGACATGTGGGATCGCGGCGGCTTCGACTTCTGGCTCGCCAACTACCAGGACATGTTTTTCAGCAAAGACGCAAATGAGCTCTGCGCCGAGTTCTTGCGCAAGAAGATCCGCCAGACCGTACACGATCCGGTGGTCGCCGAGAAGCTGACGCCGAAGACGTATCCGTACGGAACGAAGCGACAACCCCTCGATACGAACTACTTCGAAACGTTCAACAAACCGAACGTTACGCTCGTCGATCTGCAGGAAACGCCGATTCGCCGCATCACCGAGAGCGGCATCGAGACGAGCGCCGGCTCAATACCGCTCGACATCATCGTCTTCAGCACCGGCTTCGATGCGATGACGGGGCCGATCAAGAATATGAACATCGCCGGTCGTCACGGCGAGAAGCTTGCCGACGTGTGGGCCGAGGGTCCGCAGACGTATCTCGGCCTCATGATCGCGGACTTCCCGAATCTGTTCATCGTGACCGGCCCAGGCAGCCCATCGGTACTGAGCAACATGCCCGTTTCCATCGAGCAGCACGTCGAGTGGATTTCCGACTGTATCGAACATATGGAGAAGAACGGCATCGCGACGATCGAGCCGTCGCCTGAAGCGCAAACGCAGTGGACCGCTCACGTGGCCGAAGTGGCCGGCGCCTCGCTGATGCCCGAGGCCAACTCTTGGTACATGGGCCGCAACGTACCGGGCAAACCTCAAGTGTTTATGCCGTACCTCGGCGGCGTCGGTCCATATCGCCAGAAGTGCGCGGAGATCGCCGCTGCCGGCTACGAGGGTTTCCAATTCGTTCGAAGCGAGGGCGCCGTTCCGGTCGCCGGGAGAGCACGATGATCGACAATTCGTACTATTCGCAAGAGAATCACGGTCCCTACGAGCTCGCCGGCATCGGCGACTTCGAACTCGAAGACGGGGGCACGATCCCAAATTGCCAACTCGCGTTTGCGACGCATGGCACGTTGAACGCCGCCAAGGACAATGCGATCCTGATTACGACATGGTACTCGGGCTCGAGCAAGATCTGGGAGCAGGTGTACATCGGCAAAGGCCGTGCGCTCGACCCCGACAAGTACTTCATCATCGTCGTCAATCAGATCGGCTCGGGGTTATCGACCTCGCCGCACAACGCGCCGGCGCCGATCGCCATGTCCAAATTTCCGCACGTTCGCATCGGCGACGACGTGCGCGCGCAACACAAGCTTCTCACCGAGAAGTTCGGCATCACGCAGCTCCAGCTGGTGACCGGCGGCTCGATGGGCGCGCAGCAGACCTACGAGTGGGCGGTGCGCTATCCCGAAATGGTCTTGCGGGCGGCGCCCATTGCGGGCACGGCCAAGAACACCGAGCACGACTTCCTCTTCACGCAGGTTTGCAGCGAAGCGGTGACCTCCGATCCCGGCTTCAAGGGCGGCGAGTACGCTTCGAACGCAGACGTCGCGGAGGGTTTGAAGCGTCAGGCACACGTCTGGTGCGTGATGGGGTGGAGCACCGAGTGGTTCAAGCAGCAGATGTACAAGCCGCTTGGATTCGAGACCGTCGACGCCTTCGTGACCGGCTTCATGGAGCCGTATTTCATGGCGCTCGATCCGAACGATCTGCTCTGCATGGCCTGGAAGTGGCAGCGCGGCGACGTGAGTCGTAACACGAACGGCGATCTCGCGGCCGCCCTCGGACGCGTGACCGCGAAAACGTTCGTGCTGCCGATCAGCGAGGACATGTTCTTCCCGCCTCGGGATTGCGAGGCTGAGCAGAAGCTCGTGCCCGGCAGCGAGCTGCGCGTGCTCGACAGCATCTGCGGCCACCTCGGACTGTTCGGCGTCGATCCGAACCTGCTCGCGCAGCTCGACAAGAATCTGAACGACTTGTTAGCGACGCCGGTGACCGCAAAGGTACCCGTCCAGACCCACTGAGTGCTTTCAAAGCACTAAGGCGTCACCTCGAAGACCGTCCCGCAACCGTATTCGCAGTTCGCGCTCGAACCGCCGTAGCTAGCAGTCCCCAAGAGCGTTCCACGCTTGGTTTCTAGCAGCGATCCGGACGGATTCGCTCCACCGGAGCCCGGTTCAAACGAGAACACGATTGATTCCACGTAATGCTGAAACCCGCCCGGCTTCAAACTGTAAATCGTACCGCAGCTGCAGCCCGCCGATCCGCCACCAAAAGTCGTTCCGTAGACGATTCCCGCAGGGTCGACGATGGGCGCCGATTCCGGAGAAGCGCCGTCGTTAGGGAGGCCGGAAAACACATGCACGTATCTCTGCTGGTAGCCTGAAGCTGCAGGCTCGAGCTCGAAGATGCCGCCGTTGAAGATGACGCCGCTCGTGAAGGCAAAGGGAGCGGCACCGAAAAGATCGCCCCTCGCATTCGCGGCAAGTCCACCGACCGGATGCGGACCGTAGGAACCGCGCCAACCCGATAGGGTCAGCACGCTTTCCGAATAACCCGACCCGCTTGGCCTCAGGGCGAAGACCGCACCGCAATCATACCGATTACTGTAGCACCCGTCGTCACCACCGTCAGCGACGCCGAAGATGGAACCGTTCACTTCCAGAAGATTCGATACAGGTGAGGTTGCGTCAGGCGGCGCGTGAAACGAATAGACGATGCTTTCCACGAATGTGTCGCCCGCCGGTTTGAGCTGGAAAACCGTTCCGCATGTCAAGTGGTCGCCCGAGCAGCCGTCCCCCGACGACGATCCGCCTCCGATTGTCGTCCCGAGAAGCGTTCCTGACTTCAACTTGAGGAGTGCCGCTGAGGGAAGGCAACCGTCGGGGCGATCTGAAAACGTATGGATCGTCTTCTCGCGATACGTGTCCGTCTCACGAACCAGCTCGAAAACCGTTCCGCAGCCAAGGGGGTATGACGCTGAGCCGCCCTGCTGGGCGGTTCCGAAGAGATCGCCGCGCTGATCGAGGAGGAGGCTCCCCTGGGGATAGGCTCCATCGCTCGTGCCTTTGAAGCGGTATAAGACGGTCTCGATGTAGCCCGAGCCATGCGGAGCGAGCCGGTAGACGGTACCACACCCTTCGTTTGAGTAGCAGACCGCAGAGCCGCCCCCGACGTACGTCGTGCCGTAGAGATTCCCGGCAGCATCCGCGATGACGGCGGCAACCGGAAACGCACCGTCATTGCCGCCTTTGAAGCGGTACAGGACGCTCTCCCTCCCCGCGTGAGGAAGAATTCGCGCGGCCGAAACCGCATTGGTCGAGGCGCCGGCGAAAGTGGCCGAGACCGACGAGAACGCAATACAAGAACCACCAACCAGCGCCAGTGCAAAACGTTTCAATCGCATTCTCGTCTTCTTTCAGCATGGCTTCTTGATTTCGACTCCCAAGAATCCCCAATTTCGTTGGTTCCGCAGAAGCAACTCTTGTTTTGTGGGATCGAGAGAAGAACGTGCGGACTGACTTCGGCTACGTGTCGGCGGCACGCAGGCGGAAGCGCTGGATCTTGCCGGTCGCGGTCTTGGGAAGTTCGCTAACGAAGTGAAAGTGGCGGGGATATTTGTACGGCGCCATCTTCGCTTTGCAGTGACGTAGGAGGCCGGCTTCCAACTCGGCGCCGGGCTGCGCGCCGTCACGAACGACGATCCAGGCTTCCGGTTTGATCAGGCCCTGGTCGTCGGCGCGGCCGACCACGGCGACTTCCGCCACATCTGGATGTTCGATCAAGGTCGACTCGATTTCGAAGGGCGAGCACCAGATGCCGCCGACCTTCAACATGTCGTCGGAGCGGCCGCAATAGAAGAAATACCCGTCGGCGTCGCGGTAGTAGGTGTCGCCCGTGTTGAGCCAGCCGTCAGCGAGCATCGTCGCGGTTGTCTTCTCCGGATTGCGCCAATAATATTTCGCGATCGAGCCGCCTCTGATCAAGAGCCAGCCCGGCTCGCCGGTCGGCAACTCAGTGCGATTTTCGTCGACGACTATTGCCTCGTAACCGGGTACGAGCGTGCCGCTCGAGCCCGGCTTAACGACGCCGCCACGATTGGAAATAAAGATGTGCAGCGCTTCGGTGGAACCGATGCCGTCGAGGATCTCGAGGCCGGTCTCGTCTTTCCAGCGGCGGAAAATCTCGGGCGGCAACGCCTCACCGGCCGAGACGCAATGGCGAATCGACCCGAGGTCCGGCTTCAGCCGGTCCAGCGCCTGCAACTGAGCGCCGTAGAGCGTCGGCACGCCAAAATAGAGGGTCGGCCTGAAAGCTTCGATCGTTTCGAAGGTGCTTTCCGGGGTCGGGCGGCCTTCGAGTAGCACGCTCGTCGCGCCGGCCCACAGCGGAAACGTCATGCCGTTGCCGAGGCCGTACGCGAAGAACAGCTTGGCCGCCGAAAAGCAGACGTCGTCTTCGCTGACGCCGAGGGTCTGCGCGCCGTATTGGTGGCTCGTCACGACCATGTCGCGGTGCAGATGCACGGCGCCCTTGGGCGAGCCGGTCGAGCCGGAGGAGTAGAGCCAGAAGCACTCGGCCTCCGGCGACGCTTCGACCGCCGTAAATTCGCTCGCGACCTTGGCCGACCGAGCGACGAAGGTTTGGCCGTCGCCGTCGACCTTTAGGACGTGCGCGGGCTT
>Ga0116228_10002033_pt1 | contig 17255 bp, 11 predicted proteins | sample S1TSphfallax_2_FD_89694 | JGI IMG/M metagenome (GOLD analysis project Ga0116228, IMG submission 89694) | Host-associated microbial communities from peat moss isolated from Minnesota, USA - S1T2_Fc - Sphagnum fallax MG | ecosystem: Host-associated > Plants > Peat moss > Unclassified | place... | reverse complement strand
GGCAGGCAGAGCCAATAAATGAAGGTATAACTGTCTTGTCAAGGGTCTTTTTGATGGTCTTTCTTCTTAGAGAGAAGAGACGTGAAAGACAAAAGGGCGAGAAGAAGACGAAGAAGAAGAAGAAGAGGAGGAGGAGGAGGAGAAAAAACTCACAGTGATGAATTGGGAACTGTCAGGTAGCCAAGATCCCACTAGGGCTGCCGTATGGATAACAGCATCGCAGCCCTCGCAAGCTTTGATGAAAGCGAGAGCGTCTTGGATATCGCAGTTGGCGATCTCCACCTCAGGTGGCAGTTCACTGGTGACACTGTTTGCACGCACCGTGACTCGTACCGTGTGACTTGAGTGCACCAATGCCGAGCACAACCTTCCTCCCAAGAAACCTGTTGCTCCTATTAACAATACCCTCATCTCTGTGTTTGTCTGGACTCCGTGTGTCTCTGAGAGTGAGGGTGAGAGAGAAAACAGAGAGAGAATTCCGGCAACTCCGTTAACAAGAAGGAAAACAGAACACAGTACATTGAAACCAGTTCCTTGATCGGATTGAGGGCAAGTTGCAGATCAGAATCTTGACAGACACGGAGGTTTCCAAAGACCCACATCAGACATCCACATCCCTGCCACAATGACAACTCCTACACTTATCAGCCCTAGCAGAGAGGAAGAAGCCCTTGCAAAGAGCCTGGCATGAGAGAAGTCACTGTCCTTCTCCTCCTCCTCCCCTTGGCCAGAACCATTTGCAGGTTTATCGTACCTTGCAGCAGTTATCGTGGGAACTGATGTAAGGAAACAAATGCAAAGATACATGGTCAACAATGTAATCTGAAAAGCCAAATTCCATCTCCGTCTTTGTCGTCCCCAAACCCTAGAAGTAACTACCGCACAACCTGAAGCTCACTGCTGCTAGATAAGAGCTTGTTTCTTCTTCTTCTTCTTCGTCGCAACAGAAGCTCTTCCGTTTCCTCCCTCAAAAAAACAGCGGTGTTTTCTTACCCACAAATGTCTTTGTCGAAAAACAAACAAAAAGCTCACACAAACTCCAACGAATGCTTCCGAGATACAAAACTGGTACCTGCTCTGCAAGAACTCTAAGCAAGATTGCTCAATGTCAAGAATTGATGTTAGGAAACAGATGCAAAGATACATGGTCAACAATGTGATGGCAATTGTGAGCAGTGTGTGAACCCCTTAAAAGAATAACAAAGATTTTGATCGCCTCTCTGCCTCCTTGTCAAATTCTCTTGTGTTACAACTAACTCTATTTGCTGTTTTCGACTCTGTACATGCATAATGAACCAATATCACAAAAAACACATATATCCCTACCATATAAATTATGGTAGGGTTTAGGGTTTGAATATGTACAAATTTGTATTTTACACCTTTGTATAACACTTTCACTAAAACACCATACAATACAATATTTTACATATAGACATACGCCAACTATGACTTAACACCATTTCGCTTACGACTAAATGGGACTTTAAATGACTACTCTTGGATGATAAATCCAACCCATATATAGATGGAAATAAAATTAGTCGCAAACTAGTCGCAGGTTAGTCGAAGATGACTTGACTGATGTCAGCACGATGTCATAATAGTCGTAGATAACAAAAATTTAGTTGCAAAGACCAAATAGTTGCAGGTAGTTGTAAATGTGATGGTCACATATTGACCTTTTTCTTCTAGTGCGTGTAGATGTTTTTGCTTATACAATATGACCTTGTTTTGTAATTGTGGCTAGATGAATGTTTGTTGTAAACAACATTCTAGTTTTGGTTTATAATGTATGGACAATTGGACACAATATTTGGACTTTATTTCATGACGTTATATTTGCTTACCTTGATGACTTGAGCTTTTTTTTTTATTCATGGGTAGAATTTGCAATTTTGCATTTTGTGAAGGTTTTTTGTATATATAAAAGAGTTGAAATGAGGAAGAACCCTAATTTCAACAAGCTTGGCATGAACATGAACTTGATAGGAGATGTTATGTTCAATTGTTTATGTTCAATTTCTTTTACATTATTTATTTGTCTTTCTCAATCCCATGCTAGAATTGAATTGTCTAAAGCTAACTATGCATTGTATGGATTTTTTCGTAACTGAAAATGTGTGGTAGGATGTCTTAGTGTTGGTGTAGATTATTTGAATTATGACCTACTTATGCTTTTTCAAGCACATAATTTGTGGATTCACACCCTTTATTGCAAACTCAAGTGATTATGATATTGTGGAAGTGTTTATATGCACTTATTTTATGTTCTTTAAATATAAAGTGAACTATTAGTTTGCAAATATTGATTCAATGCCTCTTTGTTGCTATCAAATCCTTGAATATTTTTCCTTTTAATTCTTCAAGTGTTATGTGCTATCATTGCTTTCAATGGGAATTTCTAAGGTGGAGTGGTTTGATGTGCAAAAAGGACAAGCAAAATACCATTATGTATGCACATGTGACTAGGTCTTAAAACTTGTTGGGGGTTCCTTTGCAACATTTTCAAATGGAATTTATGTCATGGAAACTATTAAGGTAATGTGAATTATGGAGATCAAAGAACCTTTCAAAAGAAATGCTTGTCAATTATTTGCAATTTGCATTTCATTGTACAATATGGTGGGGTTTCAATGTTTTTGTAATCATCCTAAACAAGTGGATTTTCCAAGTTTGTATTTTTGTCTCTTATTCTCTCTCCCATCTAGAAGCCCCTTGAATGACTTTTTGGTGTTAGCCAGTTTCAATGTTTGTGGTAAGCATGTAATATTGTGCGAATGGATGGATGCAAACAGAAACTAGGCCTCAAATTTCTTAAATGATAATCTTGATTGTGCCCTTTATTTGTTCTGCAATTGGTGCCCACATAGTTAAAAGTGTTGCAATTGAAGTTGTTGATTAAAGTCAATATAGTTGATCACTAGAGTTGCATTGTGCCAATGTCACTTATTTTCTACCTCAATAACATGTTAGGCAATGTAAGCTTGAGATGCATCCTCATATCCTCCATGCAAACCATCAAGTCCTTCACAACTACCACTATAGGTGCACTACTTGTTTCTTCCCCCCCACCTCTTTTTTTTATGTTGTATTTCAATTCATGAAAGTCTGTTTAATATCTATAATACAAAGAAAGTCACATATTAATAATGGTTGGAAACAAGGCGTTTCTTTGTGAACTTGTGATGATTTTACTCTCCCTTTTCTAGTGTTGATGTAATATGCAATTATGTCAAATAAAGTTGGTAAAACAATGAAGACATGTAAATATTAAAATCATTGGAAGAATTTGCAATTATCACTTGCACTTTACTATGGGTATGTAGCAATGAATAGTGACAGTTGGAAGCTTTGGTCTTTTAAGATGTTTATAGTGATAGTGCGAGTTGGAAGCTTATAGACTTTAGAAAAATGGTTAATGCAAAAGAATATGGGTTATCCTTAAAAAGCTAATTTTAAACTTTTTAAAAGATAGATTTAATGTGTTTTAATCCTTTGGTTAGTTTGATTGTTGTAAGTAAAGTAGTGGGGTTTGATAGACACATTACAAGAATATACAACATTTAGAGTTGTACATGTGGGAAGGGTGTTGTTAGAAATTGAGTTGAGAAAATAAAATGTATGTGCTGGCAAATTGTAAGATTGTCATGAAGGGAAATTTAATAAATGGAGTTCCTCAAATATTCAAGCCTTTGATCATTGGAAGAATCTGCATTTTTTATCACCTGCACCTTACTTTGGGAATGTAGCCTACATCCTTTAATGACATTATTTGAGCACATAGAACATTTAACATTTGACAGTGACAATGGAAAGCTTTGGTATTTTAAGATGTTTATAGTGATGGTGAGAGTTGGAAGCTTGTAAAATTGGTATTTTATAGAGTTGGAAGCAATATCCTTTATTGTAAACTTGAAAAAATGAATGCCTTTGCAAATATGTGTTGATGTATTGCATTGGATCATTGTGTTCATCATTGACTATTTTCATAATATGATTCACAATTAAACTTAATGATTTGCAATTAGATGTTATGTGTGGCTTCACTTATGCAACCACTAAAAGAAATCTTGTCATTTGCAATTGTGAAAAAACGCTCAACATGGTCTTTGTGGTTGATGTTGTTGGTGAACTATAACATCTTGCCTTGGTTAACAACTAAAAGACATATCATGATGTTATCTTTGTTCATACCCGGACCAATCATTATCACAAGTGAACAATTTGACATATTTATTGAACCATTAGTGGAAGAATTGGAAACATTGTGGGATGTTGGGGTCAATGTGCAAGACACTTGTCAATTCAATGGCATGGGGCAATGAAATATGAGAATTATATTGATGTGGACCATGCATGACCTACCAATATATGGCATAGTAGTTGGGTTAGTCATAAAAGACTATCGTGGGTGCCCATGCTGTGGTACAAACACAATGTCTAGAAGGTCATGTGCACTTCACAAAAACGTGTATTGTTCACAACATAGAAGGTGGTTGCCAATGGATCACCCTTTTCAACATAATGCAAATACATTTGATGGTGAACATAAGCAAAAAAATCCACCAACAAAAATGTTAGTTGATGACATTTACACAACACCAATGGTAAGGGCAACTTGGCTTGAACGTGGAGGCAAACCTACTAGTTTTGACCCAACAAAAACATTTGGGGTCAAAAGATTGAGCATCTTGTTTCAACTAGAATATTGGAAGGTAATTTAATACAATCATGACCTAAATCATAGGCTATTTAGAATTTAAGATCAAATGCTTTACATAAAAGGCATAGATATATGTATTAAGTGTGAAAATATATCCTTCTATTACGAGTATTGTTGCAACCCTAGCCTTGGGCTCATGACCAAGGCAAAGGCTTGCACGGGTGCAAGCCAAGAAGGAAGCGCGGGAATCACATCTCATGTTCCCGAAAGTGTAAGAGAGTGTGAGGGAATGAACTCTCACACTCTCAAATGAACTCCCATTTTGGGAGTTGGAGTCTCAATGGACTCCTAGATCTTCAGAAAGTGATTATAGGGGTCAAAACCCATTAGATTGAAAAGTTCTTTACATCATTGGAAATCTCTTGGAACTTAAATGTTTAAAATGGGCTTGCATGACCCATTTGGGCACTTAAAACATAAGTTCTGGCCAAAAGAAAGGCCATGAGTCAAATTGGCAATTTGACTTTCAACCACTAAAACTTAAAAATCGCCTAGATTTCCTTGCACGTAGGTGGCTTGTAACATACCGTTGGAAAGATCTCAACAAGGGCTCTAACTTTTCTTTAAACTTCATCTCAATCGGAGGTCTGCGCACAAAGTTATGGGCCCCCAAATTGGTGGGAGTCCCAACTTTGGGAATTTTGGGAGTCCCACTTGGGAATCCTGGGACAAAATGACATTTGAGTGTTGGTCCCATGGCTAGGCATAGAGTATACTATAAGGGGAAGGTGGTGGCTTCCCCTACGTCCAAGTCATGGTGAGTCTTGTGAGTGTTTGCCCGTGGTTCATTTGTGCACCAAAATGTTCCAACTATGCACTAACCAACTTGTTGTTTAGTTTGTGCAAGTTTGTGTGAATGATTGAATTGCTTGTCAATCTTCCTAGTCCCATCTTGAAGCTCCAACATGGCCCTCTACCCCCGAAGTGTTGCGAACCAAGGAACGCACCCCAATTCCTCATTCCAATGTTTTCACCTTTGGACTTGTAGTTGAGTCCATCAAAGAACTTGGAGGTGCATTAGGTATGAACTAGGTTATTAATGGAACTTTAGATGTGATGCACATTGAGTGCAATGTGTTTGATAATATTTTGAAGCATTTGTTTGGTGAATGGGACACGGTGGAAATGTGTAAGGACATGGAGGAGGTAGGAGTGAAACCACACTTATGGCTCCAACATGTGGGGGTGAACATTATGTGAAACTTCATGCCCCATATGTGTTCACCCCACATGAAAGAAAACAATTTTTGGATTTTATTCCAAAAGTGCATGCTCCAACAAGATATGTAACCACCTTCAAAAAACATGTAGGTCCAAATAGGCTTTTCAGTTTGAAAGTCATGATCATCATGTTTTGATACAACATGTGTTACCCAGTGACATTAGGAACCTACTACAACTTGGACCTATAACTGTAATTATTTGAGGATGTTCCAACAAATATGCATAAAAGTAGTGGTTCCAAATTAAATAGGACCCCTAAGAACTTATGTTGTAGAAACATTATGCATGCTTGAGATTTGGTTTCCACCAGGCTTCTTTGATCTAATGACACATCTCTTAGTTCATATTGTAGATGAATTGGAGATTTGTGGGCCCATGGCATCTAGGTGGTGTTATCCCATGGAATGTTATTTAGGTGTTTTGAAAAATTATGTGTGAAACAAGGCTAAGCTTGAAGGATGCATGACATCAAACTACATGTATGATGAGGCATTAGGATTTTGCATAGAATACTTCGCATTATATCCACATACAAAACATCATATGTGGGACCTTAATGAGGAGGAATGTGATGTTAGAGAGGTGCTTCATGGGTGGGGCAAGTTAAAAAGACTATTTGCACAAGAAATGGAGGTCATACATGAACATGTCATAACAAATTATACACCCACATAAGCATTATATAGGTATTTTTTCTTACTACCACATTCTATTCATAGTGTTTTGCTAGTGGTTTGTAAGTGGTTTGCATGGTGAATTTGACATGGTGATGGTATGGTTTGTGTAATGAAACACAAGTGGTTCATTAGTGGTTTGCACAATGTTTCCATTACACACATCTGTCCTTGGTATAAGCCTTATGATAAATACATTTTTTTTGGGGTGTCCATATTTGACTTGGTATGTAGGGAATATTTAAAAGGATGAAATCACCATGAGGTAAAATGATTGGAGCACCGTGCATGTGGAAGGGGTCGAGGTCACCCAAGGGGACAAAGGAACAATGTGTTACCTCTTCATTTACAACATCCCATGCCTACATTTACTGTGTGGTTAAAAGTTGAGTGAAGGATCTTGTAGTTGCATGTGTTACAATAGATGATGAGCTTATACAATTATCATGCCCTCCTAGTTGAATCGTTTACACATGTTTTAGCATGTGGGCATATGGAAACCACTTTCAAGTGGACCTTAAAACAAGGTTTACACACTTGACATACGATGTTTGAGTTGCATGCATATTTAATCAAGTAAATCAAAGCTCAATGCAAGATCAAAATAGAATAACTGCAATTTGAATTATGTGGGGGTCTTAAAAGAAATCCTTCTTGTGGATTATTTTTGGTTTCGTTTGGTTTTGTTCAAATGTTCATGGATCCCACCCAACCTTCATGGCAATGCAAGGACCATATGTCAAGATGAGCATGGGTTTTGGCAAGTGAACTTTTGACCTTGGCTCCCACCAACAATGGAACCATATGTGTTTCCTATGACCGTTTTTTAGGTATTGACCTTTACACCTAGAGTTCCATTAGAAAACCACACCTATAAAACACAAAACATTAAGTGATGATTAATATAATTATAGTTTGTATGTGGTTCTAATGGTTTGGGTGGTTTGATGGTGGATAAGCTTATGGTTTATCTATGGTTTCATAAGTTCTAACATATGTGGAAATGCAAAAGGGGTAGTGGACAATGGCAATTATGTTGTTGTAAAAAGTTAATATGAAATGTTCTTATTTTTGAGTGTAGGTGTTTTTTGTGCCAAACACAATTATTGGTGGTGAGTGGAAAGTTGTATTGCAAAAGGAGGCACGATCAAAACATGTGGTGGTTGAAGTTGTTGAACCTTCATTAGGAGCACATAGTGTAGATGAAGAAGAAAATATAATCAAAGAAGGCTTAGGGGCTCTCCATGATGGCAATGTTTTATCCAAAGAGCCCAGGGAGGAGGTGCCTATTAGTGAAGTTGAATGAGTAAATGTAGGTCTAGCTCAACCTCAAGATGATGATTCAGAACTAGAAATGTGATATGTAATGATTCCGTATTTTCTAATGTGATATGTTTTCTTTAGTTAATTTTGTGAATTCTTATTTGCAATTTGGATTTTAATGGAAAAAAATTACAAGAGCAATTTTAATAACAAATAATGATGTTAGCTAACAACTAGTTATGCAAAACCCCTATTACCTTCTTATGTAATACCTTGTAAGGTGGTTACCCTATAATGACCACTAGGAAAAAGCACCCACGTGGTTTGAGAAGGTGGAACGAGAAATTTTCAACCTTGCTTAAAAACATTTTGTTGTCAAATTTCCAAAAAAATTAAATAAATTCCTAAACCATTGTTGCCTCCCACTACATTACCATTTTAGTGGGATTTTAGTGGAATCTATCCATTCAACGAACGCGTGAATGGTTTGTCCCATATGACAACCACCCAAAGTTGAATTGGGTGGTTTTGTATGGTGGTTTTTCCACATGTTTTCTAGTAGTGTATTTGGGATATTACTTTTGATGTGCCCCCCAAACTCTTCAAAAATTGGGTCCCAGAGCGAAATAATAGAAAAAAAAAAAGTTGGAGCACATTTCCTAACTCACAACACTTCGGGGGTAGGAGGGCATGTTAGAGCTCTAGGATGGGACTAGGACGAGCTCACAAGCGAAAGTTCAAAATGAGGTCAACCTGCACAACCAGGAAAAAAAGGTGGTTAGTGCAAGCTAAATGAAAGTGGTGTGGTGAACTTAATAGGACAACCTCAAGGACAAGCTTTACATGGCTCACAACCTTTGGGAAGAGGCACCACTCGCCTTCGTATAGTATATTTTGTGCCTCTTCGTGGGGGCTACATTCAAATGTCATTTTTCCATGGGACTCCCAAGTGGGAGTCCCAAAATTGGGACTCTTGTTGTCCCAAAACTTTGGAGGTAAATATATTTCTCAAATCAATTTTTTTTTTTAAATGTAAGGGAAATATCTTATAGCTCTCAAAAGATCTTTCCAATGGTGTGAATCATGCCCAAATCAAACTTCATTTGACCCCTACTTTCAAGGGATTTATGAATTTTGCAAACTCTAGTCATATTTGGATATTGAGATACAAAGTACCATGGTTTGTTACTTTTGAATTGGGATGCACATTCATCACTCCAAACCCAATGCCATTGAAGAGCAGATCCTTGCTCCACCATTAACCTTAATGAAACTTAAAACAATGTTGTACAAATTTTGAATCATGCTTACAATCATCTGAAATATAAAAGTGGTACTATGTCAGAATTTTAAAAACCTTGTCCAATGGATCCAAGATAGGGTTGTGACAGAAACTAATATGCACCAATATAGAAATTTGGTAATTATGCCAATGCTAACTTTCACTTCATTTTGAATTTCAAAAGTATAATTTTTAACAAAGTCCACAATAGACACAACTATGTTGGTAGGGAAAGATTTAATGGATTGTTTAAATTGCTTATCTTCCCATTGTGCAACAAATTTGCATTTAACAAAATGTTGCAATTTTGGTTTAAAATAATTAATGAACTTATATGATGTTGTCTTATACAACAATGTGGTTTCTTCAATGACTAGCCATTCTTGGACATCATGGTTTCTAAAGCAAAACAACGCCATTGGATAACATCAAAAAGTGATCGTGCAAGTTCTTTGGGGTAGAAGGATAAATTTTGTACCCCACACATTGGGCAATTGCCAAACAAACATTTGAGCTTGTGCCATTCTTCAAGTTCACATGTTGAGCACACAACATCCTCCAACAAATGAATAATTCTTTTATAAACAATAGAAGAAGTTTGACGTGGTTGCCCATGTTAACGGCACACATTGTCATAATGACAACCACATCTTTCTGTGCCATGGATAGTGCTTTTGGTCTTCATCAGATTTAAAGCAAGTCTCAATTCATTGAACTTGACATGATAGATGCAATAATAAATTTGGTCCTTTATAGGTTTGACAAAAAATGGCTTCAAAGATTCAAAAGACTTTTGCCCTATAATCAAATCTAAATGGGCAACTTGAAATCTTAGAAAAAATTCAGTTTGCACAATATCATTTAGAATAATACTGAGTTCATAAAACCAATTATAGTATAATTAAATCTTGTACAAGTGCTGAAAGTTGATTAACCATAATCAATAGTTGGCCTAAGGCTATAGGAATTACATTTTGGCTATTGAATTGATCATCTTAATTTAATCATAGGATTTGTTTATAACTTCACACCAAAGAAGTTCAAACATAAACAATAGGTTAGAAACTAATTGATTGTAGATTGGAACAATAACTAATTATATTGAACATTTTCAATGATGTAATTTGTGATATTTAGGTCTATCCAAGTTGATTGACCATAGTCAACAATTGGCATAAGGCTACAACAATTTATTAGCTTACTTCAAATTCATCTTAATAAACAATCAAAACAATATAAATTGTTATAACAAAAAATTGTAGAGCATAAATACCACCGAAAGCTAGTTAATTACAAACCAATAAAAATTAATGAGCATTTTCAAACTTTCAAGCATAGAAAGTTCCTCAATACTTTTTGATCTAAAATTATATAATCATGCACCACAAGCTAATTTGAGTACCACATTTGAATGTGAATGCATTGCCAACATAACAACATTGGAAATTGTCATAGCATTATAGATAGTAAATTGAGTTGAGTGGAATATTATATGACTAAACTTTAAATAATGTATAATAGGTTATACAATATGTGACTATGATGATCAATTTAAAAACTAGGACCATGTCAAACGAACCTTAACATATGAGCCCAATATATCATAGTACGTGCAAAATCTAAGTTCTTGATAATCCACTGTCTTCCCATTTAACCCTTAATTAACACTACAACATACTACATATAAGTAAATGCCCTTCTATACAAGCCCTAGGGACTTCTAGTTTAGATTATAAGGGACTATTAAATCAAAATTACATCAACCTTGTGGCTTATTACAATTTGATGAACTACAAAAAATATTATTATAAGATATATTATAGAGTACGCCATGAATCAAATAGGGACATATTAGTGATTTTGTTATAATTACAATATAACAACTTTAAAAGGAAAAATTTTAATTTTGTGTGCAAACCTTAATGACTATATGGGCTTCATGTGGACTTTGTTATAAAAAATTAAAAAACTTTATGGACTTTGTTATACTCTGTCCAACTCAAATAGACAAATGTACAACTCGAATGCAAAAATTATAAGGACTTTATGGACTTTGTTATAGTTTGTCCAACTCAAATGGACAAATAGAAGACTCAACATGTACAAACTATAAGGATTGTAAGGACTTTCTTACAATTTGATCAATTCAAATGGAGTATTGTAAGACAATGTGTACAAACTATAAGGACTTTAGGGACTTTGTTATAATATAAGTAACACAAATGGATTGATATAGGACTAAATATATAAACTATAGGGACTCCAAAGGTAGTTATATTCACAATATTCCATATCATTCAAAATAAACCAATGACAAATGTCCATGGACCTTCACAACAATACACAAAAGTTCATCATGACCACATAATGAAATTCAAATTATGGACTTATCTCAATGAACTTGAATCAAAACTTTAAAACATTGACAATCCATCCACGTTCATTTTTAAATTACAACCAAGTATTAACTAAGGATTTCATGCACACTTCTATCTACCAAAAACTCATTAATCTTGAACTAAATAAACCCAATGAAAGTCAACATATTTGAATTTAGAGACATACTTGTGTTTTTGTGAGGAAGTGAGTAGGCTTTTTGGCATACATGCCTGGCTCTAGTCTCTTTTTGGTCACCTCACTCTTATTCAAGCTAAAATGAGTTTTTTGTGTCCACCATCTGAGAATTTAATTTTTTATTTAAAACATAATTCCACCAATCCTTTTTTTTGGACTAAAAGTCTCCAAAGAATTGCCCCACTTTCACACATTAGAGATTGTTGCAACAATGCTATAGAAACATAACAATGGTGTACCCCAAGGACCCTAATCGTGCCCCTAACAAAAGATGCCCATGCACTAATTGTTGTTATCAAGATGCAATGTTTGGCAATAAGCTTAACATTAGAATTGAATTACTTAGTCTCCTATAAATAAGCACACATCCCAGCTACTAGTTCTTTTGTTGCCATATCCACTTATGGAGGCAAAAATAATCGAACATGCTAAAGACAAGTTAGGGTTTGCAAGAACCTTTTCCATTACAAGTTTTTTGCTTTGTGGTCCTAGGCAAATGAACAAGGACTTACTTTCTGTAATGGTTCTGGCAAGCCTCCTTATTTCTAGATCTTCCATTACCTATTTTATAACAGGAAGGGCATAGTTGATATCCATTTGACATGTTGTGGTTGCTCGTCAAGCATCACGCCACTTTTTTGCACAAGTATTTTGTGTTGTTTGCTTCTATGCTTCAGATTTTTGTCACCTTTACTCTTCACATGATTACTTTTCTTTTTCATCAATTCACCTTTGTTTTGCTTGCGTAGGCTTATAGTGGTCAAATACTAGCCTTTTTATGCCATTCCTAGCATTTTTTTTTGGTTTGCCATTCTAATACATAACAAACCAACCACAAACCTTCATAAACATATCCTTCCTAACTATTGTAAGAAGAAAGCTAAAAAAAAAAATCTCCCTACGCTTCAACAGTAAGTAGTGGCTAGAATTACCAAAACTAAATATAAGAACAAAAATTGAATAAGGAACCAAAATTGAAATAACCATGTGAAGTAGATTACGCTCACCAATATTTGAAAATCACTTTAGTCATGACTAATATGGACAAACTGCCATCACTCCCCATTGGCTTCAGCAATTCCCTAGAGTTTATGTATCCTTAAAATCATTCCACTTAATAACATAACTTAATGACTCATTGCATCAATAATGACATCCTAGTCCAAACACAAAGGAAAAAATGTGGTTGTAACCTTCTAACTCACATTCATCAATTATCAAACCTCCATCTTTTTTCATATATATGAAATTGCATGTCATAATTACACGACATTTTTTTGTAGACTCTAAAAAAATGTTGTATAAAGTCTTATGGTAAGTCAACAATACTTGAAAGAAGGGGCTTTCATCTTCATAAGCATTTGGTGTACACCTTCCAACAAAGGAAGATCACCAAGTTTCAAACCACAATGAAAGGAGAGAAAGTAGTAAGTAGCATGTTTTCTATTGAGATGTTTAACAACGGCCAACTTGAAGAACCCAAAAGCATAGGTATGGTGTGAAATTAGAATTGGTAGAAAAACATTATGTATATATATGTAATGGATTTTGAAATTTGGTTTGTTGAGTAAGAAAGAAATGAAATTACAAAAACACAACAATTCTACACCTTGGAGAACCAAGTAATCAACCTAGGGCACCATCTCTTTCCTATTAAACACACTAGACTTCATGCCATGAACATAGTTAACACATAATAATTCAAATTTTTTCTCCAAAATTGAAAGGAACACAAGTAATGCTTTAGTATTGCAAAACTTGAAGGTTCTCATGTGTTTGATCATAGATGTTTTACATTGGTGCAAGTTGTATCTATAGCTAGTATTTTCTATTTATCATCCCAACCACCCCACATTTAATGTACAAAGTTATGTTGGAACAAAACATGTTTTTGCTCCACAACACAAAGTACATTACTTTGTAGTTTGCCCAGAGATCCATTTAAAGTTTTTTGCTTTGATTCCTTCAGCTGATTTCATAACTAAATAGATACAAATCTATTTGTAGCTTGGGAGAAACATGAAAATCAAAGGAAATATTTGTGGCATAAAAAAAATTAAGACTTGGAAAAATGCAGGCTAGTTCTTTTTGGTTATTTTCACGTTCAAGATGGTTGTTTTCTTCAAATATAGTGTATTTCAACATGTGTGTAAAACCTTCCTGAATATCTTTTTTTCACCATCATTTATTAGGCACCTTTCTATAACATAACCAACAACCAAATAAACAACATGAATACCATTCGGCCTCATTGCATTTATGAACACAAGTGGCTAGTAATACCAACAATACTACATTTTTCTTTTTAGTTTGACAAGTGGCATCAGGTATACACACTGCAACAAGTAAAGTAATAGAACCAAGAATGTAAAGGATAGATTTTAAACTAATAATGGGACTTTTTAGCAACACATGCCCACCTACAAGGAATCCTGCAACCAACTTTTTCTAGAAGAGGTGAGTTTCCAACAAGATCTTGTATGATGTCAACCTTGTGCAAATATTGAATTGCCTATATATTATGCAAATATTGTATAAATATTAACATGAATGAATGTATCCATGACTAGAACTCATCCACATCCTTAGGTTCATCACAATATGTGTTGTTGACCCTTTGCATTGTTTTCATCTACTCACCCCTCCCACATTTCTTCTTACATATAAACTTAAATGTTTCATTAGATTTACTTAGAAGAAAGTGTTTGGAAGCAAGGGGAAGTTAATCCTTGAAATGTGGGAAGGTTGTGCCTTGTTTTTACTTGCACTTCATAATACTTATACTTCCAGCAAATCACACCCATAGATTGTCCACACTTATGTGATACCCACTTCTTAACTGAACTTTCATAATTAACAAGACAAGATTTGAACAAAGGACAAGCTAAATGGTACTAAGCAACCAATAAGGAAGGACATAAGACATATGAGAATAGGGAAATATAAAGATAATTCATCCGCTAGTAAGATGGGTTGTTAAGGGATCTAAGGGGTTGGCTACATGAGCTTTTTCATTAATGTTCATAACTGATTCCTTCACAAATGCAAACATTTATGTAGTTTTGTATATAACCACACACCCCACAATTGTACAAGCAACCATTTCCTCATACATATATCTTTAATTTCACATAATAATTGTTTGTAATGAATGGCTTGAAAGGCTCATTCATCACCATAATATATTTGGATTTGGGTGTTACATATTTGTTACTTAAGCAAATTGGGTGTTGGAAATGGAAACAAAAAAATTAGTGAAAAAACTCACCCATGCCAAACTAAACTTCCAAAATCGTCTACAACTTGGCCCATTGACTCCAATGACTCTTGTATTATAAAGAACAAAAGGTCTTCATTCAATCTCATGTCAAAGAAAATCAAATGACATGACCCATCAACTCTTCTTACAATTGTCTCCTAGGGATGTATGCAAACTCTAAATATGCATACCTTCTATGATGTTATGATTAATGAAGAATGCATAATTATTTTTTAGTCTCAATGTACCACAAATTAATTAAGTTTTCTACTTTGAAGGATTCACTAAATTAGTTGTTTCTTGCTCAAGGGCATAATCACAAAAAAACATCAATATTCACTCAAAAAGGACATAACCAATCTAGACATAAAATGATAAGATGTTCCATTAGGGACTAACAAACAACAATCTAGGGGGAGGCACTAGGACAACAAAAGTAGTAGATTCAAGAAAAAGGGAAAGGCACTAAGGCAACAAAAACAATAGATTCAAGAGAAAGGGAGAGGCGTGCCATAGATGTTGTCTCCTCATCTAAACTCTTTCAAAAGAATTCAAACACGAAGGCAAAGAAAATTAAGCTCCTATAGAAGATTGCAAATGTGAAGATGGATTTTACAAAGATGAAAGGAAGAAGGGAAGAAAACACAAAGGTGAACAAAAATTTCAATTGAGGGAAAACTTTGGTCCATGACATTAATCTATTGTGAAAGGACTTGCTAAGGAAAAAGATAGGTGGGCTTTTTGGCCTTAGAATCATCCACAACTCTTGCTAAGGTTTATAGATGCTATGAAGAATGCATAGTGAAAGTTAACATCTAAAAGAACTAGAAGAAACCCTAAGTGAAAAAGGGTTTTGATGGCCATTCTCATGATGACGACCATGGAAGATGCATAATCCAAGAAGCATGATTGAAGTGAACTTGCAAAGAAGCTTGTGAAAGTGGAAGCAATTGTTGCTAAGTTGCAATGAAAGAAGATTGCTATCGAAAACAATTACAAAACCCAACAACATGATTTTATTAACAAGATGGCTATTCAACAATAAGAGATTCAATGCAAGTTGGAAGCAACAATGGAATAATTGGAGAAAAATAATGCTTGTAACATTACCTTCTATGCTAGGGTTTTGATGAAGCCACAAAAATTCCAAGAAACAATATGATAGCTCAAGCTTTTTCTCCTTATGTTGTAAATAACTATATGGTAGTTTTCATGTGAATCTTTTAGTTGCCACAAAATGTAGCACATATAAAAGCAAATGAATGTAACAAGACATTTATGTTTTGTTGTTATAGCTGAAGGTAATGATAGTGCAAAAAAAAAACCCTAACCTTGTAAACAAGCTTGTAGGATGAAGTAATGGCTTGTGTGAAAAAGAATGGTTTTTTTGCAAGTGATAGTAGTAAGTTCACAAGGAACCCTAAACCAATGCACCCTACTCTTGTGGTGACATTGGTGAATACGTCAACATGATTGTTGGTAACAAGTCCAAAAATGATTTTAAAAAAAATCCAAGGGTGGCCCACCTTAACTTAGAACATTTCAAGCCCTTTTCTCAAATACAATTCAAGAAAATCAATTAATATGATGCCTTTATGGACTTTGTGTAACATGGAGATTTTTCAATCCTTGGTAGGGTAAAAAAAATTGAGGGGGATCACTTTCCATTTATTCAATGAACCTTTATTATTTTAACCATTAATATTGAAACACCTCAAAATTTGAAAAATATTGAACAAATGCATTGTGAAATAAAAGTCCCTATGTATGATTTTACAATTTGTTATTTTGGGTTTTGCCAAAGCTTTAAAGTCCATCATGGATTGGCCTTTGATTATTTTGGTGTGATTTTTTCATTGTTGTGATATTTCATGTGCTAACTTCACATAATTGAATCCCTTTTGGTTATATTTTGAAAAAAAATTGAATTTCCACTCAAAACCATTTAATGAAACCCATAAAAATTGCTAGTGTTATTTCCATAAAAGTCCTTCATAGATTGCAATCACCCTTTAAGATAATTCATGTGGTGGCGGTGGTGAATTTTCACATTCATACATAATTGTGCACAAATATTTTGGTTTATAGCTAGAAACGTAAAAATTCCCAAATTGAGTTTCAATGGACAACCAAACATGTTTTTTTCACAAGATTATTTCCTGCACATGTGACTTGCACTTCAAGCTAGACATTTTTGAACCTATTAAACACATTTTTTTGGTCAAATGATTAAAAAAATGAGTCCTTTTCCTT